>Ga0181562_10003857_pt1 | contig 10913 bp, 4 predicted proteins | sample 011ome_26_FD_139344 | JGI IMG/M metagenome (GOLD analysis project Ga0181562, IMG submission 139344) | Coastal salt marsh microbial communities from the Groves Creek Marsh, Skidaway Island, Georgia - 011511BT metaG (megahit assembly) | ecosystem: Environmental > Aquatic > Marine > Intertidal zone...
GATGATGATGATGATGATGTTTTACCGTCGCCAACCCAGCCGCCGCGCGTTCGTGGAGTCTATCATCGCTACTACTACTATTACTACTTCTATAACTACCAGAGCGAGAGATGGTGTTGCGGGATTAGTATTGAACAACAACAACAACTACAACGACAACACGAAAAGCAGCATTTTGAGCGGTATACTCCTCATCAACAGACGAGGCATAGCTGGACACAGCAACAACAACCGACAACAACAACAACAACAAAATCAACAACAAAATAATTCTCAGAATCAGATGGAAACGTACGTCGGAGGGAACCGAGCGAGAGTGATTCCATCGCACCAACTGACTTTGGCGCAAACCACGAACCCTCTGTTATACCGAAAGCTCATTCGAAAGCTCATGCCGGGGGTGCCGTTATCGAAACCAGGTGAAAGACAAACGGTGGCTTTGGAGGATTTCATGAAAGAGTTTCAAGTGTTGCACGTGAATAGAGGCGCGGCGGGAGGGATGTCTTCATCGTCGCCATCTTCCTCCGCGACGGCGAGAGGTGGAAGAGGAGGAGACGAACGAGATTTATTGGTGATGAGTAAAGGCGCGAAATTGGTAGGTGCGAGGAAAAGAACGGCGAGGTTTTTTTCACCAACGTTTGATGGTTCGTCGAATAGTACGAGCGTAGAAGGAGGTAATAGCGATGGTCGAGGAGGAGGAGGCGGTGGTGGTGGAGGAGGAGAAGGAGGTGATCGGCAGCATCATAGCAAATCTATGTGGCAAAAATACCGCTTCTACGCCTTTATGCTCGGGTGCGCGTTGAGCTTTTATGCCTACCGAGAGAGCGTCAAAGAGACAGAAAATCTAGAGAAGCAAAACTACACGACGGAAAAAGAGTACGAGATTGAAAATTGGTCCGGGACCAAAAAAGTAGTCGTAGACACGTTCACGCAACCGGAAACGACGGAAGCGTTAGAGGCGATTGTACGACATGCAAGTTTACGAGGGAAGAAAATACGACCGGTTGGCGCGGCGTTATCGCCAAACGGAGTGGCGTTTGAAAAAGAAGGCATGGTATCTTTAGCGTTGTTAGATAAGGTATTACACGTGGACGAAGAGAAGAAGCAAGTGACGGTACAACCCGGAGCGAGAGTATCTGATGTCACTGAAGCTTTGCGAAAATACAATTTGACGTTGCAAAACTACGCGAGCATTCGCGAACAGCAAATTGGCGGGTTCACGCAAGTCGGTGCGCACGGCACAGGGGCGAAAATTCCTCCCGTAGATGCAACCGTAGTTCGAATGAAATTGATAACACCGTCGAGAGGAGTGATCGAGCTTGGTGTGAAGGAAGGCGAAGAGGACAAAAAAGTCATCGATCCAACGTTTGAAGCCGCGAAAGTAGGTTTAGGTTCCTTAGGGGTCGCCTCGGAGATCACGTTACAGTGCGTCGACGCGTACCAATTAAAGGAAGATACGTTTACGACCACGCCCGAGCGAATAGAAAAGAATCACGAGACGTGGATACGATCGTATAAACACGTGCGGTACATGTGGATTCCGCATACAGATTGTGTTGTGGTGGTCGGATCGAATCCGATTGACTCGAAGAAAAAGAAAAGTTTGCCAGGCTTTGGCACAGTACTTTCCTATTTGACGACGCCAAACGAACGCAAACAGAACAAATATCGCACCAAACCAATGATTGATTTGTTGAAAAAGTTAGACAAGGAGTCCGCGAAGAAAGCCGAACGAGAGAACGTCGGGTTCGGCGAACTTCGAGATTTGCTTTTGCGCATCGATCCGCTCAACGTGGACCACGTTAAAAAAGTAAATGCGGCAGAAGCGGAATTCTGGAAGCGTTCCCACGGCACTCGCGTGGATTGGAGCGATCAGATTCTCGGATTTGATTGTGGAGGACAGCAACACGTGTTAGAGGTTGCGTTTCCGTGTGGCACTTTAGAGGAAAAAGGTGAAAATTTGGTGTCGTCCGCGAACGCTGGTGTTTCTCATCCTTCTTCACTTCGAAAAGATTTACTTTTCATGCGCGATTTACGCAAAATGATCGCGGAGAACAACATTCCGGCGCACGCGCCGATCGAGCAACGTTGGACGAGTGGTAGTTCGAGTATAATGTCACCTTCCCACGGCGAAAAGGACTCTTTACACTCCTGGGTTGGGATTATCATGTACCTTCCGACGCAAGTCGAAGCCGAACGAGAGGAAATAACCGCGCGGTTCACTGAATACGGCGAACAAATGCGCGACGCTCTTGGCGACGAGTACTTACTCAAAACGCACTGGGCGAAAATTGAGCTGGAGAAGAATATGGTGCGTAGAAGTAAACAGGTCGAGCGCTTGAAAACCGCGTACGGTAAAGAAAACTTTCGAGCGTTTAGAGACCTTCGCAGAAAATTCGATCCGAAAGGCGTGTTAATGAACGAGCTCATAGAAGGGTTGTTTGAATCCAAATGATGATACGCGTTTGAGTAGTTTTAGCAGAGAATATATCGTAGTATTAAGTTTGAATTAGATTGATGTAAATATTGTAAGGCAGCGTTGTCTAACTCCTTTATTTTGGATGTTTTTTTCGTGTTTTGCCTCATTTTTAACCTCCCCAATTGGTTTACAACAACAACTTCATTTGTGTAGCTACGAAAGAAGAAGAAGAAGACAAAAGAAGAGGAGCAACGCGATGGACGAAGAGGAGGACACGACAAACAAGATGCCGTCTCAAGATCTAGATTTATTCTTAAATGAGTACGTGGAACAATTATTCAGTCAAGAGCTCGACGTAAACGCGATCGGGTTACGAACCGAAGTGGAAGATGACGCTGCCGGCTCGTTCTTACGCGGTGGTGGTGGTGGTGGTGATGGTACGAATGTTACTAATACTACTAATACTACGAATGCGACGACCGCCACCACCACTGATGGAAGGAAACGAGAACGGAGTAACAACTCGACGAATGAAGACGAAAATAATAACGAAGAAGTGCAAAATGCAACAAAAAAGAAAGAAACGACGGTGTTGAAACAAAACGCGCACGCTCAACGACGATACCGAGAACGAATAAAACAGAAATCAGAAGAGATGGAAAATCAAGTGAAGGCTTTACAGGAGAAAGTACGAATGTTGGAAGCGGAGAAGGCGACGCAAGTGCCAATCAACCAACAGTTGTTGGAGCATAAAAACAACCTGTACGAGTCACAGTTGATGATGTTTAAAAGAGCTAGGAGAGCGGACATTGAAAGTTCGACGATGTCATCTGCAATGACGATGAACACGGCGCTGAATGGGGCGATGTCAAGTAAAAATAATCGCTATGAAGCTACAATGGGAGAGATGGTGATGTTGAACGGTATGCCGGAAGTTCCAAAACAGTTTACGCTTCCAGAAGGCATCGATTCTTTGGAAGAGTTCAAGAAACAATTTCCTGAGTTGAAGCATTCTATCAATGGCGTCGGCGATGTCACTGCGAAAACTGAAGACGGGGGATTAGAAGAAGAAGAAGTGATTGTTGATAACACTTTGGAAAGCTTGCATTACAAGTGGATGAACCAAATTTCCGTTTTGTCGCTCACGAATATTGAAGAGAAAACAAATAAGAAAGGCGGCAACGCTGACGATACCGCCGCTAAAAGTGAGGGAAATGATGAAGAACGCCCCCTCTCCGTGAAAGAAGCGAGCGTGGATTTGATTAATAAAATGGTCGATGAAACGTGCACTCTGTGCATGCACATTGGGAACGCTATCGGTAGAGATAACGCCAAAATAAGCTTCGATTATTACGATAACATGGGTTTTAGAAAAGATTTTGACGTGCTTGGAAAGGATGAAGATTCAAAAATGAAGTTTTATTCGAACGTTGTCGCAAATTTAGGTTTGAGCGAGCAACAGAAGCAGGCGCTGATCGCCGTGCACGATATCTCGAAGGCACAGTTCAGAAGACTGTTCGAAGCGAGGGCTCGAATCAACGATGGAATGAAGGAATTGTGCGCCAAAGGTAAGGAAAATACGAAGGACGGAGCTAAAGGGTTGATTCGTTGGCTCACTGGAAGTTCAGAATCTTCTCGAGTCTTGATTTTAGAGTTACGATCGAACTTAGTCGACGAGAGAGCACTGGCGATGGACATTTCAATGGACGTTGTGCATAAAATTCTCGAGCCGAAGCAAGCTGCGAGATACTTGACAGAAATGTACCCAATGCACCACCATTCGGGTTTGGTTTTATGTAACGCTATATATAGACTGTGTAAATGATAAGAAGGCGAGTAAATTTTACGTTCATTTTACAATTATTGTACTACCAAGCCAAGTGCCCGCGCGACGTCTTTCTTCGACCGATATGACGAGCCGTCAGAACGATGATACGTCTTGTAAGGTGTCGCACTTTTTTTTTTGCATATCCTTGTCCATTTCTTTATCACCCAATCTTTTGCTTGTATCAAGTTGCCGCTTCCACCAAGTTCTTTGATGTACTCTCTCAGCGCTTGAACTCCATCGGCCACTTCTTCCGACTCCCACGCAATAGTGTCCTGTTCCTCCGCATCTTTTGCCTTCGTCGCATTTGCGGCCTTCTGTTTTTGTTTATTTGCCACCGCTTTCGGGCGCTGTTGATTGTTTTTGTCTTCTTTCGTTTTCACCTTCCAAAACGAGTCATCGATTCTTCCTATTCTTGCTGCTTCTAATCTACTCGCGTACGTCACGTTGTTCACTTTGCCTTTCTTCCTCTTTGCAATGTGCTCTTTCTCCCTCTCTTTCCTCCTCTTCTCCATCCACGCTCTCTTCTCTTCTGCGAACGTTTCTCTTTCTACTTTTCTGCGCACGCTTTGAAACGCCATCACGTTTTCGTTGACTACTTTTGCCATCATCCGTTCGTCCAAAACGTTCACCGTTTTTTGGTCGAACCAATCTCTCCTCGCGTCTTCCTCGTCCTCGTTTTCATCCTCCTCCTCGTCGCGTCCATTGATTTTTTTCTTCTCGTTTTTGGTGGTGTTTGACTTGGACTTGGAACGAACAAGAGATGTCGTCAATTCGCGCAAGAACTTCAACACAATCTCTGGTTTCTTCCCTTTGAACTTCTCCAACGACTCTTGCGTGTCCGATAACTCTTTCAAATTCTTCCTCGTGCGAGATTCCATCAGCACGATCGCCCGTTCGATGTCTTTTCGTTTCCTCTGTCTTCTGTTTCCTATAAAAGAGGCGTTCGGGGTAGCATTGGACTCGTAGAGTAACCACTGCTCGAAATCGAACGAGTCGTCGTTCACGCCGAGAAGAGGATTTCTTCTATTCGTATCGTTGTTGGTGTTATTGTTATTATTATTATTATTATTATTCTCGTACTCGTCGTCGTTTCTTTCTTCTTCCTCCTCTTGTTCTTCTTCTTTCGACGATGATGAAAGCGGTGGTGGTTCTGGTGGTGACATCATCACATCATCCTCGTCTTCCTCCCTTCCCTTTTGTGATGAGCTGTGTGTCAGACTGTCAGACTGTGGCTTCTTTTCAACTTTTGTTTGTTGTCCTCTAAAACACACATCACAAAAAAAATCAGAAGACACAAAAATAAAGAAGAGAACAAAAAACTTTGATGACTTCTTCTTCTTTGTCTTCTTCTTCTCTCCGGTTGAGTTTTAAAGTCTCCTCGAGGAGGAATCCTGGCCTTTGCTCATCTTTTGCTACGTCGTCGTCGTCGTCTTTATTGAAGACGAAAACGAGTCTCAAAGGAGCACGACGCGCGGCGGGGAAAAAAGTAATCTTCTTCTTGGCAGCAACGAAAGACGGCGATCGATGTTTGGATGATATCACTCTTAATAGCATCAACAACAACAGACGACATTTCTTGACCTCCTCCGCGCTCGCTGCCCTCGCGGCTGGACTAAACTTGAACGCCGAGAACAACGCTGCGTTCGCTAAATTCAATCAGGACGACGACGAAGAAGAATGGATTGTTAACCCGAAACGGATTAAACTGGAAAACGAACCCGATGGATACAAGCCGAACGAAAACTGGACGGAGGCGAAGAAAGACGTGGAGATCGTGAGACCTCCTCCTGAACCGGTGAGAGATCCAAAAGACGTTTTTAAAAGCAACAGTAGTGCTAGTAGCAATAGTAGTAGTAGTTACGAACAACAAGAACCAGAAGAAGAAGAGAATGTGATTGAAATAGATATCGATTTGGTGGAGCCGGGATACGTCCCGGCCACGCAAAAAGAAGTGGACGAAAAGACGCTGAAACAAGCAGTTAATAACGCCAAAATTAAACAGTTCAATAACGCGCCGGATGATTTTCCAACGTTCATCAGAGAAGGATACGAGGTGAACGTGGTTACCCCGAGCGGCTTTAAAAAAACAGAGGACGGTTTAATGTATTATGATTTCGCTAAAGGAAGTGGGAAGTTGCCGGGGAAGGATCAAGAGGTTACATTTCATTACGTAGCGTATAACGAAAATGGTGGAGTTATCGATTCGACTTATAGAAAAAATGCGCCTGCAAAAGCCCGATTGGGCATTAAAGGAATGATTCCTGGCTTCGAGGAAGGGTTAAGCACGATGAAACCGGGCGGGAAAAGACGGATTGTCGTGCCTCCGGAATTGGGACCGCCGATTGGTCCTGCGACGTTTTTCTCCTCGAAACAGTGGGAGGTGTTTGACATCGAGTTGATCGATTCCAAGAGCTGTAGTCGAGAGGGAGGATTGCCGGGCGGGTTCGGTTCCTCCATCGTGTGCAATTAGATTTGAAGGATATATTGATTCGTTTGTAAAAAAATGCGAATTGTTTAGTTTCACGCATCGTCGTTCTTTGACTTGCTCTATGAGTAAAGGATTTTTATGTAAACGTTACTGTACGCTATTTATTGTGTTTTTTACTTCTTACCGCCGAAGAAACTTTTCTTCTTAGTAAGCTCTGGTGTGCCCTTATCCATCGATTCTTTCTTTAAGAAGCGCTCGCCGAATTTCAGACGCTCTTTGTAATCATGTTTCCAATGTTCGAAGCGAGATTGCAAAACCTTGAACTCTTTCTGCACGTCCATGCCGTCGACCCCGCTGATTTCACCCGCCGCAACTTCCCTGATGAATTCAACGTCATCGTCCAAGACGCGCGTCATTGAGTTAAACTCTCCTTTCATACCGTCCACAAATTGAATGACTCTCGAGGCTTGACCAGATGGGACTTTGTTCGCATGCGCGGAAGGCTTTTCCAAACGCGAAGGTTCTTGTTTGCCAGTCGGCGTCGAAGCGGACGGCGAACTCTGTTGATTTTGTTCATTTTGCATCATAGCAGCAACTAGCGCATCGTCCGCAGCGGTAATTTGCTCTCGTAACTCCTCTATTTGCCTCTCGAGCGCCATCTTTTCTTCCCTTTCGGCCTCCACAGATGCTCGCAACGCTTCGTTTTCGGCTTTAAGAGCCTTGACGAACGGATTGTTCAACGCGTCTACGTCCTCAGATAACGACGCCGCGGACGAATTTTCGCGATCTAGAGTGGATTCGGGAGAGTTATTGCGTTTGAGAGCGGCGGCAGCAGCATCGGTCTCTGCTTTTGCTTTTGCTTCTTCCTCTTCTCTCTTGCGCGCCGCCGCGGCAGCTTCTGCCTCCGCTTCCTTTCGAAGACGTTCTTTCTCCTCTTTTTCTCTCTTTTCTTCCTCCAGACGCATCTCGAGTTCGCGTCGCTCGCGCTCGGCGACACGCAATTGGACTCGCGCATTGAATGCTTTCTTTTTCGCTGCCATTTGAATCTTAAGCGCTGCTCTGTTCCGATCTCTTAAAGTGATGAACTCCTTTCGCTGTTTTGTGCCTTTCCAGCTCGCTTGCGCGATAATCGTCGCGGAACGGATGCGTTGGTACTCTTTGCGTTGCTTGAAACCTTTATACGAGGCCTGGATAATCTTTGAATAGTAAATCGCGTTCGATCGTGCATCTTCCAAGGCGCCTAAGACGCCTTGCTTGAAGAAAATTTTTGTGGTGCCAAACTTGACGTGCTCTTCGGCGTCAACGGAGAAATGCTCCAAAATCATCTTCGTGACAGTTTTACTGTCTACTCCGGAGGATTCAATAACATCTTTACCGACCAAGAAACCGAACCTGTGCGCAAAATCTTCGTAGAGCGAACGCGTCGGGTACCCAGCTTGAGCGATGCGAGGCGCCTCCAAAATACCAGCGCAAGCGCACTGGTGCAAAATGAGTTTTTGATCGGTTTCGGTTGGAACGAGGGAAGCGTTTGGCTTTACGCATCGAATGAAGTGCGGCTCGCACGAATTCAGCTTTTGAAGTAATCCACTCAACTGGTTGCGAAATTTTGTGCAAACGGTTGATTTCATTTTCGCTGATTTTGAGGCTTTCGTTACCATTGTTTCCATCGCGCGGTTGTGCAACGCTTCACCGATGTTTGTCTTCATAAACTCGAAAGTGTTATCTGTATACAAAGCCGTCGCCAAATCTAATGGTAACGCGTCTCTGTTCTTTTCGAGGAACCCTGCGCACTCGTACGTGACGCTCCCGGCGTAGTGAACGATATCAAACGAAGTCTCCGATGTTCCTTTCTTTCTCATGCACGAAAACTTTTCCATATTGGAGAGCTCGCTGACGATTTTCGCGTGGTACGTTTCATCCGTCGCGCCTGGGAAACTGGCCTGATCATCTAAAAGTGCAAACAAACCCATGGGTTTGTTTTCAATCACTTCGAGCGTAGAAGAGTTATCGACGAATTCGATTCTCGACCATTCGATGTTCTCTGTCTCGTAATCTTTCTGTTCCACTACGAATAAGTGATGGTTGAACATCTTCTGCATGGATTCGTTGGCATAGTTGATGCACAACTGTTCAAACGTGTTGTGTTGGAAGCTCTCAAAGCCGTAAATATCCAAAATATTCAAAGAAACCAAATCTTCGTCGTCTCTTTGCACGGCACCATCGCGCGCGAAGGATTCGTTTATTTTGCTAACCAAATACTCGAACAACGCTTCGAACATGGCCTTCGCCAACGCGTCGCGCGCGTCATTCGCTTGCGTCAATGTCAAATCCGTTTCAATCTTCTCTCCACCAGCAGAAATAACACGCTTAATCAATGAACGCTCTAACGCCGCAGAATCCACCCCTAACAATTCACTCGTGTATTTCAAAGCGTCTTTTGTCTTTACAACAGCGGCGTCGTGACCAGATTCATTCAATGTGTCAAACTCGATGTTCCCGAGATGTAACACCGACGCGAGCGTTTGATAAATGTCGTCGATGGTTTTATCCGCGATACCAATCGCCTTCAACGCCTCCTTCGTCTCCTTGTGCTTGTTCTCGTCGTCGATTTCCACGCTCTTTTTGCTTTGAACGCCGAATCCGCCTAAATAGTTGAATCCCTCTTTCGCGTCGTCCAAGAACCACTTTTTCTTCTCTTCCTTAGACGCGCCGGCTAAGAGTTGGTAAAACACGTGGAACGATCGTTCTCTTTTCGAGTGGTGCACGACTCGAGACTTTTCCAAGAGATACGTCTCGATCATCGCCTGCGCTAACTTTCCGTTGGACTTTTTATCAAACTTGATGTCGATCAATTTACCAAATCGCGAAGAGTTCAAGTTTCTCGCCGTTTTTGCGTTCCCAAACGCCTCTAAAATCGGATTTGTCATTAACAAATCTCTCGAAACTGCGTTAAACATATCGATGTTGTGCTTCTCTTCGCCGTTGCTGCTACTATCGTGAGATGTCGTTGCGGCTAAAAACTTCATGATAAACTTGGTCGTTTCCGTTTTCCCAGAGCCGGATTCTCCCGAAATCACAATCGCTTGATCCAATTGATTCTCCATCATCTGTTCGAACGCGTTCGAGGCGACTTGGAAACAATGTGGAGGTAGATCCTTTACAGATGAAGACGAAGTTACATCCCCTTCCGCGCCAGTCGTCGTCGAGGATGCCGTCGCTTTCACTCCGCTCGCCGCGTTCCTCGGCGAGTAAAAGTTCATCACTTCCCGGTCGTATTTACTCGGCAACGGCTCGCACGGATTCAACGCGATAAGAATAGGTCCAGCCTTAGAGTAGATTTCTCTCAACGACGAATTCTTACTTTTCTTGGTGTTTCTCATGAACCGGTCCTCTAAGAAATGAACGATCGATGGTGGATTCAAGTTGGTCAATCTCGCGACGTCCGAAAGCGACTCAATCAAGTTGGCTGGATTACCTGCGAAAATTCTCCTATACGACACGCCTTTTAGCAAAGTCGTTTCGCCGTCGGAAACGAACGCGTTTACATCCATGCACTCCCCTTGTTGATCGTTCTTTACAACCGTACCTCGCAAGAAAACCAATCCTTTTTCTCCACCACCTTCTTCGAATGAATCGTCGGCCCCGTTTTGTTGTTGCTGCGAAGATGTTTCATCGGTTTCTCCTCCTCCTCCTGTGGAACCATCATTATTATTCCTTTCTTTTAATAAAGCGCTCAAGACATCTTTCCCGATTGGTTTCTCCGGGCACACGGACGTTCGACAATCGATATAAATTGGTGCGTTGATTACCAACGAAGAGAGAATCGCCGGGTTATCGAAGCTCTCGATAGCCGCACTCATGGTGGTATAACACTACTCTTCCTTCCCGGCGGACGACTTTGATATACTCCTTTTGGGCACACGACCTTTACCTCTTCTCTGTCTTCTGTGGCGTTTCGAGGCGACGTTTGGCCTCGCCTCGTTTCTCCGCAAAGAAAGAGAAGAGGAAGAGGAGAGCTCTCCAAATTAGGGTACAGCATTTTGCAAATTTTTCAGAGAGTTTCCCTTTCTCCCAATAAAAAAAAGGCAGCTTTCCTCCCTTCATTCATCAATAATAATAATAATAATAATGTCTTTCGGTCTGGACGACGCGTACGGCTCTTCCTCGGAAGACGACGACGTAAAAGTCGTCGAGAAGAACGAAAAGAAGAAGGAGGAAACTGCTGCTGAAGAAGAAGA
>Ga0181562_10003866_pt1 | contig 10900 bp, 13 predicted proteins | sample 011ome_26_FD_139344 | JGI IMG/M metagenome (GOLD analysis project Ga0181562, IMG submission 139344) | Coastal salt marsh microbial communities from the Groves Creek Marsh, Skidaway Island, Georgia - 011511BT metaG (megahit assembly) | ecosystem: Environmental > Aquatic > Marine > Intertidal...
GCGCGCGGTGAGCGATGCGAGCAGCGTCGAAGCGAGCGGCGATGCGGCGCCCGCGCCGCCGGCGTTGGAGAGTGAGGTAGGTGTAGACGTCGTCGCGTCGCGTGAGGGATCTGTGTGTGTGTGTGCGTGCGTACGGGGACGCGTTCGTGCGCGTGCGCGGTGCGCGCGCGCGACGATTGGGCGATGATTGTGGCGATCGGGGACTGGCGACCCTATCCACTCGCGACGGTTCGGCGCGCGGAACGGGTGATGTACGCGCGTGCGTACGGGGTGTTCTCGAGCGACGCGGCGCGCATGGACGATGTTGGTGATTGTGTGTTCGCGTGCGCGTGTGCGCGTGGGTGATAGCGCGCGTATAGGTGGACGGTGCGGTGGCGAGCGCGGAGCCGACGGAGGACTGACGGGTGGGATATCTTTTCTTTTCGACGCGTAGGTTGGTGTGGATTACGCGCCGTTCAAGGCGTTGCTCGAAGCTGGGGAATGGGAGAAGGCAGATGACGAACACCGTCGGTTGATGTGCGTCTTAGCTGGTGAAGAAGCTGAATTGCGCGAGTGGGTGTACTTTACCGAGGTTTCGCAAATGCCGGTGAAGGATTTGCAAACCATCGACGCGTTGTGGAGATTTTACAGTAAGGACCGTTTCGGTTTCAGCGTGCAACGTAAGATTTGGATTTCTCAGAAGAAGCAATGGGCTAAGTTCTTCAAAAAGATTGATTGGACGACGGGTGAGAATGGCGATTACCGTAAGTTTCCGCAAGAGTTCCAGTGGCGCGCGGACGCCGCGCCGGGGCACATGCCGCTCACGAACGCGCTTCGCGGTACGCAGCTCTTCGAGGCATTGCTCGAACACCCTGCGTTCGGTCCGGGTAAGCCTGAACGTACGTCTGAAGGCTCTTTCTTCGAAGGCTCGTCGTCGCGTGAGACGCCGGTTCGTTTCGAATTGCCTACTGTCGGCGGCGTGCTCGATGTCACCGCGCGCTTCGGTAAGGCGGCGGTGATTTTCGTTCAAGAGTTGGCCAAGTAAGCGATGAAAAAGAAACAACACTGCTACAGTACTTTATAATACACAAATTGACCCGCAAATTCGTATAACCTATATATGCGTCGCCCTCATCGCGCACGTCGCGGCGCGTTTCTATGTTGTGTGCGCTCGGCGCGCGCTACGGAATGTCATCGTACGGCGAAGTATCCCTGAAACACCGCTCGAACACTTCATTCACAACCTCGTGCGCATGTTTGGCGTCGCGACACTTCGGATTCATCGCCACCGAAAGCTCTGCCCGTCGTCTCACGCACGCTTGATGATGCTTTTTAATGCTAAAAAACACCCGTCCTCGCATGAGCTCATTCACCCAGTGACAATCCCCACTCAAATTCGCCGCGCGAATCTCCGAACACGCGTGTTGACGCAAATCTAACCAATCCATCTTCCCAGCCGCGCGACAGTGATCGTACGCGTGTATTAACTCGTGCGCCAACGCGTTTTCCAACGTCGTCGCGTCGTTGATGTGATTGTGACACACCACCACCCCATCCGGTGGTCGAAACCCACCAACCACGCTCGCCGAGCACGTCTCCACGCGAAAAAACCGCGCATCGATCGCACAACCCGCCTGTCCGAGCTTTTCAATCATAAACCGCACGATCGCGCTCGATTGCGCCATGCGCTCGACCTCGCGCTCGCACTTTTCAGGCGTCATGATGATTCACGCCTCAATCACTATCCTCCTATCGCCGTCGACGCACGCGCGCGGGCGCGGGTGTGTGCCTATGCGTACCACGCGTGCCGTGTTCGTATCGTATCGCACCTCGCGCGACGACGACGACGACGACGACGACGACGCGAGTCGAGGTGTGTCGCGCATGAAACCACCTCTCGCGAGATATCCTCCCCAACTCTGCCGCACACCTCGACGCGCGCGACGGACATCGTGTGAGACGTCCGGACGCACCGATAGATACACGACACACCGCGCGTGTAATCAAGGCGACGCGCGAGCGCGGAGCACGACGACATCGACGATATAAAGGTTGATACGATGATGATGAAAACGCGTCGAGCCGCCGGGGGGTTAGTTTCCCGACGCGCATTCGTAACGCTCGCGTGCGCGATCGCGTGGATGGCGTGCGCGGTGACGCACGCGTCTGCGGCGACGTACACGTGCACGGCGCAGTGCGATGCGTCGGCGGCGACGACGTCGCAGTGTGGAAGTGGAAATGTGTTATCCGCGTCGACGGCGTGCAGCGCGTCGCACACGACGTACGAAGGGTGCACGGCGACGGTGTGCGACGCCGCGTGCGCGAGTGCGACGACGACCACGGTTGAGACGGTGACGTATCAGTCGAAGACGTACAAGTGCTTCAATAAGGAAAACTCGATGCACATGATGCAGGCCAACGCTATCGAGCAGTCTGTCTCGATGAACTGCGGCCCCGGGTCGCACGCCATGGGCGCGATGTACATGGCCGGCGCCACGCACACGGCTTGCGACTGGTCGATATCGCCGGCGGGTGCGCACGCGAGTGCGACGGCGGTTTTCGCCGTTGCCGCCGCGGGCGCGCTCATGCTGGCGTAAAAGCGCCCGCGCAAACCTTCGGATGACTGCGCACACGCGCTCTTGCTCGATGGCATCAAGATTACAGTAGCAATTACTGGACAAGATTAATTATGCATTAATAATTGATTATTTCACATTCAATTACTTTTCGTTCACGCCGTGCGTTCACGCCGTGCGCAAAATAATGTGCACGCCGCTGTCGGTATCGACGACGCCAGACATTTCGCCGACTTGTAACGCGTACGTCGCGTCTTCAAACGGCTTTTGCATTTGTCCGCGACCAAACTCACCGAGATCGCCCCCACGCTGGATACAAGAACAAAATTTCACTCTTCGTCAGTCACGAGAACGAAGACCACGACGACGATGACGACGCAGAAGAACGACCAAAGCAGAGAAAGACGCGCGACGGATGACGCCGTCGTCGCGCGACGCTACGATACTAAAACAATGTCGCACCTTGGCGCTCGAACAATCGCTCACTTTCGCCGCTAAATCCGCAAAACTCACAACCCCTTGTTCAATCTGTTCCTTATACGCCTCCAACTCATCTATCGCCGCCTCTTTCGTCTGCAAAGCGCGCGCGTTCACATTCACATCAGTCTCGCAGTGTCAAACACGTTCGACAAAAATCGCGTCGCGTCGCGTCGCGTCGCGTCGAGTCGCGCGCACCTTCTTCGAGATAAACGCCCCCTCAGGATCGCGCCACGACGCCGGTCGTCGACTGTCGCAGTGTTTCACCAATAAATGCGACGCACGAACGCGCATCGAAAGCGTTCAAAAGTGCGTCGTCGTGTGCGGGCGATCGCCATTGATTGCCCGCATCATGGCGCCTGCGAAACGCGCGACGACGACGACGAGCGGTGGGGCGAGTGCGGACGACGCCGCTGACGATGTCGAGCGCGCGAACGCGGCGAATGACGAGGACGACGGTGAGGAGGACGGCGCCGATGCGGGCGAGGAGGATGGCGAGGAGCTCGGTGAGGAGGATGCGAATAGAGTGCGAGACGCGCGCGTTCCGAGCGTGCCTCGGGATGCGGTGGTCGTGAGGGAGATATTGAAGAGTATGGTACGTGTGCGTGCGTCGTGTGTGTATGTGTGCGCGCGTCGAGCGGTGATGGGTAAAGCGCGGTGGCGCGCGAAACGCGCGTCGTTGGATTGATTCTGATTCGGTTGACGCGAAACGCGTTTTGTTTTTATAGTCAAGTGTCGACGACTGACGATGACGATGGATTTGAAACGCACACAGGGCGTGACGGATGTTGAACAGAAAGTCATCAATCAGGGCATGGAGTTTATGCATCGATATACGTCGGAAGTTTTAGCCGAGGCTTCGATTGCGTCGAAGCACGCCAAGAAAACAACCCTAGATGTGGAGGATGTCAAACTAGGCGCTAAAGCAGTGTTACTGTCGCAATTCGTCGACCCGCCGTCGTTGGGGGATGCCCACGCAATGGCAAATGTGGTGAATAAGAATCCATTGCCGAAACTCAGCGAAAGACCTGGTATTCACGTGCCTACAGAACTGAATTTGTTGAGTGACAATTACGACATTGGACCGGCGCGCGCGCACGAAGTCGCGGCGGATTTGGAGAAACAAGCCGAAGCCAAAGCGGCGGCGGCAGCGGCGGCAGCGGCAGCGGCGATTGCGTCGAGTTCCAAGGCAACAGAGCCTTCAGCCATGGGTGCGCACGATCCATTGGCGTTCGAAGTTAAGGGCAAGGCGGCGGATGAACCAACCGCCGCCGACGTCGGTGACTTTGCAGAATTTATGATGGATGACGACGACATGGAGGAATAAACCATCTCAAACCCAGAAGAAGCCAACCGATAGTTTTCGTCGCCGCCGCCGTCGCGACGAGATAGCCCCTTGACCCCAGCCTTGTAGCGCGCTATATTAAATAATCAAATACGAGACATAGAGAAACATGGAACTTCATTCTGCGACTCACACAAAAACACGACACAAAGTCGCACACACCATGCTTCGTAGACTCACGCGTGAGACCATCTCACGCGCATGTCGCACGTCACGACCACCACCGAACGCCGCGCGTGTCGCGCGACATCGCACGTATACCGACTTGCGGGCCGCGAACGCCAAGGGTGAGCACGAATTGGTGATCTCAGCGTACGAGTCTGGTGCCGTGCCCGCGACGGAGGCAAACGTGTCGGAATACCTAAAGGTACGTCCAGTGCAACTTGCTATCCGGTTTCGTGCGCGCGAGCGAACGGGAGTGTTGAAATATGGTGACTGACGCGCGTGCATTTGTTCGTCGTAGGCGCTCGTGGCGTTGGACCGAGTGGATGAAAGCGCGTTGGCGCAAGCCGTGGCGCGAGGTACTGCGACGTCTAGTGCGAGCGTACAAGAAGCGCCCAAGGGTATTTTAGCCTCTTTAGGTGCCCTCGTGGGGTCTGGTGCGAGTACGAGTGGTGAAACCGTCTCCGCCGCGAGCGCGGGTGTGCTCGGAAGCGAAAAGAATCCATTGTTTACGCAGCAGCTTGAACCGACGTTTAAGGCTCAGATATGGCGCACCGTCCGCACGCTTGGGACGGCATTTATTGTACTTAGCGGCGTGGGAGCTTTATTGGAAGATCGGGGTGGCATGGGTAAGGCTATTTTAGGCGGCGAGAGCGTCAAGCCGCAGACAGAGGCCCAAGTGACAAAATTTAGCGACGTCAAGGGCGTGGATGAAGCCAAAGGGGAGTTGGTGGAGATTGTCGAGTATTTGAAAGCTCCAGAAAAATTCACCAGACTTGGAGGCAAGTTACCCAAAGGTTTACTTCTTGTCGGGCCGCCAGGGACGGGGAAGACAATGTTAGCGAAAGCCGTGGCGGGCGAAGCCGGGGTGCCATTCTTTTACACGAGCGGAAGTGAATTTGAAGAGATGTTTGTTGGTGTCGGCGCTAGACGCGTGCGCGATTTATTCAAAGCAGCCAAGGCGCAGGCGCCGTGCATCATTTTTATCGATGAGATTGACGCCGTAGGTGCGGCACGTAATCCTAAGGATCAACAGAATACGCGCATGACGCTGAACCAATTGTTAACCGAGCTCGACGGTTTCAAACCAAGTGAAGGCGTCATCGTGCTCGCGGCAACGAATACGCCTGGGATGTTAGATAAGGCATTGATTCGTCCTGGTCGATTCGATCGCACGGTGTCCGTGCCGAACCCTGACGTTGGCGGCCGACGAGATATTTTAGAGGTGCACTCTAAAAACGTCGCCATGGATAAAAACGTGGATTTTGACGTCGTCGCACGCGGTACACCCGGTTTCAGCGGTGCGGACTTGGCAAACTTGATTAATATTGCCGCTCTTAAAGCGGCGCTGGAGGGCGTCACAAGTGTCACTGCGAAGCATCTCGACTTTGCAAAAGATCGCATCTTGATGGGCGCCGCGCGCACGTCGGCAATCATCACCGACGAAAACCGCAAGCTCACGGCATACCACGAAGGAGGTCACGCGCTGGTGGCGTTGCGTACGAAAGGTGCGCGTCCCGTACACAAGGCAACAATTGTTCCGCGTGGCCAAGCTCTTGGTATGGTCATGCAACTCCCTGAAAAGGACGAACTCAACTTGACGCGTAGACAGTTGCTCGCCATGCTCGACGTCACAATGGGTGGCCGCGTCGCCGAAGAATTAATTTTTGGTGCGGACGAAATCACTACAGGCGCATCAAGCGACTTACAACAAGCCACGCAATTGGCGCGGGAGATGGTGACGCGCTACGGAATGAGCGAAAAAGTCGGTCTCGCATCGCAAGAGTACGGTTCTGAGGGAATTTCGAGCGAAACTCGACAGTTGATTGAAGACGAGGTGAAATCCATGTTGGATGCCGCGTATAAACGAGCCAAAGATTTACTAACGACACACGAAGGCGATTTACACAACATAGCGCGTAAATTGTTGGACACGGAGTCCTTGTCTGGCCGTGAATTGCAAGAATTGTGCGGAATAGCCGCGGCGTAAAAATCACGTCGTCCAACATGTTTGCCTTGAGTGTTGCGATTTGTAAAGAAATTCGTATATTTGTGTAAAAGTTCATCCACCGAGGCTTCCCGGTAGCGTGACAAAGCTTGAACGACCATTTCGTCCTCGACGTCCTCCCGGACCCGCACGCATGGTCATTTGCATTCCGGCGAACGCTGGCCCGCGTACAATCAGCAAGCGCCGATTGGACGACATCGTTGATGCCGACGACTCTGGAGCTGGCGCCGGTGCTGGCGACAAGTCGTCGTCATCGTAATCGAAACCTTCATCGCCAAGTTCGACGACTTCAAAATGAATCTCAGGGGGATACTTTTGCTCTTCGCCACCTGACATGTCCATCTGACGCTCCATGTGACGATCGAGCCTCTGTAAATCCTCGGAGCCAGCGAGAATGACGGCGCCGTTGGACTCTTCGGCGACTTCTGCCAGCGTCACAAAATCACAGAAGAATTTGGTCTTTTGCGGGTCAATTTCATCTGAAATTCCGCACCTGCCTTGAGTCTTACCCGGGTAGGGCTCTTCATTGGCACAAAATTCGGGACGCAAAAATCCACATACGTGCACCGCGTGCATCGTCCCAGGTGCGCCGTCGGGTAAGTACATGACGAATTCCATGTCCCAGTCGGGCGCCGATGGCCATTTCACGGCTAAAAATGATGATTGTACGATCTCGACACCATCGTCGGATTCTTGTCGATCGACGAAGGGTTGAATCGTCACATTTTCGGCGAGTTTGTCACCCGTCGCGGTGAACATGTCGAGGTCTGCCAAACGCTTGACAACGTCTCGCTTGACTTCAGCGTCGTCGATGGCTTCGAGAAACGTCGTGTCCGCGGCGCGTGCGCCGCGATAGAGCGTGTTCGTACAGGCGATGACAGCGAGCGCGAAAATCGAAGAGCAACGTCGCATGATGTGCTACGAGGCGTGATATGAAGTGTTACACATGCATGTCTTACTGTACATCAACAACAACAACAACAACAACAACAACAACCTAGTGAATATCAGATTTCGTGTGACGAAGGGGTGAGAGTGACTTTTCTCGTGAAATACTTTTAGTGTTCTCAAGACGACGATTGTGGGATGTTTGAATGTCCCACGCACCGAAAATATCCAACGAATACCGCCGGGATTCTTCGAGCGCTCGGATGGTGTCCTCTCCGACGATCGCGACGAGGGCGTCGCGAGCGCTGGCTTCAATGCGTACGTCTCCGCATACGTAAATGTGACCATCGTTATCGATAATGCGCTTAACGACGTCCGCGTTGGCTAGAAGCACATCGCTGACGTATGCCTTCGGCGTGTCCGCTTCGCGGGAGTAACCGACGAGGTACTGCGACAACGCGCCTCGGTCGCACGCCTCGGTCATAAAGTCTCGATAAAGTTCGTTTGCGCGCGTACGGCACCCGAAAACCATGATTGCTTCGCCTTGACTCGATGCATTATTCGAGTGCAAACGGCGTTCGACAAACCCTTTGAATGGTGCAATGCCCGTGCCTCCGGCGATCATAAGAATTGGCGTCGTTTCTTTGCGCGGCATTCGAAACTCTGGCGCCGGACGGTGCACGATGTTGACAGTGGACTGCAATGGCATGGATGCGAGAAAGTCGCTGCAGAATCCAAGCTTCAAGCGCGTGCCTGCTCGGTATTGCACGCGCCCGACGGTCAAGTCAAACTCATCGCTCCCTGAAGTTAGAGGTGAACTTGAGACGGAATACAAACGCGCGCGGAGCTTGGGAAACAAGAGCAAACAGTCACGAAGCAAGTCCATCGAAATGTCGCCCTCACGATGCAATGAACTCAACGTCGGAAAGTGATCAAAGATGGAGCAAATGCGCACGCCTGAGTCTTGAATCCACTCGATGCGGCGTGCTTCGTCTTGGGCGAGATTTTCGAGTTCCTTTCGGCACTCTTCTTCTTCGACGTAGTGCGACAGCACGGAGAGCAAGTCGCAACTTGGCTCAGCGTTTATGTCAAGAACAGACGTAAACAAGTATTCAATAGTCACTGGATTTGGAATCGCGGGGTCAATTGTTCCCTTGTATGTATCGCGCTCGTTCAGTGGCACGATGAAGAGATTGTCTGAGAGCTTGATATCAAAGTGCGCGGCAAAGTACGCCGCCAGCGCCTTGCTCGTCCTGGGATGAACCGCGACGTGATCGCCTTCGCGATAGTAATCCACTCCTCGTTTGCCTTGAACGAGTTTGAATGAAGTCTGTACGGTTGCGAGTGTTCCCAACGTTCCGAGTTGCGTGCGTGACGTAAGAATCGCTGGCGCACCAATCGTAGGCGCACTCATTTGCACGCCGCCCACGTCCTGAGTCTGAATGTACAAGGAGAAAGCTGGCTTGACTGAGGTGCGGCTTTCAAAGTTTTCGAGCATGAGATTCCGCAAAGATAACGTAATGCGACCATCTTGCAACAACCAATCGAAGAACTTGGCCACGAATTCATGCACTGAGTTGTCTTCGCCGCCGAGTTGATCTGCGGTGACTGTCGGAAACATTTCACGCGCACCGACTTCGCTCAACCGTTTCGCGAATTGTTTACCGCCAGCGCAAAACTTGGGATACGCTGACGACCCAAAAGCGCACACCGCGTAATGGATACCCTTGAGAACGTTACCGGCTTCAGTCTTCGTAAAGTTCACGAACAACTCGCTTCCTGTCGGGATAGCTCCCGAGCCCGTCGTAGACGCTAATATGATCACAAACTCGACACCCTCTGAAAAAATCACGCTAAAGTCTGCGTCTGGATTTGCCATGTTGATCGGACGAACCATCGGTAGACGTTGACGAAGGAAATTCCACAATGCAAACGCGCGCGCCTGTGTGCGTCCACCATCGCTGGCGTATAAAACCAACCCACCTTTAACGTGCACCATTTTCTTTTTAAACTTTGCGGCGGCTTGCATAATGTACAACGCCGATCCAAGCTTTTCGGTTGAGATGAAACCGTTTCTCTTCGCGCGAAGCAAGAGTGTTTTCAACCCCGTGCCTCCCACGAGCGCTGGCTTCAACGTGTATTCGGTCATTTTGTTCAATCCAAGATACAACGAAGAGGTCGACGCGGCGGTGGGTGGTAACACCCACTTCCAATTTCCAGGGGAATACCCGCGCGTCGCAAGCTCTTCGTCGCGCCATTGCGCAAACGACGCCGCCGCGGTGTGATGATCAACCATAGAGACTCGCGCGCGTTTAAACGAGTGCAACACGGCATAATTGATCGCCGCGAGCGCATGATCTCGCCAAAGCGTTTCTTCCGTGGACGTGTCTATGCCCATCGCCTGCGCAATTTTCGGCAACAAGTTGTATCGCCCTTCGTCGCCGAAATTGCGCGTGGCGATTTCCGTCACCATGTACCAACCATTGAAAGGAGCCGCGGTGTACAGCAACCCACCCAAATCCATGGTGATGTTCGACACCGCGGGAATGCCATACCATTTCAACCCCAACGCCGAAATTCCCGCGCACTCGGGGTGATGAATCGGCACTTCGAGCACGCACTCCTCTGGAAGCTCAAACACGTCTGGCGCCACGTTTGGGTTGATTTGGCACACCACCGGAAGCAAATCAAACATCCCCGGTTCATCACCTTTCGGCTTCCAACCGAAATATTTCTTCAAGCAATCCGTAAAGTTCAACTCTGCCGGGTCTCCGATCGTTTCCTCCCCGTCGCCTCTATGACCGGCGTATCGAAGTAATTGTGAATTCCAAATTCTCGCCCCGTCATTCGTACCCGGCGTTTGCGGTTTAAAAATAGTCATCAGCACCGGCACGTGATCAGACTCAATACACCGCGACAAATGCGCCTTGACCGCGGTAAACATGTCTTCATTCGTCGCGCACTCGCGAGCATCCACAATCTCCATCGTCTGCCAAAACTTTCTATTAATACACTTGGGCGCGTTTCTCCACGCCACGCGCGCGCCGTGTCTCAATTCATCAATCGTATGCGCGTACGTCCCCGTGCTCGCAATACTCTCCAACACCTCACGTAACCGTCGATCGGTATCATCCTCCCCAACCCCACGTTCTTTACCATACAACCGAATAAACTCCTCCGCCTCGCGCTTCAACTTCGCCCCCGCGTCCTCCGCGCGCGACGTCGCTCGAGGCGTCGGCGCGCACCCCCGCGGACACACCCCCGGGCGCGTCCCGTGCACGTACCCCGGGTACGGATCACACGTCACCGACCCGTGCATAAACGGACACCGATTCACCGTCATCGTCGTCACCCCATCCCCGCCCTCACGCGTCGCCGCCGCCGCCACCGCGTCGTCGTCGGCGTCGTCGTCACCCATCATCATCGGCGTAATCAAAAATACCAATCAATCAATCAATCAATCAA
>Ga0181562_10003881_pt1 | contig 10888 bp, 7 predicted proteins | sample 011ome_26_FD_139344 | JGI IMG/M metagenome (GOLD analysis project Ga0181562, IMG submission 139344) | Coastal salt marsh microbial communities from the Groves Creek Marsh, Skidaway Island, Georgia - 011511BT metaG (megahit assembly) | ecosystem: Environmental > Aquatic > Marine > Intertidal zone...
GTAACAAAACTCAATCAAATGAGTCAGTTACTGCCCCAGCCGAAGCTGATGAAACTATTCAACAACTTCGTAAACTCGCTGGTATAAAGATTTAATTTAGGAGACATAAACATGTCACAAGCTCTATTTGAAGCTAAAAATTGGTCTGCTACTAAAGAAGCTTTAGTAGAAGGTCTAAGTGGTCAACGTAAGACTACAATGGAAGTTGTTTTAGAAAATACTAAAAAGTATTTGACAGAAACAGCAACTACAGGCGCAACTGCATCTGGTAACGTTTCAGTATTGAACAAGGTTATCCTTCCAGTTATCCGTCGTGTAATGCCAACAACAATCGCTAACGAATTAGTTGGTGTACAACCTATGCAAGGTCCAGTTTCTCAGATCCACACTTTACGTGTGCGTTATGCAGAAGCCGCTGATGCATCTTCAGGATATGCTGAAGGTAACATCGGTAAAGCAGTTACAGCTAACGATGAAGCGTTAAGCCCATTCAGTATTGCTCAGCAATATTCTGGTGCCGCTACTGGTAAAGCTGCCGCTACAAGCGCACTTGAAGGTGAGCCAGGTAACAAGATCAACGTACAGATCATGAAGCAAACTGTAGAAGCTCGTTCACGTAAGCTATCAGCTCGTTGGACATTTGAGGCAGCTCAGGATGCACAAGCAATGCATGGTATTGACGTTGAAGCAGAAATCATGGCAGCACTAGCTCAAGAGATTACTGTTGAAATCGATCAAGAAGTCCTAGCTAGCCTACGTAGTCTAGCTTCTACAGACTACAGCTTTGACCAAGGTACAGTTTCTGGTACAGCTACATACGTCGGTGACGAGCATGCCGCTCTAGCGATCACAATCAACCGTGCCGCTAACAGAATTGCTCAGCTAACACGTCGTGGCGCAGGTAACTGGGCAGTTGTTTCACCAGCCGCTTTAACAGTTCTACAAAGCGCAACAACTTCTGCTTTTGCACGTACAACAGAAGGTTCTTTCGAAGCTCCAACTAACACTAAGATGGTTGGTACCCTAAACGGTGCTATGAAGATCTATGTTGACAGCATGGCAGCAGATGGCGAAGGTGTACTAGTTGGTTACAAAGGTTCAAGCGAGCGCGACGCAGCCGCTTTCTACTGCCCATACGTACCACTAATGAGCACAGGCGTTGTACTAGACCCAGCTACACTAGAACCAGTAGTTGGCTTTATGACACGTTACGGTTACGTTGAGCTAACCAACACTGCTTCTTCACTAGGTAACGCAGCCGATTACCTACAGAAGATCAGCGTTGCTAACTTCTCATTCCAGTAATACTGGTTTAAAACCAAATGGAAAAGGGGCTTCGGCCCCTTTTCTTATGGCTATAAATATTTCTATGATAGACAAAAAGTATTATAACGGCACACAAGATTTAATGTCAAGTACTGCAATGGTAAAGTCACAACCATTGGTAGGCGACATACTAGATCAAATCTCGTCAACAGAGTTTTTAGTTAGAACAGACGAAGGTTCGTGTGTTTGTAAACTAGTTCGCAGGATTAAATCACCTGAGCAGATGACTATCACTGCTACACACTATATGTTGGGCACATTTAATATTCTAGAGATTACACCTGAATGGGTATTGCACCCAAACGGTAACAAATATCCTTGGGTAATTGGCGCAAAAAATGCGTTTGGGGATACCGTTGGCTTAGTTTCACTATAGATTTATCTACGTATAAATACAACAAACAATATATAAGGTGATACCAACATGCCCGCAGTTAAAAAAGTCAGTGATCATTATTATGTTACTTCGCCAGAAGTTACTATTACTGGTAACCTAACAGTTATTGGTAATTCTGCTTCAATCACAACAACAGAAGCTGAACTTGCTGATAGAATTATTACGCTAAACAACGGCGAAACAGCTAACGGGGTCACTGGACAAGAAAAAGTTGGTCTACAAGTAGACAGAGGATCTGCACCAGATGCATTATTTGTATTTGACGAAGCCGATGATACTTGGAAAGTTTCTAACGACGCCGGCGCAACGTATCAAGATGTCATTACATCAGGTTCAGCAGGACTTGCCGCTGTTGTAGATGATACTACACCTGAGTTAGGTGGCAATTTAGAAATTGCTGGATTCAGTATCGAAAAGTCGAGTGTTAGCGTTTCGCTAACATTAAACACCGAAGCTGGAGGCGGCAGCGGTGTATTTGTTACGAATAGCCTTGGTACAAATCAAGAACTTGTGACAAAACGTAAAGCAATAGTTTATGCATTAATTTTAGGGTAAGAAACAATGTCAATACAAAACACAGCATTAACAGCAACATCAGCATCATTGCTTCCTTCTACAAACGCAAGGGCTGTTACAGTAATATATTTCTGTAATACACATAGCGGCGCAGTAACCGTGACTGTTTACGCAGTGCCAGGCGGCAGCGTAGCAGGAACAAGCACAAAGATTTATGACGCTGTATCAATTGCCGCAGGAGACACTTTAATAATAGATACAGAAAAAGTGTTGTTAGATGATGGAGATTTAATACAAGCTGATGCTTCTGTAGACAACGTAGTAATTGCAACATGTAGTTATACAGAAATTTAAGGAAGGATGTTATGCCAAGATTTTTAAAAACACCTTCATTAGACCAAACAGGATCTAAAGCAATTAAGTTACCAGTATCCATTGGGAACGATGCTCCTCCCGCACTAGCTGATGGCATGGTTAGATACAACACTCAAAATAGTTGTATCGAGTTTGCAATCAATAGTGTTTGGCGTAAAATAGCTAAAGTTGGTAATACTATTATCACTTCACAAGATACTGTGGGAGATGGTATTGCAACAGACTTTACACTAAACCAAACTGTTGCTGATGAAACTGATATTGTAGTATTTGTAGGAGGTGTTTATCAACAACCAACGTCAAACTACACAATAGCCACAGCATTGGGCGTAACTACATTGACATTTACTAGTCCCCCACCAGCGCCAGGCGTAAGTAACCCAAACAGGATAGTAATTTTATATGGTGTAAACAGTACCGACGCGGTTTAGGGAGTTAGTATACAATGGCATTAGGTAGAATTTCAGGGTCGATGCTGTATGCTAACCTAGAACGGGACGGCAATGATCTAGCATTTGAAACTGATTTATTATATCTTGATGTAAACAATACTCGTATTGGCATCAACAATAGTACACCTCAATACAGCTTAGACATCGACGGCGGCACAGCTAAGATTGGGGATATCGTTATTAACGGTAGTACCATTAGTTCTGCTAACCCAATCGACTTTGGTGCAACTACTGATATTACTATTGGTGGTGGTACTAGTGGTTATGTATTAACTACAGACGGCAATGGTGTACTAAGTTGGCAAAGTGTTGGTTCACTTGCAGATAGTACAGGAGCAACTGGTATGCAGATTGTTCTAGGTACACCAACTGATTTTAGTTTAACAGATGATGCGGCATGGGACAGTTGGACTAGTAACACTAAAGTTACTAATGCCATTGATGATTTAAATCAGACAGCATTAAACATTGCAAAAAATACCTATGTTGGTGAAGTTGAATTTACAGCAAACATAGTTGCTGGACCGAGTCCAATGACCGTGAGCTTCACTCCCAGTTACACAGGCAATCCTGACTCTTACGAATGGGACTTTGGTGACGGAAATTCCAGTACGTCTGAGAATCCAATACACACCTATAACAATACACAAGGTGGACAGTTTACAGTTACCGTTAGAGCATACAACAGCACCGGAACACTGAGCGGTGATCCTTCGTTAGGTGCAGTTGGTAGTTGGGACGACTTTACACGAAATAATTATATTACTCTTTATACTCCAAACCCAATACCTGCATTTACTATTACTGATGCCGATATTGATAGCGGTTCAAATGGAACAATTACCAATAACAGTCAGTTTGCAACGAGTTTTGCACTAGATTGGGGAGATGGAACAACAGATGCTCCAGCAGTTAACTGGACCACACTAAATCATGTTTATTCAAATCCTGGCGTAGATACTGAATATCAAATTCAATTAGATGCAACTAGTACAACAGCTGGTCCTACACCAGTTACAGTAAACGGTACACCGCAAGATATTAGAGTATATGGAATACAAGCACCAGCCTTTACAACCAACACTATAGTTGTTGCTAACGAAGAAGCAACTAGTGGTGGTGTTGTTACATTTACAAACACTACACCAGCTGGATTAGGCTTAACTAGTACATTTAGTTCTAATAGATATAGATGGACATGGGGAGACGGAGATGTTAATACTATTAACGTCTCGACACTAATAGATGGAAATCCAGGTAGAACACTCGATCATACATTTTCGTTAACATCTACGGAACAAAATAACGGAACAAGTGCAACGTTTGATGTTACACTAGAAGCTATAAACTTACATAGTAATAGTCCGTTTACAAGTGCGCCGATTACTATTACAGTTGAGCCTGATGTGCGTAGTAACTTTACTGGCGCTAATATACATCAAAGTGACAGAACAGGTGATGATGCACAAGACGGATATGTATTTACAGACTATAGAGATGGAACACCGTTCAACATATTTGAATTTATAACAACTAGTCAGCATGCCGACACATATACTTGGACTTGGGGCGACGGTCAAACAGATTCAAATATTGCTGAAGGTAACGCAGGAACAGTATCAGGTAGTCCTATTCAACATACCTATACTGCAACAGGTAACAAAACTGTTGCACTAGCAGTAACAGGTCAACCAGCATCACTAACACAAAATGATACAGAAACACGTAGTAACTATATTACTATAAGATCCAATCCAAGTCAACCTACAGGACTAAGTTCTAGAACACTGTCAATGACCACTAGCAGTCAAGGTACAAGTCCTTTACTAGCCGCAAGTGCAACAGACAATAGCGGCGGCAATATTCCTAGTGCAGGTACAAGTGTTACTAGATACGCAACATCTACAACTATTAATTCAAACTCAATCAATGACGTTTATGATGCTACAACAGGCACGCTTACAGCATTAATCAATGGAAACGATAGCGGAAATGTAGTATTTACAACAACCAGTAACAATATAGGAACCACTAACAGTCTTGTTGTTACAGAAGATAACGATGCTCACGATGCTATTAGTGCAAGCACATATCCATCAGGTTTTTATAAAGTGTTTAGCACAAACATTAGTTCATCCTTGGCATCATTGCCTGTTGGGTATAATGACTACAAACTAAGTCATACTACTACAGGAGATACTAACGACGTCGGATTTGTTAAAGACGATTTAACAGTGGTGCCGACATTAGATATTAGCGGCGTTACAACGACAGAAAACTCTGCTGGTAGTTTAAGATATATTTCAGGTATTCCTTACTATAATACAGGCGGTGTTGTAGATATCAATGATTTAGGCGTAACTAATTGGATAGGACAAACTTACAGAAGTGGTAGTCCACTAAGTATTATCGACGGACCAAATGACGAAAGCACTACAGGTTCTATCATTAGCACACAAACTAAAACATATGCAAACCTAGACGGAGCATCTACATACCTGTCAGGAGGTCACCCTATAGCAGGAACAGGACAGACCTCAACTTATACATTTGGTGCATTGAGTGTAAACATTAATGGTAGTGCAAGAGCAGTTGCACAACTACAAGCAAGGATCAACAACGTTAATGGCACTAGTGCAACAGTAACATTCCCAACTAAGATTCATGTTTACAGTCAAAGTATTACAGGATTTGACGAAGAAAACATTGATGTTCCCACTACACTAGGTAGTACATTTACAGATGATGGTAAACGTGTAGCACTAGGACTAACAGGCGATAATCCGGCTTACACTCCGGCAGACTTCTATACCAATGATGCATGGAGTGGCGCAGAAACAGTAGCAGGCACAGACGAAGCAATCGTTCGTTGGGGACAACTAAAACATCACACAGTAGATTACAGCACAGGTTATTTACCAGCAGGTCCAAACTTGTTTACCGGACGTAGCGGCGCACAATATTTTACGTTTGCATTTAGAAGAACTAATCTAGCAAACTTTGATATTATACTGTCAGGTAAAGTACACGGTGTGTGGATCGCCGCACCGGGCACAGGCATTGATGCATCAGCTACTTCAACTAATGGCTGGATTGACTGTAACGCAAGTTATGGTGGTGCTGGTCTTCCAGGAACAAACACAGGTGCTGGCGGTAATGGTAGCGCAGGTTGTGCGTTAACCAGCAGTGATAGAATACCTATAAACACTGTAATAACCAATCAACGTTATACACAAACACTAGGTAGCGAAAACTTATCTAATGCAACAGGTAAAAACTGTCTTGTACGTATAAGACTAGAAAGCGGTGACTATATTGATAGCATTGCGATAGGAGTGGCTTCGTAATGGCTATTTCAGATACCCAAAAAGTTGACTACCTATTTAAGAAACTAGGTTATGGTGTTGCTAAAACTGATACCCTTGCATTTAAACGAGCATTTAACGAAAGTGTAGCAAGTCCACTATTACTCCGTGGTGATAGAATTTGGCAAGATAGTGGAGACATTCCATCAGTTAAACCTAGCTCAAGTTCTTCGCAGGTTGAAATCTATGATGACACGGGTAACGGAACAGCCACAGTAGAATGTACAGAAGACATCACATCCAGTGATAACAGAACTTGGTTAACTGGACTAACAGACTGGATACCTACAGAATTTGGTGCTACCTATCTAGTTAAGGTTTATATTGATGCCACCGGTAGCACTACGCCACAAAGCACTGGTACACAATTATTAGCGGCTGGTAGTGGCAACGATGATGAATGGTTCTTTGATTATCAAAGCGGGGTTGTTCACTTTATTGGAGAAAACTTACCAACTGAAATTGATGCAGGTGTTACAGGAAAAAGTGTTTTTGTAGTAGGTGCTAGATACATTGGTACCTTTGGTGTTATTGGTGACCTTCTAGACGATACAGATCCTGCACTTGGCGGCGACTTAGACATCACTGGTTATAAGATTTACACTTCAAGCGGAAACGATAACATTGTGTTAGATCCAGATGGAACAGGATCAATCAGTGTTGAAAGCGCACCTATTATTAACGTTGCTGATCCTACCAACGCACAGGATGCGGCAACTAAAAATTATGTTGATACACAATTATCTGCACTTAGTCAAGATAGAATTGAGGACGGCACAACAACAGTCATTGCAGACGGTACTGCACAGGACGTTGAAGTAACCATTAACGGTGTTGGCAAAGCACTGTTTGATTCTGATGGACTAGCAGTTGATTTGTGGAAGCCTTATTCTTCTACAACTGTACTAGAAATAGACTCGACAGGCTCATTAGTAATACCAACAGGCACAACTAATCAACGTCCTGCAAATGGTCTTGGACAGATTAGATATAACACCGACGAAGCTACAGTAGAATATAACGATGGTCAGGCTTGGCAAGCCATCGGTTCAGCAGTTATTGAGCAACAAGGTTTTACTGGTGATGGCAATACTACAACATTTAATTTAATTAGCGATGCGTCAGAAGATTCACTACTTGTTACTTGGAACGGTGTTGTGCAACATACATCAACATACTCTATTGCTAACCAACAGATTACATTTAGTGAAGCTCCGCTAACTGATGATGAAGTTGATATTAGATTTCTAGCATCTAGTGTTGCTAGAGAAAATATGTTTAGAAATGATTTGTTATCTGCACCAGCAACCAATGCATCCGGGTCGGCGGGCCAATACTGGATGGATTCCAACGGAGACTTTTATACTCACAACGGTTCTGCTTGGCATAGATTTTCGCCAGCACAATACGGCACAGGAGTTAGTGTAGGAACTAGTGCTACTACGATTGAATCATTCTCTACAACACAATATCGAACAGCTAAATGCACACTACAAGCTACCAATGGAACTAACTATCAAGCCGATGAGATATTAATAATCCACGATGGCTCAACAGCATACAAAACACAATATGGTCAGATAGCTACTAACTCGCAGTTTATCACATATAGTGTTACTATCAGTGGCGGCAATGTACTGCTTCAAGGCACAAGTGATAGTGGTACTAGCACAGTTAAACTATCGATTAATTACGTAAATGTATAAATAACATTAGCACTTTCAGCTAATCCTTCCTACAATTTTTTAATTCTTCAGGATTAATATACCTGTAGAACCTTTCTGCACGACTTCGATAAATACTCATAAGAACAAGAATTCTTGCATAGAAGGAGCACCAGAATGGCAATTACTAGAATTTTAAATAACCAGATCGGTGATGGCGAAGTTAATGCCGCAAAGATTGAAACAGGGTCACTAACTGGAGCCTTATTTCAAGCTGATGTAACATTTTCCTCTAACATCACTATTTCAGGTAACTTGATCGTTAGCGGTACAACGTCAACAGTATCGAGTACTAATACATACGTGAATGATCCGTTGATTGTTTTCAACAATGGATATACAGGAACACCAAACAGAGACATTGGTATTCTTGCAAACAGAAACCTATCTCAAGTTGGTGGGTCAGGACCAAACGTTAACGCATTTATTGGTTGGAAAGAAAGTAACGCACAGTTTGAAGCAATGCTAACCACTGAAACTGGTGGTACTTCTGGTGCAATCACTGCAAGTTCATATGCAGACTTTCAGGCAGCGGTTATTGAAGGTAGCGAACTAACAGATGGTACTGTTAGTATTACCGGTGGTGAAATTACTGGTGTTACTAATTTAACAGCAACTAACTTTACAGGTGATCTAACAGGTGATGTTACAGGCAATATTACTTCAGCAGGAACCTCAACATTCAGTGGAACAGTTGACCTAAACGGTGCTACAGTTTCAAATGCTTCTTTTGACCTAACTGGTGATTTAACTGGTGATGTAACTGGTAATGTTACAGGTGATCTAACTGGTGACATTTATGCTACAGACGGTACTAAAGTAATTGAAAATGGAACAGACGGCACAGATGCTACATTTACAGGTGCATTAACTGGTAATGTTACAGGTGATGTTACAGGTGACCTAACTGGTGATGTTACTGGTGATTTAGCTGGTAATGTTACAAGTACAGGAACAAGCACATTTGCTACAGTTGACATTAATGGTGGTGCTATCGATGCTACAGTGATTGGTGGAACTACAGCGGCAGCAGGTTCATTTACAACAATTAACGCAAGTGGTGCAATTACTGGCAATGTTACAGGTAACTTAACTGGTGATGTAACTGGTAATATTACATCAAGCGGTACAAGTAGTTTTACTACAGTTGACATTAACGGTGGTGCTATTGACGGAACTGCTATTGGTGGAACTACAGCGGCAGCAGGTTCATTTACAACAATTAACGCAAGTGGTGCAATTACTGGTGATTTAACTGGTAACGTAACAGGTGATGTAACTGGTGATGTAACTGGTGATGTAACTGGTGATATTAAAGCAACTGATGGTACAGTAGTCTTAGACAATGGAACAGACGGCACAGATGCTACATTCACTGGCGATGTTACAGGTGACTTGACTGGTAATGCTGATACAGCAACTACAGCATCTACAGCAACTCTAGCAACTAACGTCACATCAACAGCAAACGATACAACAGACGAAACAGTTTACTTAACATTTGTTGATACACAATCAGGTTCAGTAGGTATTGAAACTGACATAGGTTTAACATACAACCCAAGTACAGGCTTACTAACAACTACAGAAGTAGCTGGAGACGTAACAGGTGACTTAACTGGTAACGTAACTGGTGATGTAACTGGTGATTTAGCTGGTGATGTTACAAGTACAGGAACAAGTACGTTTGCAACAGTTGACATTAACGGTGGTGCTATTGACGGAACTACTATTGGTGCAACAACACCTTCAACAGGTTCATTCACTACATTAGCAGTAAGCGGTGGATTTACAGGTGATGTAACTGGTGATCTAACAGGTGACGTAACAGGTGACATTCTTGCTACAGACGGTACTAAGATACTTGAAAATGGCGCAGATGGAACAGATGCTACATTCACTGGTAACGTAACTGGTACAGCAGATGATGCAGATGCATTGAGCAGTGCAGTTACAGTAGGACTAAGTGGTGATGCAAGTGGCAGTGCTACGTTCCAAAACGCAGGCGATACAGCAACTATTGCAACTACACTAGCAACTGTGAACACTGACACAGGCTCATTTGGTAGTTCTTCCGCTGTTCCAATTATTACTGTTAATGGTAAAGGTCTAATTACAGCGGTATCAACAGCAAGTGTTTCCAGTACATGGGATATTACAGTTGGTGCTGACACAGAAACTATTGGTAGTGGCGACGCACTAACAGTAGCAGGCACAGCCAACGAAGTTGAAGTTGCAATAAGCACTGACGGTTCAGACACACTAACAATTGGTCTACCAGATGACGTAACTATTGGCAACGATCTAACAGTTACAACTGATTTATCAGTAGGCGGCAACGCAACAATTACTGGTGACCTAACAGTTAATGGTACAACTACAACACTGTCTACAACAAACTCTACAATTAGTGACTCACTAATTGAACTTAACACTGGCGCAACAACCAATGCAAACGATCTTGGTTTTGTTATGGAACGTGGTTCAACTGGCGATAACGCAATTATTGCTTGGGACGAATCAGAAGACAAGTTTGTTGTTGGTACAACTACAGCAACAGGCGCAAGCACAGGTGATTTAACAATCACAACAGGCACATTAGTTGCTAACATTGAAGGCGACGTAACTGGTGATTTAACTGGTGATGTAACTGGAACAGTTTCTGATGTATCAAATCATGATACTGACGATATTTCTGAAGGAGCTACAAACCAATATTTCACAACTGCAAGA
>Ga0181562_10003882_pt1 | contig 10886 bp, 9 predicted proteins | sample 011ome_26_FD_139344 | JGI IMG/M metagenome (GOLD analysis project Ga0181562, IMG submission 139344) | Coastal salt marsh microbial communities from the Groves Creek Marsh, Skidaway Island, Georgia - 011511BT metaG (megahit assembly) | ecosystem: Environmental > Aquatic > Marine > Intertidal zone...
AACTAAAGCAGAGCTAAATGATACAGCTATATTTGACGATAACAAAAAAGAGTTTGACTACAAAGGAAGTATTTATCAACTTATATCAGCTGCTAAAACAAATCCAAATCAAAATGCTCACACTTACAGACTAAATAGCCCACTTGGAGAAGAGATACTTGATACAGCTAAACAAAGAGAACTAAAGCAAACTAAACTTATCTTTGACCTTACACGCAACAAGTATAAAATATCTGTCCTTGATGACTACAAGGGTAAAAGAGGTTTTCTAAAAGCTACTAAAATATCTATACAATCCTATGATTTAGAAGAGTATGTAATCATTACGGCACTTACTAGTGATTATAAACTACTGAATGAAGAGGTGGCTACAAAGCTACTATCTCTTGAAGCAACACTAAATTCAAAGGTAGATATTGACACTAATGATACTGAAAAATTAGACTATGAATACCTCAAGCATGAAGATACAATTCTAAAAGAAAATGAAGCTACAAATCAAACTCATTTTATCAATCAAAGCACAAAATTACATAAATGGGCTGAGGACAAATTAGCAAGTATTGAAAAAGAGCTAAAAGATACAAAAGCAAAAATCAAAGAGCTAAACCGTCAGAGTATAACAACTGAAAACATAGTAGAACAAACAGATATACAGCTACAAATAAAAGCACAAGAGAAGAAAAGAAGAAAGATACAAAGAGAGATTTTTGATATTGAAGAAGAGATTGAAGAACAAAGGGATGAATTAATAGAAGAGTTAAAAAAAGCAAAAGAACAAACGATTACAACGAATGAACTATTTACAATCCAATGGGAAATTATATAAATGGCACAAACTGAAAATCAAAAGAAATTATTAAAGATATTAAACGAGATATTTCAACTTGACCAAAGTGATTTAGACTTTGGTATTTATCGTATTATGAATACTAAAAGTAAAGAGATAAATGAGTTTTTAGATGATGACCTTTTATCAAGTGTAGCAAGTGCCTTTTCTAAAACTGAAAACGAAGCAGAGCAAAATGAGTTAGATGAGTTAAAAGCCAAAGATACAGTGTCTGGGTATATCAACGGAGATGAAAACACAAAAAAAGCTTTTGAAAACCTTGAAGATGTTAAAAGATATATAGAACTAAATGAAAAATTATCTACAACAACGACTTCTTCAAATCTTGAAAACGATGTATTTTCCCACTTGGCTAACTTCTTCAAGAGATACTATAAAAATGGAGATTTTGTAAGCCTTAGAAGATATAAAAAAGATACTTATGCCATACCTTATGAGGGCGAAGAAGTAAAACTTCATTGGGCAAACAGCGACCAATACTATATAAAAAGTGGCGAGTATTTTAGAGACTATACATTTGTTGTAAATGATAAAACTATACATCTAAAACTTAGCGATGCTGAAACAATGGGCAATAACAACAAAGCTACAAGTGATAAAGAGAGAAGATTTGTATTACTTGAAAGTAATCCTTGTGAAGTTATTGACAATGAACTATATATCAATTTTGAGTATAAAGCGATAGGTAAAGAAAACCAAGACAAACTAAATGGAAAAGCGATAGGAAAAGCACTTGAAAATATTGAGGATTTAGAGTTTATAAATGCTCTAAACACTATTGATAGTAAATTCACAGGCAAAGGTTCTCGCACACTATTTGAAAAACACTTAAAGAGTTATACAAGTAGAAATAGTTTTGACTATTTCATACATAAAGATTTAGGTGGATTTTTAGGTCGTGAATTAGACTTCTATATCAAAAATGAAATGGTATTTTTAGATGACATTATGGACAGTGCTATTAAGTATGAAGAAGTTATGGGTAAGGTCAAAATATTCAAAGAGGTAGCTCACAAAATCATATCTTTTCTTACTCAATTGGAAGAACTACAAAAGAAGTTATGGGAAAAGAAAAAGTTTATCATAGAAACTAACTACTGTATCACTCTTGATAAAATTGATGAAGACTACTATGAAGAAATATTTGCTTGTGATGAACAAAAGCAAGAATGGAGAGAGCTTTTTGATGTAAATGTTCAAAGTGTTGATGACCTAAAAGAAGAAAAATACTTGCTTTTAGATACTAAGTTTTTTGATATGAAATTCAAGTATAAACTTCTAAGTGAGTTTCATAACCTTGATGAAGAGATAGATGGAGTGCTTATCAATAGTGAAAACTTTGGAGGATTAAATTTACTTCAAGACCGATATAAAGAACAAATCCAAACCATATATATTGACCCTCCTTACAATACAAATGCTTCTGAAATAATCTACATGAATGGCTATAAACACAGTAGTTGGCTTTCGTTGTTAGAAAATAGGCTTTCTTTATCACACAGCTATTTGAAAAACGATGGAATTATTGAAGTGGCAATAGATGATGAAGAACAAAGATTTTTACACCTACTACTTGATAATAGTTATGGTGCTACAAATTTTATTTCAAATTTAGCTATACAACATAATCCTAAAGGTAGAGACCAAGAACATATAGCTTCATCTCACGAATATTTAATAATGTATGCTAAGAATAAACAACTTGCTTCTACAAATAGTTTTACAATTCAAGGAAAGGACTTTGAAACTAAGTATCCATTAGTTGATGATAATGGAAGATATAGAGAACTACCATTAAAGCGAACTGGTTCTGACTCACTTAGAACTGATAGACCATATATGTTTTTTCCTTTTTTAATTAATAAGTCCAATAATGAATTATCCGTCATAACAGATGATGAATATAGTGAAATTTATAATTCAGAAACAAAAGAATTTAATGATGAATATGTATCTTCTTTGAAAAATAAATATGAAAATGAAGGATATCATTTTATTTTGCCTAAAAATGACAAAGGTATATTTTTAAGATGGAGATGGGGCTTTACCACTTGTAGAGAAGCCATCATCAATAATGAATTAATTATAAAGAGCAATACAATATACAATAAAGATAGAAGTAATGATAAAGTAAAACCAAAGTCATTATGGTTTGGAGAAAAATATGATGCTTCAAGTAAAGGAACAAACTTATTAAAAAACATTTTCAATGAAAAAAGATTTGACTATCCAAAAAGTTTATATGCTGTAATAGATGCTTTAATAATAGGCACAAATAAAAACTCTACAATTCTTGATTTTTTTGCTGGTTCAGGAACAACAGGTCATTCCGTAATAAACCTAAATCGTGAAGATGGTAATAATAGAAAATATATCCTAATGGAAATGGGAGAATATTTCAACACTGCTACAAAGCCAAGAATAGCAAAAGTGATATATTCTGACAGTTGGAAGGATGGGAAGCCAACTACAAAAAATGGTATATCTCAAATCTTCAAATACTTCAAACTTGAAAGCTATGAAGATACTCTAAATAACCTTGAATTCAAAAAAACAAAAGAGCAAAATGAAGCTTTAGATTTATACAGTGAAGCAAAAGAGGATTATATACTTAACTATTCCCTAGATGTTGAAAGCCAAGCCTCACTTTTAAACATAGATACTTTCAGTACTCCATTTGATTATAAACTCAAAATAGCTACTTCAAGCGTAGGGGAAACAAAAAACACTAACATCGACCTTGTAGAAACATTTAACTATCTTTTAGGTCTTGTAGTAAAACGAATAGAACTATTAAAAGGCTACCTTGTAGTAGAGGGAAAAAATCTCAAAAAAGAGAAAATCCTTATCATTTGGAGAAATGGTCAAAGTAGTGACGAACTAAATGAGTTCTTCAAAAAAATGGATTGGTCGGTATATGACAGAGAGTTTGATACTATCTATGTAAATGGGGATAACAACTTAGATAACTTACGAAAAGATGAAGACCATTTCAAGGTTAAGTTGATAGAGCAAGATTTCAAAGACTTGATGTTTGGAAATTAGAAATGAAGTTTAACGAAAAATTAGTATTAAACTCATACCTATTATCTCTTTTTGGTGCTGGTAGTTTTGAAGAGTTAGCAAAAGATTTAAAAGCTTCACGACTTGAAGAGCTTGATGAAAATGACAACTCTCTTTTTTATCATCAACTAAAAGACAACCTCATAGAAAAGAACAAGCTCATAAGCGATGATAAATTGCTTGAATACGATGAAAATATCGTAAGGCATACCAAGACTATGGGCAGAGGTATAAAGTGGAAATACTTCCAATACTTATCACTACTTTTTATTGAGATTTATTTAGATAAATATTTTGATGATAAAGAACAACTACTTCAAGACCTTAATGCCTACCTAAAAGAGTTTAACACTGATATAGATAATAGGGAAAAGCTTACAGAGTATGACGAGACAGAGCTAAATAAACTTGCTTTATATAATGCTACTGGTTCAGGAAAAACTCTCTTACTTCAAATGAATATATTACAGTTTAATCATTATGCCCAAGGCAAAATTAAAATCAATAAAACTGTTCTAATCACTCCAAATGAAGGATTGTCAAATCAACACTTAGATGAGTTTGAAGCTTCAAATATAGAAGCAGAGATATTTTCTAAAGACAGTAAAGGACTTTTTGAAAGTAATGCTATTGAGATTATTGAGATAACAAAACTTGGAGAAGAAAACGGAGATAAAACAGTAGCCGTTGATAGCTTTGAAGATAATAACCTTGTGTTTATTGACGAGGGACACCGTGGTAGTAGTGGAGATAAATGGAAAACTAACAGAGATAAGCTAAGTAAAAAAGGTTTTGCTTTTGAATACTCAGCGACTTTTGCTCAAGCAATTAACAGTGCTGCTGGTGCTAAGAAAAAAGAGCTTGAAAATGAATACACTAAGGCTATCATATTTGATTATAGCTACAAGTATTTTTATAATGATGGCTATGGTAAAGACTACTCTATACTAAATTTAAGTGAAGATAGTGATGATATAAAGCAAACATATTTAACAGCTTCACTTCTTAGCTTTTATCAGCAGATGAAAATCTATGATAGTTCAAAAAGTTTGCTAAAACCTTATCTTATAGAGAAGCCTCTTATGGTCTTTGTTGGTGGAAGTGTAAATGCTGTTAGAACAGAAAGTAAAAAACAAGTATCTGATGTAGTTGATGTGTTGTTGTTTATAGATGAATTTATTAAAAGCAAGACTGAAAGTATCGCTAATATAGAAAAGATTTTGAGCTTTGATAGTGGTCTTCAAACCACAAAAGGTGTAGATATATTTGAGAACAAGTTTAGTTTTTTAGAAAATACAAAACTAAATGCTTCACAACTTTTTGATGATATGTTAAATATAATATTTAATGCTTCTAATGGAATGCTTCATTTAGAAAACCTCAAAGGTGTAGATGGAGAGATAGCACTTAAAATTGGAGAGAATGAACACTTTGGTGTTATTAATGTTGGAGATAGCGATAAGCTTGTAAAGATATGTGAAGCTAATGGTATCACTGTAAGCAGTAGAGATTTTTCAAGCTCACTTTTCAAGACTATAAATAACACTACTTCAAATCTAAATATACTGATAGGTTCAAAGAAGTTTAGTGAGGGTTGGAGTTCTTGGAGAGTATCCACTATGGGGCTTATGAATATAGGGAAAAAAGAGGGTTCTCAGATTATTCAACTTTTTGGTCGTGGAGTAAGGCTAAAGGGCTATGATTTTTGCCTAAAAAGAAGTCGTGCCATTAAAGGTAAAGAGTTAGAGAAAAAATATCAAGCAGTTGAAACACTCAATATATTTGGACTAAAAGCTGATTATATGAAAGCCTTTAAGGACTACCTAAAAGATGAAGGTGTTCCTACTGATGAGAGAGTAGAATTTATTCTACCTTTGATTTATGACAAGAGCTATAAAACTAAAAAACTAAAAGTGTTAGACCTACAAGAAGGTAAAGACTATAAAAGAGAAGTGAAGCTTGATTTAGAGTATTGCGATATTAGAGGTATCAGTAAAAAAGTAGTGTTGAGCTTGTATAAACAAGTGGATATATTGGAGAGTGAAAGTAGAACTGGAAACAAGTATGACTTAAACAGTGAGATACTTCAAAAAGAACATCTAAGTTTTATGAGTATTGACAATATATTTTTCGCACTACAACAGTTCAAGAATGAAAAAAGTTGGAGTAATCTAAATATATCTAAAGTTTATATAGAAGATTTACTTGATAGAGAAGATTGGTATAAGCTTTATATTCCAAGTGATGATATGAAAGTGAATAGCTTCAAAAATCTTGCTAATTTTGAAAGCATTATGATTACACTACTTAAAAAATATATGAAGTCATTTTATGAGTATAAAAAGAGTGAGTGGGAGAGTCAATTTTTAGAATATAGGGAATTGGACGAAACAAGAGACACAGCTAATTTAATAGACAATTATACCATTACAGTAGAAGATAAAGAAACAGGGCTTATTTGCAGGTTAGATGCTCTTAGAGATATGCTTGAGAGTGGTGTTATAGATGATGCTAAACTTAAAAATTTATCAAAGAAAGATTTTAGTGCTTTTTCATTTGATAACCATTTATATAATCCTCTTTTATTCAAAGACAGAGGCGAAAAAGCCTTACAAATCAAACCAGTCGAACTTAATGATGGCGAAAAAGATTTTGTTGAAGATTTAGATAACTATTTAAAACAAAATAGCTCTACTTATAAAGATACAGAGATATATCTACTTAGAAATCAAAGTAAAACTGGTCTTGGATTTTTTACCGAGGGTAATTTTTATCCAGACTTCATTATGTGGATAAAAAGAGACGATAAACAATACATTAGTTTTATAGACCCTAAAGGAATTAGAAATTCAAATCCAAATAATGATCCGAAAATGGATTTGGCAATAACAATAAAAAATATTGAGGCAAAGCTTGGCGACACAGATACAATATTAAGTTCATTTATACTTTCAAATACATCTTTAAGTACGCTAAAAGAGTTACATACAAACCTAACATTTAAATTTTTCGAAGAAAAAAATGTATTTTTCCAGAAAGATGATAAGAATAACTATATTAGCAAAATGTTCGATAAAATTAAGGTGGCGTAATTTTTGATTTGGATTGTTTTAGAGTGTTCTGATTGCCTGTTTTCTATGAATAACAAACATGAACATTAAAAACATTCAAAAACAACTTTCAGATTTTGCTGATGAGCGTGAATGGGATCAGTTCCACAATCCTAAGAACCTTGCTATGGCAATATCTGTTGAAGCATCAGAACTCGTTGAAATCTTTCAATGGTTAACGCCTGAGCAATCTGAATTAATCATGGACTCTAGTGAAAGTGAGCACGTTAAAGAAGAGATAGCAGACGTTATGATCTACTTAATTCGTTTGGCGGATAAATTAGATATTGATCTTGAAAAGGCTGTTGCAGATAAGATTGTTAAAAATGGTAAAAAATATCCAGTTAAGTTGGCAAAGGGCAATGCTAAGAAAATAAAACTAAATGACTACAAATGAACAATTAGAAGATCAGATTCCAACTCCTAAGCGAGGGTATTTTTCTAGGCATTGGCATGGAGAGCTTTCTTTGGCCAAATCTTACTGGATTAATTTTTGGTTTTTTTCTATTGTATTGACATTATTCTTGGTTTTTTGGATGACACTCTCTATCAATGAGAGTCCAGGCGCAGTTAATGATGGGTTCGGTTTATCTGGGTGGTGTTAGGGCTGACAAAGACCTAGAAAAAGCCGACAAATGGTTTGATAAGGCAATCGAGTTGGATAATAGGTTGATTGATTTGGTTAACTCCTTAAAGGCGTTAGCTGCCGAAAAGTAAAAGGAAAAAGAGTAATGAGAGGTTTGTTTTTATTACTCACCCTAATCCTCTCAATAGCACAAGCAAACCTAGGCTCATTCGATAAACAAGGTAGGTTTATCTATCCAGAAACTAACAAACCTTACACAGGCAATCTAGATGTAATCAATAACGACTGGGGTGAGTAGCCACTCTATCTAAATAGTTAGTCATCTTGATATGGTTCTAAATAAAAATTTATATTGAGCTAATTTAAGCTACAATTAATTTTATGAAGCCAAGAACAATATTACTATTACTGTGCACTCTGCTGCTAGCATCTGTTCAGTCATTTTCAGCTTATAACGACTCTTATAGAAACCCTATGGCTGCAAATGCATCCTTTGTTCCAGAGCTTGAGCGATTAGGCACTAAATATGGAAAAGAAACGATTGTATTAAAGGGGAGTAATGAGCCGTATACTGGCATAGCGTCTTCAACTACAAACATCTGGAAAGATGTTGCTATCACATGGTCTTTTATTAATGGTAACGAAACGGTTAATCCAAGGACATACTACAGTCAGTTAACAGGTGAAAAGTTAAGAGGAGAATTTAAGACTTACTATCCAGAAGGGGTTAAGCACGGCGTAATTAACTTAGTGGATGGCAAGCAAAACGGAATAACAAAGATATGGTATCCAAATGGTAATCTCAAGTCAACATTCAATTATTCAATGGGCATTAGAGTTGGAGCGTATTCAGCTTTTTATGAAAATGGTAATAAAAAACAAACAGGAGTTCATGGACCTAATAACGCCATACAATGGACTGAATGGTATATGAACGGGCAAAAAAAATCTATTAACCACTTTAATGGAGATGGTCAACCAACTTTTTCTAAATATTGGGATTCTAAAGGCAACCCTACCAAACTACCAAGAGAGTTTCTGGTCAATATTACAGGTAAAGATGACAAAATTACAACTGTTTCAAAGAAGGGTAAAGGAGGTAATATGGAAGCATTTTATGTATCAATTTATATGCCATTAGCTATAGCATTGTTCGTATTGCTACCACTACTGGGTGTGGGCATGTGTTGGCTGTATAGAAGACTTCGTGATAAAAAGCGTAATAAGGTGGAGGTATAAATGAGGTGTAAAAAAACTATATACAATGGAGGACTACCTCCTGCAGCTAAGTTTTGGAATTATGAGCAACTAAGTGCGATTAATGTACTATGTACTGAGTATCTTTATAATATCAACAAAGGTAATGGATAAGATTTATGCCACCTAAAGTAGATTGGAATTTAGAAGAAATATCACAAGCTGTCTTTAAGACCTATGAAGATGATGGAAGAACTCTTTCTGTTTATATTCACGGGCAAGGCAATCCAATAAAGTGCACATCAAATCATCGAGGAGATTATTACCTTGCTGTATCCACTGCAAAAGAACTGAAAGACGGAGATGCGGTCACTTACCATTCAAGAGGTGTTAATGTTTACTCATCAAGAGATTGGTTTTATAGGATCAGCAAAAACACTGTTAGCGATAAAGAGGTGGACACTAATGGTGAATCCAGTCCAGATATACTTGATTTATTAGACAAGGGTATAGAACCTTTTAAAGAGGAAGAAAGATCTGTTAGAAGAGTGTTTGGCCCACCAGGTACTGGCAAAACTACCAGTATGATGAAGATTATTGAACAAAGACTATCTGAAGGGGTTAAGCCAGATGAAATTGCTTTCGTATCCTTTACTAATGTTGCGGCTAATGAGGCTAAACATAGGGTGGCAGATCACTTTCCTGAATATACGATTGAAGATTTCCCTTTCTTTAGAACTATTCATTCTCTTGCAACTGTATTAGGCGGATTAAAAGGGAGAAGGTTAATGGAGTCTCCAGATATGCTTGCCTTTGATAAGACTATCTTTACAAAAGCTGTCTGGACAGAGAAGGGGAAGGCTGAATCTATCAAATTTAGAGATGAACACCCATGCCTTTCACTCAAGAGCTTAGTGTCTGCAAGAAAGTCAACTATAGAAGAAGAGATTCAATATATTGATAATATGTATGAATCTTTAAAGTTATCCTATAGAGAGAATAACTGGACTTACAATCCAAACACTTCTGTAATCGATCTGGCAAAAGATTGGATTAACAAGTACAACAACTATAAAGAAAGTAAGCACTTTGTGGATTATGATGATGTTATTCAGAATATGCTTAAGCCTGGATACAACAAGGCTAATATGCGGTTTAAATTATTTATTATTGATGAAGCACAAGATTGTTCAGATTTTATGTGGGATTTCTTAAAGCTGGTTATTGATGAGTCAAAAGAAACAGTAGTTTGCGGCGATGATGATCAGGCAATTATGGATGAGTTTGGGTCTAATAGAATGGCCTTCTTAAATTTGGAAACTACGCAAGAGGATAAGGTTCTTAAGACTAGCTATAGACTACCAACTGCAATATTTGAGAATCTTATGTCTGGTGGCGCCATGGATGGCATCCTGAATGCTGATAGACCAAGAAAGGCAAAGGAGTTTGCAACCAAAAAAAATGCAAAAGAGGGTTTTATAGTTAGATCCTTTAAGAAGTTATTTGGAGATAAAGAAGAAGAACAAGAGTTGGACTTGACACATCTTTACATAGAGGTAAAAAATAATATAGATAAAGATTGGCTAATTATGGCTCCAACCAACAAGACTGTTGAGAGTATTTCTAAATTATTCACCATGTTTAAGATGTCACACTATCGTAAGAATGAGCCTGTATTCATCGACAACTCTCACAATGTTAACAATATAAGGGTTCAAACAATACATACATCTAAGGGTGCTGAGGCAGAATATGTAGCTATTGTCATTACATCAAATACTGATAGGAGTATGTATTATCCGCAGGGGGCGAGGTACAACCCATCATTAAGATATGTAGCAGAGAGTAGATCTAAAGATAGAATGTACTTTGCTAAATAAGAATTAGGAGTGAAATTATGAAAGTATCAACCATTGATTTATACAGAGTTGTTTTTACTATCCTGATGGTGCTAAGCAAGTAGAACAAGACTTTAACAATAATGTACTTGATGGCTTATATACAACTTGGTATGAGAATGGCAAGCTAATGGAGTCTATACCGTATTCAAAAGGACTAGTTCACGGCGTGTTAGAAACCT
>Ga0181562_10003884_pt1 | contig 10886 bp, 6 predicted proteins | sample 011ome_26_FD_139344 | JGI IMG/M metagenome (GOLD analysis project Ga0181562, IMG submission 139344) | Coastal salt marsh microbial communities from the Groves Creek Marsh, Skidaway Island, Georgia - 011511BT metaG (megahit assembly) | ecosystem: Environmental > Aquatic > Marine > Intertidal zone...
GCACCGATACATCAGGTGCAGACGCAGATGCAGATGCGGGCCCCCGTCTTGGGTTTATCCCAGCACAAACCACAAGCCTGCCAGATGCTGATAGCGTACCAGAAGCAATCGAGACACCGGCAAAGCGGCCAGCTAGCCTGATCAATAAGATTTCCGGTCTTTGGTCAAGCAAGCCCAGTGCGGCAGAGCCAACATCACGCAAGGAACCTGCCATAGGCGAGTCACAACCAACGGCATCAATCCTTGATCTGTCGCGGTCTGATGTTGTTACATCTGAGACAACTGAACCGGCAAAGGCCAATCTAGAAATGTCTGATGATGAGTTGGATATTCCGGCCTTTTTGCGTCGTCAGGCCAATTAAATTGGTGGCAATGGCGAATCACCGTCATTGCTACAATCTGTAACCAAATGTGATTTGGAATGACCCGGTGAAACGCGTAATGTTTCATCGGGTATTTTTTGTCTAATTCTTTCCTGATCCCGTTCAGGGCCGACCAATCTGCCCGATATGAATGAAACCAGCCAACCATAAGTTTTATGTGTTGTTGGCAAAGATAAGAAATGACACAAGTCGCAATGCCAGACACGCTTGCATTCAATCAGTTTGTTGACCAGCCGTTTCAAACTACGGTGCGCGACTGCGTGACGTTTGATGGCATCGGGCTTCATTCTGGCCGGTTTGTTGAATTGTCAATTTGCCCAGCACCGGCAAATACAGGCATCAAGTTTCGCCGGATCGATATTGATGCCAAGCTACAAACTGTTGAGGCACATGCAAAATATGCTGAACAAGCACGTTTATGCACACGCATTGTCAATAGTGACGGCATTGGTCTTGAAACCATTGAACATATGATGGCGGCTTTTGCCGGGGTCGGTTTGGACAATGCTGTTGTTGAAATCAATGCCCCAGAGGCGCCTATTCTAGATGGTAGTAGCCAACCTGTTCTTGATGCGATCAACGCAGTTGGTCTCGAACTGTTGCCAGCACGCCGCAAACATATCATTGTCACTAAGCCTGTTATGGTCAGCCTTGATGATGGTGCTTGGGCGCGTCTTGACCCATGCCAACATTTAGAAATTAACATTGAAATTGCGTTTGATGATGCGGCGATTGGCAATCAAACACTGACCTATCGTCATAGCGATGGTAGCTTTGCCGCTGAATTGGCAAGCGCCCGTACTTTTTGCCAATTGCGTGATGTTGAATTGATGAAAAATGCCGGTTTGGCGCTTGGTGGGTCACTTGATAATGCGGTTGTCGTTGATGATGGCAAAATATTAAATGATGGTGGTTTGCGCATGGAGCGTGAATTTGTTCGTCATAAAGCGCTGGATTGCCTTGGTGATCTGTTGCTTCTTGGCCTGCCGGTTAAAGCCAAAATGACAGCCCACCGCCCCGGTCACGCGCTGAGCACAAAATTGGTACAAACGCTGTTGAATGACCCGAGCGCATTTAAAATTGTCGAGGCAGGCACCACACAAAGCCGTTCAGACAGCTATGTCCTGCCTGAACTTGCCGCCGCCGCCACCGCATAAACCTGCCAAAATATCACCCCGCCCCAGCCGATATTCACGATGCGTCCATAACACGCCCTTTTCAGGGCTGATTTATCGGGCTATTGTGTTGTCCGGTATAGCCGTTTATGACGTGAAGATTGGCCATGATATGCGGGGTCCCCAGTGACATATTTATATAAATCCACGATGCTCATATGCTGCGTTATGATCGCAGCCTGTTCATCCACACCAGAGGTGCCAGAACAAGTCGAGCAACCCGTTGATGTGTTATATAATGACGCGCTGGCCACGGCGCTGAATGAAAGCCCCCAAAAAGCCGCGCCAAAATTTGAAGAGGTAGAACGTCAACACCCCTATTCGGCGCTGGCGGTTCGGGCCCAAATCATGGCGGCATGGTCATTTTACCAAGGCAATGATTATGCCCGCGCCGTCGCCGCACTTGACCGGTTTGTCGAACTCAACCCAGCCAGTGAATTTGTTGAATATGCGTATTATCTCAAAGCGTTGAGTTATTATGAACAAATCGTTGATGTCGAACGTGATGCGGCCATGACACAATTGGCGATGCAGGCATTTGAAGAATTGGTGCGGCGTTTTCCCCGAGGCACCTACGCACGTGATGCCCAGCTCAAAATTGACCTGACACGATCGCATCTTGCTGGCAAGGAAATGGCTGTTGGCAGATATTATCTGAACAATCAGTTTTACAGTGCCGCTTTACGCCGTTTTCACATTGTTATTGAAACTTATGACACCACCAATCAGGTGCCTGAAGCATTGCAACGCAGCGCCGAGGCATATCTGGCACTTGGCTTGATCGAAGAAGCCAGCCGGATGCAACAGGTCGCCGTTTATAATTACCCGGATTCTATCTGGACACAGCGCCTTAACGAATTGATTGCCGACCCGGAAAAACCCGCGCCAAAAGGCCTGTTCGAACGATCGGTTAATGCTGTTACCTCAATTTTTGATTAACCAATGCTGGCTAGCCTAAGCGTTTCAAATATTGTTTTGATCGAACAGCTCACGCTTGATTTTGAGCCTGGGTTGACCGTGCTTACAGGTGAAACCGGGGCCGGGAAATCAATCTTGCTGGATGCGCTGGGGCTGGCGCTTGGTAGCCGTGCCGATTTTGGCCTGATCCGCCAAGGCAGCCAACAAGCGCAGGTTTCAGCCATTTTTAATATGAGCCGGACAAGCCCAATTTGGGGGCTGGTTGATGAAGCTGGCATTTCCCCAGAAGATCAATTGATTTTACGAAGACGGCTAAAATCTGATGGTAAATCAAGCGCCAGCATTAATGACGTGCCTGTATCGGTTGGTTTGCTTCGTCAGGTTGGCGATATGCTGGTTGAAATTCAGGGCCAGTTTGAGGGGCGCGGCCTACTTGATACCAGCACTCATATCGCCCTATTGGACCGGGCCGCGGGCCACCAGCAACGCGTGTCGGAATTGCGGCATAGCTGGCAGCGTTGGGCCGATGCCCGCGCCGCACTTGAACAGGCACGACAAGCGCTTGACAATGCCAAAGCAGAAGAAGACTGGTTGCGTGATGCGGTAGAGGTTTTAGACCAACTTGCCCCGCAAGCCGGCGAAGAAGACAGCCTGATAACCGAACGTACGCGGCTTGCCAATGTCAGCAAAATAGGCGAAGGCATCGCCCAGGCTGAAGATGCGTTGTTTGGCGATGCCGGGGCGCAAAATGCGCTTGGCACGGCGATAAATGCGATAGAAAAGGCGGCTGAGCTTGCCGGAGGCCCCCTAGATGAAACCTTGGCGGCATTGCAGCGCGCGGAAGCCGAATTTGCCGAAGCCAGTAGCCTGATCCATGCCGCAAGCGATAGCCTAGAGGCCAACCCACAGCAATTAGAACAGCTTGACGACCGGTTACATGCGTTGCGTCAACAAGCCAGAAAACATAATTGTGATATTGACGATTTACCGCAAACACACCAAAAACTTGCTGCCCGTCTTGCTGGTATCGAAGACCAGTCCGGCCAGATTGGCGCACTACAGGACGCCGCCGCGCAATGGCAAGAACGCTACCAGACATTAGCCATTGCAATCGACGATGGACGCAGAGACGCCGCAAAGACACTGGATGCGGCGGTGGCGGCTGAACTGCCCCCTCTTAAGCTTGACGGCGCAAGTTTTCAGACCGTGATTAGCCAGCTTGACCAGTCGCAATGGGGGCCAAATGGCACAAGCACAGTCAGATTTGAGGCCAGTACTAACAAAGGCTTGGCGCCCGGCCCAATTGATAAGATTGCATCCGGCGGCGAACTTGCCCGGTTTTTGCTGGCATTAAAAGTTGTTCTGGAATCATCGAATGATCCACGCAGTCTAATTTTTGACGAGGTTGACTCAGGCGTTGGTGGTGCAGTTGCCGCCGCTGTTGGCGAACGGCTGGCCCGGCTAGGACAGGCTGTCCAGACACTTGTCATTACACATTCACCGCAAGTGGCGGCCAAGGGCGCGCATCATTTACGAATTTATAAAACCGCTTCTGATGACACGGTGATCAGTGGCACCGAGACATTAAGCGCGACCCAACGCACCGAAGAAATCGCCCGGATGCTGGCGGGCGAAACCATCACCGCCGAGGCCCGCGCCGCCGCCACCGCGCTATTGGGGACATGAACCATGGCCCCCGCACCGGAAAAATTCATCCTACAAACCACCAACCCCGCTGATATGACCGAGGCCGAAGCGGCCACAGAACTTGCCAATCTTGCGGCTGAAATTGCGCGGCATGACGCGCTCTATCATGGCGAGGACAACCCGGAATTAACCGACGCAGATTATGACCGGCTAGTTGCCCGCAACCGCCAACTTGAGACGGCTTATCCTGCATTAATCCGGTCAGACAGCCCAACCATGCGTGTTGGGACCCCCTTGACTGGCACGACCAATGCTGGCCATTTTGGCAAGATCAAACATGCCCGGCCCATGTTATCGCTAAACAACGGCTTTCATGACGAAGATATTATTGATTTTGTCACGCGGGTCCGCAAATTCCTGTCCCTTTCTGATGAGGCTGATGCCGAATTTGTTGCCGAGCCAAAAATTGACGGTTTGTCGTTGAGCTTGCGCTATGAGCAAGGCCAACTGGTTCAGGCAGCAACCAGAGGCGATGGCACCGAGGGCGAAGACGTCACCGCCAATATCAAACGGGTGGATGCCATCCCAAAAACATTAACCGGCGTGCCACCAGATATTTTGGAAGTGCGCGGTGAATTATATATGAACCGGGATGATTTTCTGGCACTGAACAGCCAGCAACAAGCCAAAGGCGGGCGGTTATTTGCCAACCCACGCAATGCCGCCGCTGGCTCTCTCCGCCAAAAAAATGCGGATATCACTGCCGATCGTAACTTGCAGTTTTTTGCTTATTCACTTGGCGAGACAAGCGCAGAGATTGCGCCAACACATTGGGAATTGCTTGCCGCCCTGCGAGGCTTTGGATTTGCTGTAAATGATCTGTCCGCAAAAAGTCAGACCATCGATGGGTTGCTGGCAAGTTATAATATGATTGGCCGTACGCGTCCTGACCTGCCTTATAACATTGATGGGGTTGTGTACAAAATTGACCGGCATGATTTTCAGACCCGGCTTGGCCAAGTGGCGCGCGCCCCACGCTGGGCGTTGGCACATAAATTCCCGGCTGAACAAGCCGAAACAACCATCAGTGCCATTGATATTCAAGTTGGCCGGACAGGTGCGCTGACACCGGTTGCACGGTTGCATCCCATATCAGTTGGCGGCGTGATCGTATCGAACGCCACCTTGCATAATGAAGATGAAATAGAGCGCAAAGACATTCGTATTGGTGATCATGTGGTGATCCAGCGTGCTGGCGATGTCATTCCGCAAATTGTTCGGGTAATCCCTGAATCGCGCACCGGCACCGAAAGTAAATTTCTGTTCCCTGAACGCTGTCCAATTTGCGGTGCGGACGCCACCCGTATTGAGGGCGAAGCGGTCCGGCGCTGTCGCGGTGGGCTTAAATGTGCGGCGCAGTTATTTGAGGGGTTGAAACATTTCGTGTCACGCGATGCCTTTGATATCGAAGGGCTTGGCGCCCGGCAGATCGAACAATTTATTGATTTGGGCTGGATCACCAGCCCGGCTGATATTTTTGCACTTGCTTCATATAAAGACGCCATGGCAGAGCTTGATGGCTATGGGGCTGTATCTATTGCAAAACTACTTGCCGCCATTGATAGCCGCCGCCACATCGGCATGGCACGTTTCATCTATAGTCTTGGCATCAGACAAGTCGGTCAGGCCACCGCCCGGCTGTTGGCGTTGCATTATGGCCAGATGGATCAAATGATGACAGCGTTGAACCCACAAGCCGACCTATCTGCCGCACATGTGGCGCTAGTTGAAATTGATCAAATTGGCGCGGCAATGGCAGATGATATCATCAGTTTTTTTGGCAATGCTGATTTATATCAAATTGTACAAAACCTGCTTGACGTGGTGACTGTTCTGCCCCCAGAACGCCCGGTTAATAACAGCCCTATATCTGGAAAGATCGTGGTGTTCACCGGCACCCTTGAAAATATGTCACGTGCCGAAGCCAAAGCCAGAGCGGAATCGCTTGGTGCCAAAGTTTCCGGATCGGTATCGGCTAAAACTGATTTTTTGGTGGCTGGAGCAGATGCCGGGTCAAAAGCCAAAAAAGCGGCAACGCTTGGCATTAATGTGCTGGATGAAGCCGCCTGGCTGGCATTGATCAGCGCGTCTTAACCGCCACCTATAGCGGGGCACAGGCCGCAGCCAACCATGTCTGGCATGTTTCGGGCAAGAACGGCGTCAATTCTGCCAGCACTTTTTGATGATAATCATCCACCCATTGCCGTTCGATCACTGACAATAATTCAGCCCGAATTAGGCGGCGGTCAAACGGACAAAGTGTCAGCGTTTCAAAACACAGAAAATCGGGATCAGATGCGTGGCGCGCCACAACCAGATTTTCCAACCTTATGCCATAGTGATCGGGCAGGTAATAACCGGGCTCATTTGACAAGACCATACCAGCTTCAATCGCTACACCACCACGTTTTGAAATGCTGGCTGGGCCTTCATGAACCGACAGCACATGCCCGACACCATGCCCGGTGCCATGGGCAAACTGCAACCCTGCCGCCCATAATGGAGCCCGCGCAATACCGTCTAGTTGCTGGCCAGTGGCACCGCATTCAAAATGCGCCATGGCCAGCGCAATATGCCCGCGCAATACATGGGTAAAGGCACCAGCAACATCACCATCAGCGGGGGTATTGCCAATTAACAAGGTGCGGGTGATATCTGTTGTCCCTGTCTGGTAATGTCCGCCCGAATCAAGCAGTAAAATATCGCCATCAGACAAGGTGCGGGCTTGCCCGGCCACCGCGCGGTAATGCACAATCGCGCCATTTGGCCCAGCACCAGCTATGGTAGAAAAGCTTGGCAGTAAATATTCTTTTTGTTGCGATCGAAACTGTTCTAGGCGCGTTGCAATCTGGCTTTCGGTATAGCTGGCGGGGTTTATGCCGGATAGCCAATGCAAAAATTTCACCATGGCCACACCATCGTGATGATGCGCCCGCTGGAAGCCCCTAATTTCGACTTGATTTTTACGCGCTTTGATCGGCGTAACCGGACAGTCCCCTTCAACCATCTCAACGTCGCTGGCGGCAATCTCAAATGACAGGGCTTGCGGCAGGCTGGCTGGTTCGATCAGCACAGCATCACCGGCACATAATGCCAATAAATCTGGCAAATCAGCCAGCGGCCTCACAGCGATATCCTGATCCATAATAGGCGCCAACCGGTCTTCATCGCCAAGCAAGGTCAATCCGTGATCACAATCAAAAAAGCCAAAACATAAATTGACTGGGGTACATGGCAAATCACCACCACGCATATTGACCAGCCAGTTCACCGCATCCACCCGGCTCAACAGCGCCGCCTGCAGATTTTGCTGACGCAAATCATCCGCCAGCACTTGCAACTTATCAGCAACGCTTTGCCCGGCCACAGCGTCATCCATACGCCAAGCAGACGGTGCTGGCACAGCCGGTTGGTCGTGCCATATGGCATCAACCGGGTTGACATCAATGGCGGTTATCTGACCGCCTGCTTTGCCTATGCTTTCGGCATAGCGCTCATACCCGGTCATGGTGACAAGCAGGGGATCAATGCCGATCGTCAAGCCATCTAGTGGATGCTGATCAAGATAGTCATTTAAACTATATTGCGGCAGCGTATGACACTGCCAATCTGCTGGATCAGTTTGCGACACCATTTGCAAACTATATCGCCCGTCGCTGAACAGCACCGCCGCATATGCGGTAATAAGGGCAAAGCCAGCCGACCCGGTAAAGCCGGAAATATAGGCAAGCCGTTCATCGCCTGGCGACACCTCTTCACCCTGAAACATATCTTCACGGCCGATAATTAACCCATCAAGCCGCTGTTTGGCCAATTCGGCGCGTAGCCGTGCAAGGCGCGTGGCTAGCGGTTCAGGCATCGGCCACTCCACAAATAGGGAATCGACCCAGCACTGGCCGGGCGCATTACCAAAGTAGTCCATTCACCAATGCGGATCTGGTGCCAACAGCGTAATGTTTGCGCCTGATAGGCATTGCGCACGGCCACTGCCTGTTCATTCAAGATACCAGATAAAATAAGCCAGCCGCGGCGGGCCAGATGCGGGCATAAATCAGGTGCCATCCGCATTAAAGGCCGCGCTAAAATATTGGCAAACATGACATCATAAGGGGCTGACTGGCGAACATACCGGCTGGCAAACCCATGCGATACCGCCAGATGCATGGTTGCCGGCGCGATATGATTCAACCGACGGTTGGTTGCCGTGACGCGAATGGCCACCGGATCATTATCCGCAGCGGTAATCATCGCGGCTGGCCACTTTCGATGCGCCGCCATCGCCAGAATGGCCGACCCGCATCCCATATCCAGAACCCGCCGCGGCGGCGTGCCGGGGATCATTTGCAAGGCGCGCAAGCATCCCTCGGTCGTGGGGTGCGTACCAGACCCAAATGCCAGCGCCGCATCAACCAATAATGGCAAGCTACCAGCGGGTGGGGCTTGTTTGATATGACTGCCATAAACCCAAAACCTGCCAATTTTCCGGGGCGGAAATGCGGCGCGGTTTTCTGCCAGCCAATCGCGTTCAGGCAGGTCAGTAATGTTCAATGGCACGGGGGCAAGCGCCTGTTTTTCAAATAATGGGGCCAGCAGGGCATTGGCAACAGACAAGTCGGGCTGGTCATGAAACAGCGCCTCTATCACCCATTCACCTGCCCCATTTCGTTGGTATGATACCGCGGCACTATCCAGCAATTCGCTGAACACCATTTCAAATTCAGCAACATCCGGTTCAGTGATCCGGGCTGGCAAATCTAGTGACAGGCATAATAACTGGCTCATGGCTTACTCACAAATCCTGCCACGACTTTTTTATGGCCGGCTTTATCAAAGGCAATTTCCAACTTGTCGCCATCAATTGACCGAATGTTGCCCATTCCAAATTTTTGATGAAACACACGGTCACCGGCGGAAAAATCTGTGGTGTTATTGCCCGGTTGCCAACTGTTTTCAGATTTGTTTTGCTGTTGTGCCGCCATGCGCCGCCATCCCGGGCCATATCCATGTGTCGCGGCGACATCTAATCTGGCTGACGTTGATCGGCCAAAACCTAATCCAGATGACATCCCTTGGGCCATATCCTCGACAATATTTTCTGGTGGTAATTCCTGTACAAATCGTGACGGGATTGCCGATTGCCACTGCCCATGAATCCGCCGACTGCTGGCAAAGCTGATATACAGCCTGTGGCGCGCCCGGGTGATGCCAACATAGGCCAAGCGGCGTTCTTCTTCTAAACCGACGGCACCGCTTTCATCAATCGTGCGCTGGCTTGGAAACACACCTTCTTCCCATCCGGGCAAAAAGACCGTGTCAAATTCCAACCCCTTGGCCGCATGCAATGTCATCAAAGTCACTTCACCTTGCTGGTTTTCAGTATCACCATCCATCACCAAGGCGATATGTTCCAAAAACCCCTGAAGCGAGTCAAAATCCTGCATGGCGTTTACCAGTTCGGTCAGATTTTCCAGCCGCCCCGGGGCATCTGGCGATTTATCCAACTGCCACATCTGGGTATAGCCAGACTCATCCAACACCATCCGTGCAAGATCGGTATGATGGACTTGCCCGGCATGGTCGCGCCAACGCTTTATATCTTTGATGAAGTCACCAAGCGCATGGCGTGCCGCTGGTCGCAATTCATCGGTATCAACCAAATCTATCGCCGCCGCCAACAGCGGCTTATCAGAGGCACGCGCCTGCAGATGAATAGCTTGCAAGCTGGCGGTACCCAACCCCCGTTTTGGCAAATTAATAATGCGTTCAAACGCCAGATCATCTGCTGGCTGGGCGATTAACCGCAGATAGGCAATGGCATCACGAATTTCTGATCTTTCATAAAACCGCGCACCGACAACACGGTACGGCAGGCCAATGGCAATAAAACGTTCTTCAAATTCGCGTGTTTGAAATCCGGCGCGCACCAGAACAGCAACCTGTGATAAATCTGTCCCGTCAGATAGCATCGATTCGATTTGGCTGGAAATGCTACGGGCCTCATCAGCCCCATCCCAATAGCCATTGACCTTTACCTTGTCGCCATCACCAGCCGCGGTATAGAGGGTCTTTCCCAATCGGGCCTCGTTTCGCGAAATCACCTGTGAAGCCGCCGCCAGAATATGGCCGGTTGATCTGTAATTTTCCTCAAGCCTGACAGTTTTGGCACCGGCAAAGTCGCTTTCAAAACGCAAAATATTACCAACTTCTGCCCCGCGCCAGCCATAGATAGATTGGTCATCATCACCAACACAGCACAAATTATTGCGCTTTCCAGTTAGCAAACGTAGCCACAAATATTGCGCCACATTGGTGTCTTGATATTCATCAACCATAATATGCGTGATTCGCGACTGATATTCCGCCAGAACATCTGCATGTTTGGTAAAAATGGTCAGCATATGCAGTAACAAATCGCCAAAATCAGCGGCATTAAGTGCGATGAGCCGGTTTTGATAAGTCTCATAGAGCTGTCTCATACGACCATTTGCAATGTCGCCTGCCTCGACAAGATCAACTTTGTCAGGCGTCAGCCCACGATCTTTCCAACGCGAAATCACACCGCCTAGCATGCGCGGTGGCCAGCGTTTTGGGTCGATATCATCTGCAGCCATAAGTTGCTTTAACAACCGGATTTGATCATCAGCATCCAGAATCGTGAAATCAGATTTCAGCCCGACCAAATCCGCATGGCGTCGTAACATCC
>Ga0181562_10003888_pt1 | contig 10872 bp, 9 predicted proteins | sample 011ome_26_FD_139344 | JGI IMG/M metagenome (GOLD analysis project Ga0181562, IMG submission 139344) | Coastal salt marsh microbial communities from the Groves Creek Marsh, Skidaway Island, Georgia - 011511BT metaG (megahit assembly) | ecosystem: Environmental > Aquatic > Marine > Intertidal zone...
CATCGGACCCCCCTGCTGCGGCCCGCCCCCGGGAATCTCGACGCGGGCAATTTCGGCACCAGTCTGCTTGTCATAGGCATGAAACAGCGGGCGCCCGTCACCCCCCTCGCCGGCAATCAGCAGGGTGCTGGTCACCAGCAGGCCCGCGCGGGAGCGAATGCCGGTAGCTGGAATATCCAGGCCCTGCAAAAGCGGGTGATTGGCAATCTCTTCGGGTGTGTCGCCCAACGGAATTTGCCAGGCAATCTCACCGCGGTTCATGTCATAGGCCGTGATGCGCCCGTAAGGCGGCTTCATCAGTGGTAGGCCTTCCACATCCGGCAGCGGCAGATAACCTTTCATGTGATAACGGGCGTTGGTCTCCCCGAACGCCGGCGGTTCCAGGCCAACGACTGATGGCGAGGTGACAGAGCCGATATAGACAAAGTTGCTTTCGGGATCAGCCGCACCGCCCTCCCAGTTGGCACCGCCGCCAAGACCGGGCACCACGATCATGCCGCGGGTGCCGTCCTCGGCATGACTCAATGAAGGTGGCGTGAAAATCCCCCCGATGCGGTGCCGGGCAATGGCGGCAATGGCTGCCTCGCGCAGCTCGGGCGTGAAATCGATCAGATCATCATGACTGATGCCCTGGACATCGAAGGCCGGTGGCTTGGTGGGAAAGGGCTGGGTGGGAGAAGTCCACTCCCCTGGCACATCGGACGCTGGCACTGGCCGCTCCTCGATGGGCCAGACCGGTTCGCCTGTCACCCGGTTGAAGACATAGGCAAAAGCCTGCTTGCCCATCTGGATGATGGCCGGAATCTTTTCCCCGTCCACCACCAGGTCGAGCAGGATGGGATGCGGCGGCATGTCATAGTCCCAGATATCATGATGCACCAGCTGCTGGTACCAGAGCACTTCAACGGCTTCCTCCTTGATGGCCACCAGGGCCCCGGCATAGAGATTGTTGCCCGGGCGGTGACCGCCGTAAACATCATTGGTCGCCGCTTCAATGGGCAGGTAAACGATACCGCGCTCGGCATCACCGGCACTCAGGCCCCAGATGCCGGCATTGCCGATCTGGTCGGCAGCACCGTTCAGCCAGCTTTCATACCCCGGCTCACCGGGCCTTGGCACGGAATGGAACACCCAGTTGCGTTCCCCGGTACGGGCATTAATAGCCAGGATGTCGGCCTTGACATTGCCGATGGCAACACCGCTGCCACCAGGGCGCAACGCCGGTCCAATGACCACACTGTCGCCAATGACGGTCGCCGGCGAGGAATTACCGATCGCGCCAATGAGTTCGGGGTGGTCGTAATCCAGGTCCAGTTGAGTGAAGAGATCAACGACACCGTTATTGCCGAAGCTGCTGACCAGCTTACCGGTTTTGGCGTCCAGCGCCACCAGTTGAAAGCCCGGTGTGATCACGAAAATGCGCTGCTCAATCCCGTCGCTCCAGTAGGACACACCACGACCTGAATTGCGCCGGGGCGCCCGCTCCCAGCGCTGACCTTCATCCATGCGCCACATCCACAGGGTATGACCGGTATCCCCTTCCACGGCCACCACGTTGCGGCGGTTGCCGGCGGTGAAGTACAAGATGCCATCCACCATCAGTGGTGTGCTGATGTTGCGGAATTCGGTTTCACTGAAGTTATCGGACTTCCAGGTCCAGGCGACTTCCAGGTCAGCGACGTTGTCACGATTGATCTGGTCAAGTGGCGAATAGCGCGTACCGCCCCGGTCCCCGCCATAGGAAATCCAGTTACCCCCCGGCGTACCGTACTGTGCATGAAGCGCCAGTGGCATCACCAGGCCGATGACCAGCGTCGCGTGCAGCAGTCTTAGCATGATGTCCCCCTCAAAGCCTATTCTTGTTGTTTTCAGTAAGGATATGATGCCCGGGGCCGGGGGACAAGCGTGAGGCGTCTAGCAACAGGCCTGGCTAATCCTGCAGAACAGCACAGGTCCGGTGGACCTGATGCCGGTGATATACACGTCGGACTGTCGGGACACGTCGCTCCATGTTGGCCTGCAACACGGTCAGGGCTGATGTGCTGGCAGAAATTTCGCCGTATAATGCCGAGCCATGAATTTCCTGGGTTCCCACATCCTTTCCATCAGTCAGTTTGACCGTACTGATGTCCAGGAATTGTTCCGGGTCGCCGATGCCATGGAACCCTATGCCCACCGCAAGAAACACACCCGTGTGCTGGACGGCGCCATCCTCGGCAACCTCTTTTTCGAACCCAGCACCCGTACCCGGGTCAGCTTTGGCTGCGCGTTCAACCTGCTCGGTGGCCAGGTCAGGGAAACCACGGACATCAAGGCCTCGGCCATCACCAAGGGTGAATCCCTTTACGACACCGCTCGGGTCATCAGCGGTTACAGCGATGTGGTCGTCATGCGTCATCCCGTTGCTGGCTCGGTGGATGAGTTTGCCCGCGCCAGTCGTGTTCCGGTGATCAATGCCGGTGACGGCCCTTCCGAGCATCCGTCCCAGGCTTTGCTGGACCTCTATACCATCCGCAAGGAACTCAAGATCAATGACAATTTCAGCGGCATTCGCATCGCCATGGTCGGCGACCTGAAGTTCGGCCGCACCGTGCATTCACTCTGCAAGCTGCTGAATCTCTACGAGGATATTACCTTCACGCTGATTTCGCCGGCAGAACTGAAAATGCCCGAAGACATTGTCGAGGCCTTGCGTACCAGGGGCCACACCGTGATTGAAACCGAAGACATGGAAAAGGGGCTGGAAAACAACGACACCGTGTACCTGACCCGCATCCAGGAAGAGCGTTTCGAGGACCGCAACGAAGCCGATATCTACCGTGGCCGCTTCCGCCTCAACCAGGCCATCTACACCAGTCACTGCAAACCCAATACCGTTATCATGCATCCGCTGCCCCGTGATTCCCGTGCAGAAGCCAATGAACTCGACAACGACCTGAATCAGCATCCGAGCCTGGCCATTTTCCGTCAAACAGATAATGGCGTTCTCATCAGGATGGCCCTGTTCGTGCTCACGCTGGGCGTGCAGGACGACGTTCACAAATCTGCCGTTGATGTAAACTGGTACACAGAAAAACGCTTCGAATAACCCATAATACGCTAAGCATTGAGACAGAAAGGCTGCCATTATGGAATTGAAAGACCTGCTCAAGGTAATGATCGATAAAGACGGTTCCGACCTCTTCCTTTCTACCGGCGCACCGCCGAGCATGAAAGCGTTTGGCAAGCTGGTCCCCATGACCGACAAGGTGTTGCCGCCTGGCTACACCAAGAAAATTGCCTATTCGATCATGAACGATGACCAGATTGCCGAGTTCGAGAAGAGCCCGGAGATGAACCTGGCCCTGTTTGAGGAAGGTATCGGCCGTTTCCGTGTCAACATTTTCTAGCAGCGCAACGAAGTCGGTATCGTCGCCCGTAACATCAAAACCGAGATTCCCAACTTCAAGGACCTGGGCCTGCCCGAAACCCTGACCAAGCTCATGATGCAAAAGAATGGGCTCATCCTGTTCGTGGGCGGTACCGGCTCCGGTAAGTCCACCTCGCTGGCATCATTGATTGACTACCGCAACACGAACTCCGATGGCCACATCATCACCATCGAGGACCCGGTAGAGTTTATTCACCCGCACAAGAAATCCATCGTCAACCAGCGTGAAGTCGGTGTGGATACCGTGTCGTATGAAGAGGCACTGAAAACACCCTGCGCCAGTCACCGGATGTAATTCTGATCGGTGAGATCCGGACCCAGGAAACCATGGAACACGCCCTGGCATTTGCCGAAACCGGTCACCTGTGTCTGTCCACCCTGCACGCCAACAACGCCAGCCAGGCCCTTGACCGCATCATCAACTTCTTCCCGGAGGAGCGCCACAAGCAGCTCTACCTGGACCTGTCCCTGAACCTGCGCGGCTTTGTTTCCCAGCGCCTGGTTCCGGCCGTTGATGGCAAACGTGCCGCAGCGATCGAGATTCTGCTGGGCACACCCCGCGTGCAGGACCTGATCAAGAACGGCAAGGTCGAGGAGATCAAGGAAGTGATGGAGAAATCCGAACAACAGGGCATGCGCACCTTCGACTCCGCCCTGTTCCACCTTTACCGCGAAGGTCGCATCTCCTATGAAGAGGCACTGAAGAATGCCGACTCGGCCAACAACCTGCGCCTGAAAATCTCCCTGACGGAAAGTGAGGTTGGGGGTGACCAGGAAGTCCAGGACGATCGTACCGGGGGATTATCGCTGGTCAGCGAAGAAGACGGGGATGACAACAATATCCTCTGAATCCTCTGACATCGGTCATGGCTGGACTGGCCATATGGCCGCCATTATCTATTTACCGTTGTGGATTCCCTGCCACTACAGAAAGTTAGGTCTGGTTCCGGCAACTTCTTTCGAAAACCCGAGCCTATGAAAACGGCTGTTGTCGCCATCCTTGTCTTCATCACCATCGGCATCTCGCTGAGTGTGATATTCCTCGACCAGTTCGGCCTCGAGCGTCATTATCTTTTTATTGGTCTGGGCGCTCTGGTGATCACATCCCTGGTGGCTTTTCGCGGCCCCTTACTGATTGCCATGATTCTTATCCTCAGCCTTACCATCAACATGCCCGAAGAGTTCCTGCAGCAATACTATCTTGACCGGGACATTCTAATCATCGTTGTGATCATGATGGTGATCTTCCCCCTGCTCTACAACCAGTTCGCCAGCGGCAAGAAATAGTCACGACAACCCATATGTGGGCACAGGTACACCACACGCTGTCTTTAGCCGACATTACCTCCAAGTAAAACGCATGCGTGGCGGGCTGTAGATATCGGCAAACGCTGCGCAATGCCGATCTAAATGATTAAACAGGATCAATGTTCCCGCGTTGCGGTGAACTCGATATCGGGCCAGCGTTCGATGGTCAGGTCCAGGTTCACCCGTGTCGGTGCCAGGTAGGTCAGGTAATCGCCACCGTCCAGGGCCAGGTTGTCCCCGGCCTTGCGCCTGAACTCCTCCAGCTTGGTACGGTTGTCGCTGTATACCCAGCGCGCCGTGACGACATTCACCGGTTCATACACACAATCCACCTTGTACTCATCCTTAAGCCGGTAAGCCACCACCTCAAACTGCAGCACGCCTACGGCACCAACAATCAGGTCATTGTTGTTCAGCGGCATGAAGACCTGAGTCGAGCCTTCTTCTGACAACTGGCGCAGGCCTTTTTGCAATTGCTTGAGTTTGAGGGGATCTTTCAGGCGGATACGCTTGAAGAGCTCCGGCGCAAAATGGGGAATACCCGTGAACTGCAGGTCATCACCAGCGGTGAAGGTATCACCGATCTGGATGGTGCCGTGGTTGTGCAGGCCAACGATATCGCCGGACACGGCGTATTCAGCGGCCTCCCTTTCCCCGGCCAGAAACGTCACCGCATCGCTGATGCGCACTTCCTTGCCCAGGCGTACATGGCGCATTTTCATGCCCTGTTCAAAGGCACCGGAACAGATGCGCATGAACGCCACCCGGTCGCGATGGCGTGGATCCATATTGGCCTGGATCTTGAAAATAAAACCGGAAAAATCTTTTTCGCGGGCATCCACTTCGCGGCTCTCCGCCTTGCGATTCAGCGGCGCTGGCGCCCATTCCACGAAGTCATTGAGCATCTGCTCAACCCCGAAATTGCCCAGGGCGGTGCCAAAGAACACCGGAGTCTGCCTGCCCTCGAGGTAGTCCTGCAGATCAAATGCATGGCTGGCACCTCGCACCAGTTCTATTTCGTCACGAAAATCTTCCACATAGGAGCCAAGCAGCTTCTCGGCTTCGGGGCTGTGCAGGCCGGCAATGGTTTCCACTACGCTGACTTCATCAGCATGGTGATGGTCGTAGACATGAATCGTGTCGGTGTAGAGGTTGTAAATGCCCTGGAAGGACTTGCCCATGCCGAGCGGCCAGTAAATGGGCGCACACTCGATCTTGAGAATGTTCTCGACCTCATCAAGGAGTTCGATGGGATCACGGATATCGCGATCCAGCTTGTTGATGAAGGTCAGGATCGGCGTGTCACGCAGGCGGCACACTTCCATCAGCTTAATGGTGCGATCTTCAACACCCTTGGCCCCATCGATCACCATCATGACAGAGTCTACTGCGGTGAGGGTGCGATAGGTGTCTTCCGAGAAGTCTTCGTGACCCGGAGTGTCGAGCAGGTTGACGATTCGATCATGATAGGGAAACTGCATGACGGACGAGGTCACGGAAATTCCCCTCTCCTGCTCCATCGTCATCCAGTCTGAAGTCGCCATGCGATCGGACTTGCGTCCCTTGACCGTGCCTGCTTTCTGGATCAGCTTGCCCCACAGGAGCAGCTTTTCGGTGATCGTGGTTTTACCGGCGTCCGGGTGGGAGATGATGGCAAACGTGCGGCGTTTGTCGACTTCAGCGTCAAACTGACTCATGGTTACAGGTGCCTTGCAGCGGAATCGGGTTCAGGAACGGGATGGAAATGGGCAGCAGGGAGAGCAGCTAATGCAGCACGTCGGTCTGGACCGGTTCTGTCCGGGTATACAGGGGATCCAGTACCTGATGACGTTTCACGAGCAGGACATCATGCGGCAGGATCTCATCGTCCTGTTGTGCAACTACCTGTTCAATGCTTTCCAGCATGACGCACACTACGTGCTCATCGTCCATGTCCACCACAACGCCACGCTTGTAGCCAGTGACGGTGTTCAGAGAGATCGGCGAACCCACATCACAATGCAGGCACATCTGGGAGGGGCCTGCCTCTAACAGGTAGTTTTCAGCTGTCTGGGCCAGGCCAAACCCGGCAGCGGCCACGATATTGACGATTTCGATGGTGTCCGGATCGTTCAAGTCCACCTTGATGGTGCCACCGGGCACCAGGGACTGTCCCGACGGCGAATTGGCAATCAGTTTGAGGAACAGACTGATATCGTCTTCGTTCCATTCGAGGATTTCGTCTTCATCATCACTGCTGTAATCAGCAGTCAGGCTGATTATGTCGGTTTCAATGGTATGTTCCAGGTTTTTGTCACCGGTGCTGAACGGCACCACCATGGAAACAATGCAAAATCCCTCACCGTCTTCCTGTGCCCTGAGGCGCCAGAGGAAGGGAATGTTATCGTTGATTTCGATCATGAAAGGTCTCTGGAAAAGCCCGCAACACAGACTGGCGGACTGCCAAAAAGTATATCACTGGAAAGCTTGCACGCGATACCGCCCCGACCTGCCCGCCAGCGGAGTTACTTTGTCCACAGAAACTGTGGATAAGTCTTGGGATAAATTACCGTGAAAGAGATATAACGCCCATGATTGCAGACCTGCATACAGATTGCCTGTTTTTTGATCAATATTTTCCCTATATATTTCAATTAGTTAAACTTCCATTTAATTCAAACTTAATAAAAACCCTGTTTTTGCAGGCTTTTCTGAAAGGCAATGATTTTTGTGCATAATTTTTCGGGATTTGCCAGCACATCGAGAGGTGCGAACTTTTTTAGCCTGTAAATTACAGGGTTTTACACTGTCATGCAGTGCACAAAAAAACCGATGATTATTCAGGGGGTGCCTTTGCCAAGGAGATATGAAAAAAGAAAAGAATAAAGGGGCCTGCTGGCCCCTTTCGTCTGACCTTGTTTGCCTGACTGAAATGCGCATCTGTTGGCTGGCAGGATCAGTTATAGAGAATCCTATACATGACCAGATACAGGAGTATTACCGCCAGGGTCGCCAGAAGGATGTCCTTGTCAAAGCCGTGTTCCAGCAGCACCTGGTCCGGCTGAATCACCACCAGAGACAGCAGCCCCCCTGATGCCAGGATGGCAATGCCCCTGTTGACCAGCCGGATAGCGATCAACAGTGCCGTCAGTATCAGCATGGAGGTTTTGGCTTCCATGCCCAGGCGACTGAACAATTCTGCGGCCAGGCAAATGCCCCGTGTCATGCCCAGCAGCAGTCCTATACATATCGTTTTAACCATGGGTTACCCCCTTTTCAGGGCAAGTGCTGATATGGGCCTACTGCACTGGGGTAAGGGGAAGTGAGTCTGTGCTGTTTTTCACACTCATCCTTTTGCAAGTGTGACGCAGTCAGCACTTTTACCGATGAGACATGCCCTTAGCAACGCTACTTAACAGGCTGTGTTAGGCGGGGAGAAATTTTGGCTCTGGCCAATGTCCGGGATAACGGGTGAAAAAGCCATGGCAGAAGCCGATGAAAAAGGCCGGTTTGCCCGCCAAGTGCGGACTGCAACCGTTCCAAGCAACTGGAAAAGCGTGACTGTTTGTCCAACAGGAAAGACAAAATCCCGCAAGCCGCGAGATGGGTTATTCGGCAACGATCCTGAGCAGTTGTTCGTAGTCGGTCAGGCCCTGGAAGATCTTGTGAATGCCATCCTGCTTCAGGGTGCGCATACCGTCCTTGATGGCCTGGGCCGTCAGGTCGGAGAGATCGGCTTTCTTGTAGATCATGGACTGCAACTCATGGGTACCCACCAGCAGCTCATGCACACCGGTACGGCCCTTGTAGCCCGAGTCTCCACACTCATCACAGCCCACAGCCCGCATCAGTTCGATGTCTTTTGTATCAATACCGGTGTCGGCAAACATCTCCTCGCCGTACTGGCTGATGAGGTGGTCAAGTTCCTTTTGTTCCGGCTTGTACGGTTGCTTGCACTTGCCACACAGGGTGCGCATGAGACGCTGGGCCAGTATGCCCAACAAGGCATCGGAGAAATTGACCGGGTCAAGTCCCAGGTCCAGCAGACGGGTAATGGTTTCAGGAGCTGAGTTGGTATGCAGGGTGGACAACACCAGGTGACCGGTGAGCGAGGCTTCAATGCCGATATGCGCGGTTTCATGGTCCCGCATCTCACCGATCAGGATAACGTCGGGGTCGGCACGCAGGAAGGCTCGCATGGCGGCGGCGAACGTGAAACCGATTTTCGGCTGCATCTGCACCTGTTGCAGACCAGGCTGGGTGATTTCCACCGGGTCCTCGGCGGTCCAGATCTTGCGGTCCGGCGTGTTGAGATGGCCCAGCACGGCATGCAGCGAGGTGGTTTTACCGGAACCTGTCGGACCTACCACCAGGATCAGCCCGTGCGGGTGCTTGGTGATCTCCATCAGGTTTTCCATGTTCTTCGGTGCCAGGTTCAGTTTTTCCAGTGGCATCGCAGAACCGGCAGCCAGGATACGCAGCACCACACTTTCACCATTCACGGTGGGCACGGTGGCGACACGCAGTTCCAGTGCCCTGCCCCGGATCTTTAGTTTGCACTTGCCGTCCTGCGGCAGGCGACGCTCGGAGATATCCAGGCGCGACATGACTTTGATACGGGCAATCAGGGCGCCGGTGTGTTCTGCCGGAACCTTGAGAATTTCGCGGCACACGCCATCCACGCGCACGCGCACAATCCCGGGTGATTTTTCCTTGCCCGGTTCGATATGGATATCCGAGCCACCCAGTTTGTCGGATTCGATAATGATGCGGTTGACCAACTGGATGATGCCCGAGGCAGCAGCGGCACTTTCGGCATCGTCACGGTCATCTTTCGAATCGTCCAGTTCGACGCCGCTTTCCGCCTCCAGGCTCTTGAATACATCATCAAAGCCTTCAGTATCGTCCTCTTCCTCGGTGCCCCCGAGGTAACGCAGGATGTCCTCGGCCAGGCCGACCCGGAACACATAGTTCCTGGCATTGAGGATGCCCTGGATTTCCATGATGCGCTGGTAATTACTGGGGTCACTGATCAGGATCGTGACCTCTTCCTTGCTGCCGGCCACCGGTACCCAGAGGTTGTTGCGTAGGTAACTGGCACCGAGGTTTTCCATCAGATCAATCGGCAGCGTGATGTTCTTGTCATATCCCATCCAGGGGACGCGATAGTAAAGCTCCAGGGATTTGCCGATTTCCTGCGGCTCTAACTTGTAGTCGTCCATGAGCATCTTGGTGACCGTGCCACCATATAATGAAACGCCCTTTTCGATTTCATCCAGGTCCTTCGCACTGAGCTTGCCCTGCTGCACCAGGTAGTCGTAAGGACCTTGGGTGCTCTGGAATTCCGAACGGAACTGCTTGGCCAGCATCTGCGCCAGCATTTGCGCATGCTTGAGATCGGTGCTGGTAAAAACCGGATCATCCTTGAAGCGGATGAGCTGGACCACACCCAGCAGTATGTCGTCCTTGATCGGCACGACGATCATGGATTTGAAGAACAGGTCTTGGGATTCACTGAAGCTCTTGTCCCACTTCAGGCGGGCATGGATTTCCGTCAGTTTGTCGGCATCGTAGACATCCTCGACAAGAATCGGGCGCTGGCTGAGCGCGACGTACCCGGCCAGTGAGGTCGGCGTAAACGGCACGCGAATTTCGACTTCTTTTTCGTTGGGATCTTTTGGCCGGATGTCCCCCTTGAAGCTGGCCAGGATTTCCTTGCCGTTACCAAAGGACTGGAAAATCGTGAACATCTTGCAGTGCATGAGATCAAGGATGGTGACTTCCACCTCCTTCATCGCTTTCTTCAGGTTCTTGGAGAATTTGAGCTGCTTGAAGAGGGCGGCCAGTTGAAGGACGAAATCATCCTCAGCCTGAACCCCCTTGGTAGCATCCTTCTGCTCTGCGTCAGGCCTGACGGTTTCGTCTGTTGTGCTTTCTACCACGATTCCTGTTTTTCCTTGCCGCTGAGTGCGCCGTGTTCGAGCGAACCCTGATGACCACCTGCTGCTCGCGGATGGCCAGGCGCCCTGGCGACTAGCGACTACTACATGTTTGTTAAATACTGTTTACGGCTTTTCTCCGCACACTGTCGCCTGCGGCATTCAGCCAGGCACTGAGCCAGACACGACATGCAGCATCATCCTGTGACATGCCTC
>Ga0181562_10003889_pt1 | contig 10871 bp, 14 predicted proteins | sample 011ome_26_FD_139344 | JGI IMG/M metagenome (GOLD analysis project Ga0181562, IMG submission 139344) | Coastal salt marsh microbial communities from the Groves Creek Marsh, Skidaway Island, Georgia - 011511BT metaG (megahit assembly) | ecosystem: Environmental > Aquatic > Marine > Intertidal...
CGAGCTCTTTGGCGCTGCGGCTGGCGTAAACAACTTTCATCCCAAACCCAAAATGACACCGCCGTGCAATGGCCTGACCGATGCGGCCCATGCCGATGATCGCAACCGTTTTGCCGCTTATGTGAAGACCCAACATTTGCGTCGGATGCCAGCCTTCCCAAAGACCCGCACGCACCATACGCTCGCCCTCACCTGCGCGCCGTGCAGTCATCAACATCAAGGACATCGCTATATCGGCAGTCGCATCCGTCACAGCGCCAGGCGTATTTGTGACCATGATCCCCTTTGATTTTGCGGCGACCACGTCAATGTGGTTGTACCCGACACCAAAATTAGCGAGCAACCGTACCCGCGGCGCATCAACCTGATCAAAAATCTGGGCTGAAAACTGATCCCCAAGCGTGGGAAGAACCACATCAAATTCATGAAGCGCTGAGACCATTTCTGTCGCGCTCATCGGGGTTGTTTCTTTGCGAAAGGTAACATCGCCCATGCTTCGTGCACGCTCTTCCACAGCTTTTGGCATCGGGCGTGTGATAAGAATTTTGCTCATTGCATCCTCTCCCCTTTTGAAACCTTCTGATCCGGCGCAATCAAGACGATCCCACCATTTTCGTCCGCAAGCCCAAGGACAAGCACTTCGGACATGAACTTACCTATCTGGCGTGGGGGGAAATTCACCACCCCCATGACTTGCTTACCGATCAGGCTTTCGGGCGTATAATGGGACGTGATTTGGGCAGAACTGCGTTTTTCCCCAACCTCCGGCCCAAAATCGATCCAAAGCTTGATTGCGGGTTTTCGCGCCTCCGGATAGGGTTCTGCTCGGATCACTTCGCCAACACGGATATCGACTTTGAGAAAATCCTCAAAAGTGATTTCAGCCATTGGAAAGCTCCTTTGACCGCTCTGTTGCCCGCGCCACCGTTTCTTTGATCAGCGGGACCAAGCCATTATTTTCGCTCATCAAAACTTCTAGTCCAGCCTGCGTCGTTCCATTTGGGCTTGTCACGTTCAGCCGCAGTTGTTCAGGTGTCAGTTCAGACTGCTTTGCCAAGGCTCCCGCTCCGGCGACAGTTGCTTTGGCAAGTGCCATCGCCATGGTTTCAGAGAGCCCCTGTTTGCGCCCCGCTGCCGCCAAAGCGTCAATGAGGAAAAACACATAGGCTGGCCCAGATCCAGACAGGCCAGTGACAGCATGCATCTGACTCTCCCGATCGAGGCGCACAGTTTGCCCAATGGCGCTCAATAACGTTTCACTCAGCTCAAGCGCGTCCTCATCCGCACGGCTGTTTCCGATCAAAGCCGTAATGCCCTGACCGATCGCCGCCGGCGTATTTGGCATGGCCCTTACAATAATTGAGGCCGATCCAAGAATTTCTTCATAGGTTTCAATAGAAGTACCCGCGGCAATCGACAGAAAAACGGTATCGCTTTGGGAAAGGGGCGAAAGCTTTGGCAAAGCTTCCCGCATCATTTGCGGTTTTACCGCAAGAAGCGCGACGCTCACCTGTGCGGGCAAATCGGTATTGATATGTACTCCGGTGGAGCACACCCAGTCAGAGGGTTGCGGGTCAATTACCCAAACATTTTCGGGTAAAAGCCCCTGATTGAGCCATCCCTGCAACATGGCCGACCCCATGTTTCCACATCCGAGCAACAAAAGGCCGTTTGGCAGACGGTCGTTTAAATTCATTTTTTCCTCCAAGCAGGCCAAGGGCCCCTTGGAGAATGGTTTTACGCGCGACCGTAAGCCTCTGCAATGGCAACTTGCAATGCATCCTTCGGAGAATTGTTTCCATAGGCTACAAGTTGAAGAGCGGGATAATATCGCTCGGATGCAGAGACAGCATTTGTGATCAATTTATCAATTTGCTCAGCACTTGCCACTTGACCCCCCGTCAGCACCAAACCATAGCGATAAACCATCAATCCCTGTTCCTTCCAGTAGGTGAATGACCCTGCCCAACACTGATCATTGATCAAGTTCAACATTTCATATAGCCTGTTGAGCTGATCTTCAGGAGGATTCATTTCAAAAGTGCAGATCATCCTTAAGGTTTCATCAAAACCGGACCATGCCAGCGTAACCGAATAGGTCCGCCATAGCCCTTCGACAGCCATTGCGATTTGATCGTCTGCAATGCGGTCAAAGTCCCAATCGTGATATTCTGCCAAATTTTCCACGATGTCGATGGGATGTATATCGTCTGCAAGGAAAGTTTCACTGAGCGCCATGAAGGTCACCTCTTTATTTTGCGAGAGGATTGTGAAAACCCCCATCGCTTGCTGCCTGCTCTAAGGGGTGCGAACGAGGCCCAAACCCCTACAACATATGGTGGGCCTCTTTGAATCGTCTGTAAAGCAAAAATTATGCGACTGTCACAATAAGTTGTGGATTAATCCTTATGTGCCCCAAATTGGGCATTCGGACACTATATCTGGCAAAATAAGGCCGATCCGAAATACATTTTGTGTTAACCGTTAGTTAACACAAAATGCGCGCGCACTATTTTTTCTCAAATGCGTCCAGACGGGCCTTCAATGCGTCGTTTTCTTCCCGCGCCTTTTGTGCCATGGCGCGCACTGCATCAAATTCTTCACGGGTCACGAAATTTTGATCCGCCATCCAGCGGTCAATCAGAGATTTCACTGCAGTCTCTGCTTCGTCTTTTGCCCCTTGGGCAACGCCCATCGCATTGGTGACAAGTTGCGAGATGTCGTCGAGGATCTTGTTTCTGTTTTGCATCACAGGCTCCAGTGTTATATGCCTCTATATATGTTAGAAAGTTGTAAAGTCTCAAGGCATCAAGCATAAATTGATGTGAGGCAGATAGGCGCGGTATGATCCTTTTTCCCGAGATTTCTCCTGAAATCTTTTCGGTAGACATCGGTGGTTTTGAATTTGCCCTGCGCTGGTATGCACTATCCTATATTATTGGAATTTTTCTGGGTTGGCGTCTGGCTGTACTTGCGACACGACGGGCTGATCTTTGGCCCAGAAACCAAAGCCCGCTTGAACCGGTCCAAGCAGAAGATTTGATGACCTGGATCGTATTTGGGGTAATCCTGGGCGGGCGGTTGGGCTATGTGATCTTTTATGAACCCAGTAAATACATCGGTGATCCTGTTAGCATTTTGAAAGTCTGGCAAGGCGGGATGAGCTTTCATGGTGGGTTCCTTGGTGTGGTGTTCACTGCCTATCTGTTTTTCAAGCGGAACCATGTACCCTATGCCTCCGGAGCAGATTTGCTGGCGCTCTGTACCCCTATCGGATTACTGCTGGGACGGATTGCTAATTTTATCAATGCAGAACTTTGGGGACGCGCGACAGAGATGTCTTGGGGTGTCGCTTTTCCCGGTGAAGCCGCACAGGCCTGTGGGCAACTCAGCGGTCTTTGTGCACGCCACCCTTCGCAACTGTATGAAGCAGTGTTAGAGGGATTATTGCTTGGGATGATTTTGATCTTTGTCGCCTTCCGCAAAAATGGTTTGAAAAGACCCGGCCTTATATCAGGGCTGTTTTTTGCAGGATATGGCATTGCAAGGTATATGGTTGAATTCTTCCGCCAACCCGATGCTCAATTTCAATCTGTGACAAATCCTGTCGGATATGCCTTCCAGTTTGGCGACTATGGGCTGACTATGGGACAGTCATTGTCGCTCCCTATGATTATTCTTGGAATTGCTCTGATCATCACAGCGTTACGACGGGCTGCACTTTGAAAACCACAAAGGATGCAATCAGGGACATGATCCAAGCAGATCGCCGCCTTTCGGTGCATGACTTCATGAAATTTTGTCTTGCTGATCCGGAATTCGGTTATTACCAAACCCAACCGGTTTTTGGGCGCGAAGGCGATTTTATCACAGCACCAGAAATCAGCCAAATGTTTGGAGAACTGGTTGGCCTTTGGTTGGCCCAGTGTTGGATAGAACAGGGACGTGCAAAATCTTTCACTTTGTTGGAACTTGGCCCCGGTCGGGGAACGCTCATGGCCGATATTTTACGGGCCACATCAAAAGTCGCTGGCTTCCACGAGGCAATGACCCTTTGCCTTTTTGAAAGCTCGGATCAACTGCGGGTGCAGCAACGGGAAACTTTGTCTCGCTATGCGGTCAAGTGGGAAACAGATCTTCTGGCGCTGCCCGATCTTCCTTTGTTCTTTGTTGCAAATGAGTTTTTTGATGCATTGCCTATCCATCAATATCAACGAACAGGAGATATCTGGCTGGAAAGGGAAGTGGTTATCAAAGGCGATGAACTTGAATTTTCAATGTCACCTATGCCAGCGCGGATTCCTGAAATTTTTCACAGCCGTCATGACATCGCGGACGGGGACATCATTGAATTTTGTCCCGATGCGGTTCGGATTTGCTCAACCCTTAGCACAAAGATCGAAACCCATGGCGGAGCGGGATTGATCATTGATTATGGCAATTGGGCATCACGGGGCGATACACTTCAGGCCGTGAAGGGTCACAAATCCATCGGGATATTTGACGCGCCAGGCGCATCCGACCTTACCGCACATGTGGATTTTGCCGCCCTTGCACAGTCTGCGGTCTGCGCCGTAAGCCCGATGATCCCTCAGGGCCTTTTTCTTGAAAGGTTAGGAATCACGGAACGGGCAAATACATTGGCCGAGTATTTGCGTGACGAATCCCTTGATATTCACATTGCAGCACACAAACGCTTGACCCACCCAGACGAAATGGGGACGCTCTTTAAAGCGATGGCACTTTACCCCACCAGCCAATCACGACCCGCAGGTTTTTAAACGATGAGCATCAAAAAAATTACTTCCCCAAGCCTGTCTCCGCTGGATCATGGATTTTTCACCCGCGCCGGCGGGGTTTCAAAAGGCGTTTACGCAGGATTGAATTGTGGAATAGGGTCTTTGGATGACCGTGCCGCAGTGCATGAAAACAAGGCACGGGTGGCAGAGGATTTTGGCCTTCAGCCTGAGGCCCTCATAGGGGTGCATCAGATACATTCTGCCACCGCAGTGGTTGTTGATCAACCCACAAAAGACAGACCAAAGGCAGATGCACTTGTTACCGCGATACCGGGGTTGGGGCTCTCGGTACTTAGCGCCGATTGCCAACCTGTGCTTTTTGCTGATCATAAGTCCGGAGTGATCGCCGCCGCCCATGCCGGTTGGCGCGGCGCCTTAGACGGTGTCCTTGAAGCAACCGTATCGGAAATGGAACGTCTTGGTGCAAACCGCGACGATATTCATGCGGTGATCGGCCCCTGTATCAGTCAAGCCGCATATGAGGTTGGTGAAGAATTTTTCGAAAACTTCGCCGACACTGATCCGGCCTACACTGCTTTTTTTGTAAATGGTGCAACTTCGGGAAAATACATGTTTGATCTTCCCCGATTTGGGCTTTCCTGTTTGCGTGCCAGCGGTATCCACAATTGCGAATGGGTTGGCGAATGTACCTATTCTTCGCCAGAGAAATATTATTCCTACCGACGCACCACCCATAAAGGCGAAGCTGATTACGGCCGTTTGATTTCCGTCATTCGGCTTTGAAAGGATCATTCACGCCTGTTTGGCGATTCGCTCTTCCAGGATATCAAAGGGCACGCCTGGTTCGTCTTTGGCCGCGCGGATCACAAGGGATGTTTTTACACTTGCGACATTAGAGGAGGTCAAAAGCTCTCCGGTTAGGAAAAACTGAAATGAGCTGAGATCCGGCGCCACGCACTTTAGCATAAAATCCACTTCGCCATTTAACATGTGGCACTCTCTGACCAAGGGCCAAGCAATGCACCGGTTTTCAAATTCTCTGAGGTCCGCCTCTGCCTGACTTTGCAGGCCCACCATGACAAATACGCTCACTTCAAAGCCAAGCTGACGGCTGTCCACATCGGCGTGATACCCACGCACAAAACCCTGCTCTTCAAGCGCGCGTACGCGGCGCAAACAGGGTGGCGCCGAAATCCCCACTCGGCTTGCCAATTCAACATTGGTAATTCTCCCATCCGCCTGAAGTTCGGCTAAAATCCGGCGATCAATGGGATCCAAACGGCTTAACGGCATCATTTCCCTTTCATTTTTTCCAATTCTTACAGCATGGATGTTGTGTGCGCAATAATATTTCAAAACGCCGCAATAATATTTGCATCTCATCGCGCTACTTTAATTGTGAAAAGGCTTAAAACTTTTGTCACTCCGGTAAAATCACGGGTTTTACACAGGGCAAGAGTCGCTTATATGAACCCCGAGGTCGTTATTGAAAGTAAGCATTATGTCACAAACGCGTCATACCAAAACGCTGATCATCGGGTCGGGTCCTGCGGGATATACAGCCGCTGTTTATGCAAGCCGTGCAATGTTGGAGCCCATTCTGGTCCAAGGTATTGAACCAGGTGGTCAGCTTACAACGACGACCGAAGTTGAAAATTGGCCAGGTGACACAGAAGTCCAGGGCCCTGATTTGATGATCCGTATGGAAGGCCATGCGCGTGCCATGGGTGCAGAGATTGTTTCCGATATTATTTTGGATCTTGACCTGAAAAACCGCCCATTTACCGCCAAAGGGGATAGCGGAACGATCTACACAGCAGACTCAGTCATTCTCGCTACTGGTGCACGGGCGAAATGGCTTGGGCTTCCTTGCGAGCAAAGATTCAAAGGCTTTGGGGTCTCTGCCTGCGCCACTTGCGATGGTTTTTTCTACCGTGGACAGGAGCTTGTAATTGTAGGTGGAGGAAATACCGCCGTTGAAGAGGCCCTGTTTCTGACAAATTTTGCCTCTAAAGTAACGCTTGTACACCGGCGCGATGAACTACGGGCCGAAAAAATCCTGCAGGACCGGCTATTTAAAAACCCCAAAATTGAAACTGTCTGGTTCCATGAGGTTGTGGAAATTCTCGGAAGCGAAAATCCCCGCGGCGTAGAAGCCGCGCGCGTGAAAAACGTCAAAACCGGCGAACTGACAGATATCCCCTGCAAGGGTGTCTTTATTGCCATTGGCCATGCTCCGGCGAGTGAATTGGTGAACAGCGTTTTGGAAACCCATAACGGCGGATACGTCAAAGTAGAGGCCGGAACAACGCGCACGTCTATTCCTGGAGTCTTTGCCGCGGGGGATTTGACCGATCATGTTTACAGACAGGCGGTAACAAGCGCAGGAATGGGGTGTATGGCTGCGTTAGATGCTGAAAAATTCTTGGCTGAAAGCGGTTAAGGTGAATGAAAAAATCACAAAAATGTTGAACTCTTGATCTTTATCAAGAAAATTCCGAAATTTAGCCGTATTTTAGTCAACTTTGGAATATCAAAAGCGCGCAATGCCGTTGTGTGGTGTAAGCGGCCAAGTAAATGGGGCGCCTCAAAGTGCCCCTTGTTGAAATTATAGCGACTGCGAAAGAAGAGCCGATGTTAGCCAATCTATCTCCCATTCCCGAATTATATGTCTCACATGAAAGCGCCCAAAAACTCAAGGTTGAGGCTGCGGATCTTATCAGCTGGGATCTTACACCACGCCAAATCTGTGATCTAGAACTTCTCATGAACGGGGGCTTTAACCCGCTCATAGGGTTTCTCTCAGAAGCGGACTATAACAGCGTTGTTGAAACGATGCGCCTTGAAGACGGGTCATTATGGCCCATGCCCATCACTTTGGATGTGGGCGAAGCCTTTGCAGAAAAACTCAACATAGGTCAGGATATTGCACTGCGCGACCAAGAAGGCGTGATCCTCGCAACCATAACCGTCACAGATCGCTGGATGCCAGACAAAGCAAAAGAAGCAAAGCTTGTCTTTGGAGCAGATGATCTTGCCCATCCTGCAGTCAATTATCTGCATAACACGGCAGGTGCGGTGTACCTCGGCGGACCGGTTGTGGGGATACAACAGCCTATCCATTACGATTTCCGCGCCCGCCGTGACACGCCCAACGAATTGCGGGCCTATTTCCGCAAACTGGGGTGGCGCAAAGTGGTGGCGTTTCAAACACGGAACCCTCTGCACCGTGCCCATCAGGAACTCACCTTTCGTGCCGCCAAAGAAGCGCAAGCAAACCTGATGATTCATCCTGTTGTCGGTATGACGAAACCCGGCGATATAGACCATTTCACCCGCGTACGCTGTTATGAGGCTGTTCTGGATAAATATCCAGCCGCCACAACCACGATGTCGCTACTAAACCTTGCGATGCGCATGGCAGGCCCGCGCGAAGCAGTTTGGCACGGCTTGATCCGTAAAAACCATGGGTGCACCCATTTCATCGTTGGCCGCGATCATGCAGGCCCGGGTAAAAATTCCGCGGGAGAGGAGTTTTACGGCCCCTATGATGCTCAGGATCTGTTCCGCACCTACCAAGAAGAGATGGGCATCGAAATGATGGATTTCAAACATATGGTCTATGTCCAGGAGCGCGCGCAATACGAACCTGCCGATGAGATTGAAGAAGGCGTGACCGTGCTGAATATTTCAGGGACTGAATTGCGCCGCCGTCTCTCAGAGGGGCTCGAAATTCCTGAATGGTTCAGCTTTCCCGAAGTGGTGGCAGAATTGCGCAAAACCCGCCCACCTCGGTCAAAACAGGGCTTTACCGTATTTTTTACAGGCTTTTCAGGGTCTGGAAAATCCACCATTGCAAATGCGTTGATGGTCAAGCTCATGGAAATGGGGGGGCGGCCGGTCACGCTGCTGGATGGGGATATCGTGCGTACAAACCTGTCTTCTGAACTGGGTTTCAGCAAAGAACACCGCGATCTCAACATACGCCGCATCGGATATGTGGCGTCCGAGATTACGAAAAATGGCGGTATCGCCATTTGTGCCCCAATCGCCCCCTATGCGTCAACGCGCCGTGCAGTGCGCGAAGAAGTCGAACAATTTGGCGCCTTTGCCGAAGTCCACGTGGCCACATCCATAGAAGAATGCGAACGCCGCGACCGTAAAGGACTTTATAAATTGGCGCGCGAAGGAAAAATCAAGGAGTTCACAGGAATTTCTGACCCTTATGATGTGCCGGAAAACCCTGAGCTGCGTGTGGAAACAGAAAATGTGGACGTAGACCACTGCGCCCATCAGGTCCTGTTAAAGCTGGAAAGCATGGGGCTTATCGCGGCACAATAACTGATAGAGCGACCTCTTGAAGATAGTTCCGCCTTCAAGAGGTCGTTGTGTTTTTAAAACACGCAACGCAAGATGACGTGGCCCCTCAAGCCAATCTTTCTAATGCACTGTCACAGGCGAAAGATCATTTTGCCTTGCCAAAACAAAGGCCATATCGCGTTTTTCAACTATGGCAAGCCGTTCACCATTTGAATTATGGACCGCATAAAGCAAGGTTTCTTTCGGAAGTTGGGCACGTATGTCGTCCGGAAGATCATTGGCTTCAACAGAGCGGACATAGACGATGCGATCCTCTTTACCATTAAATGCGTTATCTTTATCTGACATTGCTCTACCCTCTCTTAATTTTAATTGTCTGAACAACCGTTTCAGGCAGGTTTTGTGTAAGATCCACATGCAACAGGCCATTTTCGATAATGGCATCTCCGACATCAACACCTTCTGCCAAGACAAAGGAGCGTTGAAATTGCCGTGCGGCAATTCCTCGATGCAGAAAAATGCGATCCGCCGCATCGTCCCTTTGACGCCCTTTGATCACGAGCTGTCGGTCCTCCACCGTAATTGAAAGATCATTCTCGGAAAATCCGGCGACAGCCAGTGTAATTCGGTAGGAACGTTGCGAGGTCTGCTCAATATTAAAGGGGGGATACCCTTCGTTACCAGACTTTGCCGTTCGCTCCAAAAGTCGCTCAAGCTGTTCAAAGCCAAGCATATGCGGGTAAGCACCCAAAGATAGTTTTGTCATGACACGCCCTTTGCAAAAGCGACAGTGTTTCGATAAATGGCCCCTAAAGGCAGCCTGTGACAGATATGGGAAACACTTATTGAAAACTCAAGTCTTTTCAGAAGTTTTTGATTAGGATAAACTTAAAATGTGAACAGGACGGAACGGGATGGACGCTTCATTCGACGGATCAATGGACCGCAGCGAAATTCTTCGCCTTGAACTTGAAGTTTTGCGGGGTGAACACCGTGATCTTGATGATGCCATTTCTGCTTTGCAGGAAAAAGCAGGGGCAGATAGGCTAACGATCCAGCGCCTGAAAAAACGCAAATTGCTTCTTAAAGATAAAATTGCGCATCTAGAGGATCAAATTACCCCGGACATTATTGCCTAACTCTAGGCAAATTCATATAACGCCCTCCTTAGGTGAAGGACTTAGATATGGCTCAGGTACAGGTTGGAATTATTATGGGCAGTCAATCTGACTGGCCCACTCTGCGCGAAGCGGCAGAGGTCCTTGACGAACTGGGTGTCTCTTATGAAACAAAAATTGTTTCTGCCCATCGTACACCGGACCGGATATGGGACTATGGCAAAACCGCTGTGGAGCGGGGTCTTCAGGTCATAATCGCGGGCGCTGGAGGGGCGGCACATCTTCCAGGTATGATGGCCTCCAAAACACGTGTTCCGGTTATCGGGGTACCAGTGAAAACAGATGCGCTTTCAGGGGTGGACAGTCTGTATTCCATATTGCAAATGCCCCGCGGATATCCCGTGGCAACGATGGCCATCGGCGCTGCAGGGGCTAAAAATGCCGGCCTGCTTGCAGCGGGAATATTGGCATTGCAATACAGTACGCTCGCCCAGCGGCTGGACGCATGGCGCAACGCCTTGAGTGCCTCCATTGCAGAAGAGCCAAGCAATGACTGACCCCTTAAAAACCGGAGATGTGATCGGTATTTTGGGCGGCGGTCAATTGGGGCGCATGTTGTCCGTGGCTGCATCACGGTTAGGGTTGCGGACCCATATTTTTGAACCCGCCCCCA
>Ga0181562_10003892_pt1 | contig 10866 bp, 8 predicted proteins | sample 011ome_26_FD_139344 | JGI IMG/M metagenome (GOLD analysis project Ga0181562, IMG submission 139344) | Coastal salt marsh microbial communities from the Groves Creek Marsh, Skidaway Island, Georgia - 011511BT metaG (megahit assembly) | ecosystem: Environmental > Aquatic > Marine > Intertidal zone...
TCCCGCATCTCGATGGCTGCATAAAAACAATCGGCATCGATATGGATAATCTTGCGCTGCATGCGCTGAGAGTACACCGAAATTCACGGGGTTTACCGCCATATAAAACTCGCTCAAGCTCCGATTTAAAATTATTGGAATGCCGAATGAGCGCCCACATCCCACCGCAATATGCAAAGCAAGACCTGCTACTGGACGACAGCGCGCTGGCTGAGCGCATCTTTCAACATATCGATGCGACGACGACCGACCTCGGCGATTCGGTGTGGCGGGAGCCGGTTTCGCATTATTTGAGCCGCGCGCGGTTTGAGGCGGAGTGCGCAGTGATACGCCAGCATCCCACACCATTTTGTCCCTCTGCAGCCCTCCCTAGACAGGGCAGCTATCTCGCTCGCGTGGCGGCGGGTAATCCGATTGTGGCGTCTAGGGACAGTGTCGGAACGGTTCGGGCATTCATCAACGCCTGCCGCCACCGAGGTATGCAGGTTGCAGAAGGCAGCGGCTGCGCTAAGGCCTTCTCATGCCCTTACCACGGCTGGACATATGGCTTGGATGGCACGCTCAAGGGCATACCGGGCCAAGCCGGCTTCCCCGCACTCGACAGAGACCAACACCGCCTCGTAGAAGTATCCGCAATAGAGCGCGGCGGTATTATCTATGTGCAGCAAGAGGGTGAAATCGACCCCGGCACCCTCGAATACGCGCTGGACTACTTTTCAGCTGATCAACCGCTCTTCGACCAGAAGGTGCTCACCGATTCCGCCAACTGGAAACTACTCTACGAAACGCTGATGGAGGGCTATCACATCAAGTCACTTCATCGAGAATCCTTTTATCCTTTCGGCTATGACAACCTCAATATTGTGGAGACATTCGGACCGCATTCGCGCGTGGTTTACCCCTTCCAGCGCATTGAGCAAATGCGGGATGTTCCACCGAATAAGCGCAATCTGACCGGGCTGGTAACCTCGGTGTATATGTTGTTTCCGAACGCCAGCATCTCGGTACTCTCAAAGCACACCAACCTCGTGATACTCGAACCCATCTCACCAAAAGAATCCCGGTGGGTGATTTACAGCCTGATTAATACTGCTCCGGACGGCACCCCTTTCAGCTTAGAAGAAGCCAAAAGGGACGCGGTTTTTGTAAATGACTCGGGGCAGGAAGAAGATCGAGCGGCGGCGGCCGCGATCCAGCAAACGCTGGCAAGCGGTGCCAATAGCCATTTCACTTTTGGGCAATTCGAAAAAGCTATTGTGCATTTTCACGAGCACCTTGAGCACGCCCTACAATCGTAAGACGGTGGCTAGCGGCGCCTGACCGCATGCTAGGGTGCACCCTTGAAACGACACTTTTTTGTACTGCGCTTCGAGATGTAGCTGGCTGCCCACCCTTTTTCACCAGCTATTCACTTTGCAGTCAAAAGGGCCATAATCTCAGAGCAAACTTAATTAGGGGTTGCAGCATGAAACCAGGCATCATTTTTGGGGTGGTATTGGTGATCGTCATCGGCGCAATCGTCGCTTCACATCAGATGACCGAGAGCGGCAATAAACACTTTGATAAAGCCGGGGAAAACTGGAAACAGAACTGAGTCGCGAAGCTGAAAGCCCATTCGCGCCTTCCGGGCCGGCAACCAGCGGGCCGTAACCGCGGTTGGCCAGTCCGATGCGAATATCTCCCGCCTGATGCCACGTGGCACCCACTCTTTGTGAGCCCTCCAGAATAATTTCGGTGTAATCACAATCGTGGGTGTGCGCCTCGATCGTGCATCCGGGAGGATAGAAAACCTTGAATACGGTGGGTGATTCAGGCCGCGTGGGATCCCCCACGCGATACATGGAAGAGACCACGCCTGTGGGAAGCTCTATCTTGTCGAGATCCTCCCAATTCAAGGCGTAGTGACCTCTTCGCTCCAGGGTTTCTTTTATTTCCCGATCCGTTGCCTGTGCCATTCGCGCCACCTAATCTCTTGCCCGGGCGAACAGACACAGTTGTTGCAGTGCCACTGTCGCCGCCGCCAACGAGGTAATGTCGCCAACGTCGTACTGAGGTGCAACCTCGACAACATCCATACCGACCAGATTGATACCCTTGAGCTGCTGTAGGATTTGCATCGCTTGATGGGTTGACAGACCGCCTACTACAGGTGTGCCAGTACCGGGCGCAAAACTCGGGTCAAGGCAGTCAATATCGAAGGTCAGATAACAAGGACGATTGGCCACGATGCCCTTGATGCGCTCACCAAGATCAGCAGCCTTTAAGTCGTGAACTGCTGGCGCATCGAAAATATGAAATCCGTGACTGCTGTCGTTGTGGGTGCGCAGTCCTATCTGGACCGAATGTTCGGGTGTAATAAGACCCTCCCGGGCGGCGTGATAAAACATGGTGCCGTGATTGATGCTCTGGCTCTCTTCCGCCCAAGTATCCGAATGGGCATCAAAATGTATCAAAGACAGCGCTCCGTGTTTTTCGGCGTGCGCCTGCAATAGTGGATACGAAACAAAGTGGTCTCCGCCAATAACAAGGAGCGCAGTATCGGTCGCAAGAATTTGTTTGGCGCACTGGTAAATTTCCTCGGGCACGCCAGCGGGGTTCCCGGCATCAAAGTCGCAATCGCCGCAGTCAACCACCGCCAGCTCGTCAAAGGGAGAAAAGCCCCAGCCGACCGCCTGTCGCTCCCAAGCCAAGCTCGCCGAAGCCTCGCGCACAGCGCGCGGCCCAAAACGACTTCCCGGACGATTGGTTGTGGCCAAATCAAAGGGGACGCCGAGCACCGCCACATCGGCCCCGGACAGATCGCGCGAGTAGCGACGACGCATGAAACTGACGATGCCGCCATAGGTGGGTTCTTCCATCACCCCATAGAGGCTTTCGCGGGTCATGGCCTGATCAGTGGCAGACTGCATAGCGCTGGGTCACTCCTGTGTTATGTCACGCGACGGTGACTAACATACCGTAAAAGGGATCGGTCTTGCCTCTGAAAAAGCCGTGAGTACCGAGCTACTCAGGAGGTCGCCACCATTACCGGTCGCTTGCCGTCCTCGCCATAGAGATTGACCTGCAGGCTTGAAATCGCATGCACCAGGATAATGGGCTCGATCTTCTGCTTACCTGTCCAATGGATTTTCGGGAACCGCTCTAAAATGCGCTCATACGCCATCTTGAGCTGTAATTGAGCCACCCGGTTACCCAGACATCGATGCACGCCATGGCCAAAGGCGAGATGCTTTTCGACATTATCGCGCATCATGTTGAAGTCATCGGGGTCAGGGAATACCAATGGGTCCCGGTTCGCCGCGCCATACCACATGATGACCTTCTCATCCTTGGCGATACGCTGCCCGGCGATCTCGGTATCCTCCATCGCCGTACGGCGCATGTGCATCACAGGAGAGACCATTCTTAACGCCTCGTGGGACATTCGCTCAATCAAAGAAGGGTCGTCCAGCACCATTTGCCGCTGCTCCGGAAACTCGGTCAGCAGCCGGATCGTGCCCGAGAGAGAATTCCGCGTGGTGTCATTGCCCGCAAAAATGATGAGCAACCAGGAGCCGTCGAGGTAGCTCTGGGAAAGTGGCTTATCTCCGAGCGTCGCGTTGGCAATAGTCGTCAGCAAGTCCTGTCGGGGATTTTTGATCCGGTCGGACATAACCCGCTCGCCATAACTGAACATGTCATGGAGAATCTTCTCAAAGCGAAACGGGAAAGAAGGTTCGGCCAGCAGCATTCGAAATGGATGGGTGATGAACTGGGGCGCAAGCTCCAAATAATGCATCCACTTGATAATGTCGGCGCGGTCCTCCTCATCAACGCCGAGCATTTCACACAGGGTGAACATGGGTAACTCAATGGAGAACAACTTGGCAAAATCTACTACCGGCCCCTGCCGCTCCATGTTGTCCAGCAAGTCGTCAATTTTTCGACCCACTTTTTCTTTCAGTGTTTCTATATAGGCTGGAAAGAAAAAAGCCGCCTGCTGGGTGCGAAGGTCCCTGTGCAAATCGGCATCGAGATTAATCAGCGAATTGTAGGCCGCATACATTAACCGCTCCGCCTTGCCTTTGTCGTTCCGCAAGACGCTCATGTTGATACTGCCGCGCTGAGACGAGAATATCTGCGGATTGAGCTCCACATGCTTGACGTCGTCGTATCGCACTACCGACCAAAACCCGGAGGACGGCTTTTTAATCTGAGACCACATCACCGGCGCTTCCTCACGCATGCGGCGGTAAAATTCAAAGGGCTGACCGCGGGTCCAACTGTGGGTCACACCCAACTTGAATTCAGACAGTCGAGGATAGATCTCCTCGAACACCGGATCGCGTGCTCCGCTGTCCAACAATATATCGTCGCTAACAGCGGGATGATGTTGTATCGGTTGGGCGCTATTCATACTGGATCCATGGTGTTCTGAGCCAATTCGATTGGCCCTTTTTGAGCGGCCATGTTAGGGATATTCGGCAGAAAGTACAGCGTAGATCAGGCAGTAACAGAGTGAATGCCAGCGCCCCTCTCGCCCTTGAATCGCTTCTGCACGTTACGCCGTATAATTCCCTGCGGCAAACCTAAGGAACCACCGTGAGATCCCTGATTCTGCTCATTATTTGCATGTCGCTGCCCCTCGCAGCACAAGCGGAATACTCCCGCACCTACCTCGATAGCTTTCCCTTAAAAACTGCCCGCATCGGTGACCTGGATATTGCCTATCGAATTGTGGGGCCGGGGGCTGACAAGCCCAAGGCGGTGGTCATCATGGGGCTTGGTGGCTCCAACGTGGCTTGGGGAGACGCGCTGATTTCAGGCCTAACTTCCGGTGGATACGAAGTGCTTATTCTGGATAACCGCGATACGGGTGCATCAACACGCTTCGACGAATGGGGACAGCCCGTGCTGTGGTGGGAACTGCTGAAGTACCGGTTCGGGTTCTCGGTGAATGCTCCCTACACCCTTAACGATATGGCGGCAGACATCGCTGGACTGATGGATAAAGTAGGTTACGAGGATGCCCATATCATCGGCGCTTCCATGGGCGGCATGATCGCCCAGATCGTTGCTGCACGATACTCGGAGAGAACGCGTAGTCTGATCTCCATCATGTCCACAACCAATGCGCCGCATTTGCCGCCACCAACAAAAGAGGCGGAAATGAATCTGCGGAATCTCGCTACGGGCGAAGCGCAGGAAGAGCGCGAACGGTCGATCCGAGAGCGAGGTTTTTACCCCGAATCAATGCAACGTCATTTGATGGCGATTTTCAAAACCGGCGATCGATCGAGCGAAGTAGCCCGGATCGACACCCCCACTCTGGTGCTGCATGGCGCAGATGATGGCTTGGTGCCCCCGGCGCACGGGCGGCATACCGCCTCACTAATCCCGGCTTCTCGCTTTGTACTAATCGAGGGTATGGCCCACAACATGCCAGATGGGGTTATCCCGACATTGGTAGGAGAGATGACGGGGCATATGGACGCCGTTGAAACAGGTGAACTCGCCACACTTTAGCTAATAACCGATTGCGGCAAAAAAGTGGCGCCCGCAGGCGCCACAAGTCGACTCTCGCTAAACGCCGCTCAAAATTCCAGACGTGCCCGCAATCCTATGTTGCGACCAGGAAGCGGTACTTGATCTTTGACAAAGGACGCATGGTTACGCGCGACCTCATCTGTGAGATTACGGGCGAACGCCGTCAGAGTCAGGCGCGTTGAGTCATTAAAGCCATAAGACCAGGATGCGTCCGCATTCACCAGTGTGAACCCGCCGGTCGTCGACTCGCCAGGGGCCACACTGCTCTGCCGCTCCACATCCTTCACCAGTAACTTTGCCGAGAAGGTGTCGAGCGTATAGCGGGCAGTGAACATATTTCTCGCGGGCACGATCCGCGGTACGTCTCCGCCATTGGTGAACTCTGCATTCACTTCGTCACGGCCGAGAGTCAACTCCAACTCACCACGGGGCAGCTCAATACGGGTGCCGATTTCGATCTCATAACCGGTGAACTCTGCATCCTGCTGGCTGTATTCCGACAAGATCAAGCCACCATGGGCAATGTATTCATCGCCATGTTCATCGTGCTCGTCATGGTGGTCGTCTTCGTGCTCCGCTTCCATGTGGGCCTCATGCTCTTCTTCGAGTTCATCGCGGAGATAGATGTAGTTGTCGACCCGGTTGTAATAGACCGAAGCCGAACCAAAGACATTGTGATAATCAAAATTAAGCGCAAGATCGATGTTATTGGAGCGCTCCGCATCCAGGGTGATATCACCCACTTCATACCGGCTACTGGCCAGGTGCTCGCCGTTCATAAACAGCTCAACGGCCGAGGGCGTTTTACTGACACTCGCAAGGCCTAGCGACAGTGAGGCGTGCTCGTTGAGATCCCGGCGTAACGTTGCCGCCGCGCTGAACACCTCGTCACTGAAGGAGGCTGGCTCGTAAACCATCTGACTTTCGTGATGTTCATCATGGTCATCGCCGTGTTCGTCATCATGCTCGTCTTCATGACCTTCCTCGTGCTCATTCTCATGATGCATCTCGACAACGAAACCATCCCGTTCCACATGATCAAAGCGCACACCCAAATCCAACGTGGCGAAGCCCAGATCATCCGAGCTGAAGAAACCCAGCGTTGTCTCGGTAGAGTCGACGGGTGCCATGAAAGCTTCTTCACCGATGATCGAAATTTCTTCCTCGGCGTAGTTCAGCACCACTCTGCGGATCCGCTCACCCGCACTCAGATCCAGTGAAACGGAGACCTCCAATGCCTCATTGCTGAAAACAGTAGGGCCCTCCGCGTGACCTTCCTCATCATGCCCTCCCTCTTCATGATTGGCGTCGTGATGATCATGCTCACCCTCCGCATGCTGCTCGGTCAGGTCGTAATCCGTGTTCTTAATCGTGAAGTCGATCGCATTCAAAAACCCTAGAGAGGTGTTGATCGAGCCGCTAAACGCAATAATCTCTGATTCGGTTTTCGAGAAAATCCGCTCACCGCCGTGCTCATCATGATGCGCTTCCTCATCGTGATCGCCCTCGGCATGCTCATCCCCGTCCTCATCGCCATGGTCGTCATGTGCCGCCTCGGAATGGAAAGGAATGCCGTACGTACTGCTCAGGTCGCTGTAGGAGATGCCTACATACCCCCAGTCACCGACGGTAGAGAGCCCCACCCGATGGGATGTTGTCGACACATCGGAGTTTGCGAGGGTATCCATCTCACCGTGGCCCTCCTCATGCTCCTCGTCATGATCATCCCCGTGGTCGTCGTCGTGATCCGCCTCATGATCCTCGTCATGATGGGCACCATGCATGTCCAATATGGCGCCGCCGGGGATTTCGTAATCCTCCATCTCGGCGTCCTGATAGCTATAGGTCAAGTTCAAATCGCCAACGTGGCCTCGCAACGAGAGGTCAACCGCCTCGCCGTCGTTGACCGACTGAGCCTCGGCCCCAAGGGAACCAGTGAAAACATCAAGGTCAGTCTTGGGAATAGTGTTATCCACCACATTGACAATGCCGCCGATGGAGCCGTTTGAATACATCAACGCTGACGGGCCACGCACGATTTCGATCTGTTGCACATCATTGAGGCTGACATCTACGGCATGGTCAGGCCCCTGAGCAGAAACATCGCGGATAACTGTTCCGTTATTGAGCACCTTGACGCGGTTGCCACTCATACCTCGGATAATGGGTTGCCCAACTGCGCCGCCGAAGTCAGCGGAGGACACGCCGAGCAGCGCATCGATGTGCTCGCCTAGTGACTGGACGCCCGCTTCCATGACGGTGGCGCCATCAAGAACGTGGATCGGTCTGGTTGCTGAAGATTCGTTGATGCCGACAAATGATGCCGTGACGACAATTTCTTCCAGTAAGGTTTCTTCGCTCCCATTGGCCAGCGACGGAAACACCGCCACGGCAATGAGAGCATTCGCTGCTATGCGCTGCATGCTCGCCTCCAATTGTTGGGGATTCAGTGAACCAAAAGAGTGAGTTCAGCTGAGAGGCGGAGCGCGGGCCTTAAATGAAGAAATGACAGGGGCGACAAAACCTGATGCAACCCACCGGGCGCCAAAAACATCACGCTCGAGAACAAAGACTGGCTGGCCTACTTGCGCATCAGTACCTGCATCAATTGAGCAATGAACGCATTCAGCATGGTTCTGACCGAGACTTGCGCCAAGATCATGCTCTAACGCATGGGTAAAGTTGCCGAAAACGGACAGCGTTGCGACAAAAAGCGCGATGGGTGCAAAATGCTTTATTCGATACAGCGTCATAGCAGAGTGATGTTAGGCGGGTGGTTGCGCTTAATCAAGCGCGATTCTTATTCATAAGCAGGGTGACTTTGCACAAGGGTCCCATTCATTGTGCTGCGATTGAGTTAGTTGTCTTCGCATCAGTGAGGTGCGATTGCACCACCTTGGTGCGACCCGCCGGCAACGCAGATTGTCTTATTGTGTCGAGATAAAACCAGAAGGTTGAAAATGTCACAGTATCCTTATAAGTTCTCAGAGTCGGCAGGCAGTTGGCGCGTGATGTTTTTTTGAAATGCAGTATTGGCGCGGATATTGCTATCGCTGATGCGTGCTAGCGATAACGTGGCTAACGACAGAATCAAAGTTTACAAGCAATGTCGGATTGGCAAGCGCTTTACGGTATAAGCCGCGAGGTCTTGGCAAGCAATAACGAGAGCCACAAATGAAAACAATTCCCCATAACGACGCGAACGTTGGACAAAGTCATGCATAAAAGCACAGAAATATGGTGCCTCATCAGGGCGATTCCTTTGGCGATGAGCTTGGCAATTGCAGCACCGTCATTTGCAGCATCGGTAAAAGGAACGTCGCCCGCGGGCAACGAAGTGAATGTTGAGATAAAGAAGGCTCCGGCCCTTAAATATCCCCGACGGGCAGAGAGGCTGGGGGTAGAGGGATACGTCGTCGTTGGCTTTGACCTGTCCACGAAGGGTGAGCTCATTGATCTGAGGGTGATAGAAAGCGAACCTCGATTAATGTTCGATAAATCCGCTTTGAAATTTGTTAAGGGCATGAAATTTTCTGTTCCCCAAGAGGATGGGAAGCAAATCTTAACCCGCGACATCAAGTTCAAAGTTCAGTTCGAGCTTCAGTAATAGGCGAGCACCACTCATGACGATAAAGATCAAAATGTTACTGATCATCCTGGTGGGTATTGGCGTTCTCTTTATTGCGAACCTCTTCTCCTCTCTGCAGATGAACAGCGCCCATAAACAATACAGCTCCGAAGAAAGCCTGACCGCGCATTCTTCCGCGTGGTTCAGCAGTATGGACACGCAGTTTGTCAGCAACCTGCTGGCATATGACCCCGCAGATGGTTCGGAGCGTAATGCTGATTTCTGGGATCCTGAATCAGATGCTTTCGAAGGCTCTGCCGGAAAGAATCCGCTATTCGCCGCCATTATGGATAGAAACACTGAGGCAGCGGAAGGATTCTTTGCTCAAGTGTTCTCTGATGCCGTTATGGAAGAGCAGATTACATTTGCTATTGCCTACGACAAAAGGGGATTGCAGCTTTACTGCGAGTCAGGCCTATATCTCGTTGGCGTGGATCCGTGTGCTGAATCTGCCCAACCCGATTATTTTCTGAAGTTTGGGTCGTTTGCCAGTTCGCTAGAGAATGGCTCAGTCAGGCGCGTTACCCAAATTAATGACCTCTCTGGAGATCTACCCGTCTCTATCAATGACACGCTTGTATTTCCTCTGATCGACAGTAGCGAAAACCTTATTGCCATGGTTGTGGTGGGCCGCAATGTGATCGATAGCCTTGAGCAGTTCTCCGAGAACTTCGAAATTGAAACTGCAATCGCTATCGGCGAGAAAGCACTCACTATTCAGGATTATTATGAAGAGGAACGCCCACCGGAACTCAACAAGCTGATCCGGGCGGGAATATCTCACGCAGTTGAAAACCAAACTTTCTCCTACAGCTTTGTCGCGGAGGAGCAAGGCACTCGGATTTCTTCCATTCCATTCAGTAAAGAAATCAGGGCAAGCGATCTTAGAATTCTGATCTTTGATGATCAGGCTGAGTTGCTCGCCACGCTCAAAGAAGCCGAAACAACGGCCTTCGTCATTTTCGCGATTGTCTCTCTGGTGATTCTCGGGTTGGTATTTGTCATGACCACATCCTCATTCAATCGCATTGTGGACGCAATACACTTGTTGGAGAAAATGGGCGAGGGCGATCTGTCTGTAGAGATACCCAAAAAGACAGGTCTATTTTCCTCCAAAAACGACGAGGTGAGCCGACTCCAAAACACCATTGACGATTATCGACGTCACCGTCAAGAAGCAGAGGTGCAACGCCATGACCGCGCGAAGAGACGAGACGAGCGCGATCAGATTATGTTCGAGAAGATGTCGTCGCTGGCTGAGCAACTTGAAGGTCAGGCCAGAGATATGCTGAAGGAAGAAATCGCTGGCATGCGCAACACGGTCTCATCGGGCACCGATGAGGAAAAAGAAAGAGCCTCAATAGAAGTGATGTCCAAAGCGTTCTCCAGAATGTCAGACGAAGTCGCAACTTTGATTGATGCCCGAACTCATGAGCTCGTTGTGGCGAAAGACGAAATCAACAGCTCCATCCGTTACGCGGCTAAATTGCAGAATGCGCTCTTGCCAAAGACGATGCCGGGCGACTTTGACATTAATGTGGAATGGCAGCCGAGAGACTTGGTGGGTGGGGACATCTACTTTATCAAAGACTTCCCCGATAGAGTCTACATTGCGGTAGTGGATTGCACGGGCCATGGCGTGCCGGGAGCGTTCCTGTCGATTATCGCTCGAAGTCATCTGGACAAAGCTATTAATCCCGATAACTATCAAA
>Ga0181562_10003896_pt1 | contig 10861 bp, 9 predicted proteins | sample 011ome_26_FD_139344 | JGI IMG/M metagenome (GOLD analysis project Ga0181562, IMG submission 139344) | Coastal salt marsh microbial communities from the Groves Creek Marsh, Skidaway Island, Georgia - 011511BT metaG (megahit assembly) | ecosystem: Environmental > Aquatic > Marine > Intertidal zone...
GGCTGCTATATCGGTATGCGCCTCCATTAAAGCTTCTTCTTTGGAGTCTGTATCATCATTTTTTTCAGCGAGATAGTTCGCATAAGTTTTTGCCAAGTCTGGACTCAATCCTCGTGCTGCTCTTCGAAAAGCATCATTAATTACAGTGTAATCAGCATCTTCGACAAACTCATCAAATGATTTTTTTTGGCCTTTCAAATCAGTTTTTAAACTTTTCCCTTCCATTACTAGCACAGATTCACGAGCTTTTTTAATCTCATAAGCATAGGTCGTCTTTGCTTTATCCAAAGCCTCGTGTAGATGATTGTGTGCTTTTTTACCAGCATCATCTATCAGGTTATCTGAAGCTAGTTCATGTGCAAGGGAGGTTAGTCTTTTTATAGGTTTAGCTACCTTTTTAGGTAAGGTTTGTGAAGGCAATGTTTCCAGTTTACTCCATAAATCTTCCGGAACATCTGGATTTGCTTTTACCTCAATCGGATTAATAAGAACTCTTCTTCCTTTTAAAGCGGAATCTCCTTCATCGACTCCTCCTTTCATAAGAGCATCCGCAACTGCCTCTACAGATTTGGTATCAAAAAAGGGTAAAAGACAATTAATAGAATTTAACCTATCATTACCCGGAATTCTTCGAGCTAATGGTGTTCTCACCATACGACCCATAAGCTGTGTAATATGAGTTCTGTCTTTTGCTGGTCTAAATGAAACCATTACTTCAGCTCGAGGGCAATCCCATCCTGTACTTATTGCATCTTTCGCTATCAGCACTTTTATTCTTGATGTTTCTTGGACCCTTTGAGGCTCAATATATTCTACTGTGTGTCTTCCAAAGGTTTGTGTTTTATGCTCTCCAAACACATGAGCAATTGCATTTGCGCTTAACTCGGGCCATTCAGTGAAAATTGTATCTAAAGAACGACCAATCTCTGCTGGATCAGGTGTATTTGGAACTTGAAATACCATAAGAGGGACAACAGTTTCATTTTCTTCTTGTTGATTTGAATATTCGTGCCATGCAGCTGTTGAATCTTTAATTTTTTCCGTCCCCCTTCTTATTAAAACGGTATCAAATTTTCCGGCCTCATCTGGTATATCTAATATAATTGTGTCCTTTAACAAACCAGAGTCTTGCACTTTAGCAGAATCGACTATTACATTAGGTAAAGTCGCTCTACCGTTCGCAGCATCAATGGCATCATTGAATCTTTTAACCGTTGCAGAAATACCCCAAACAATTGGTATAGCCGGAACCGAACCTGAACCGTTAATCAATCTTTTAACAATAGTTGATTTTTCATCCTTTTTTGATTGAGAGGATTTCCCCATACCTCTATGTGCTTCATCTAATACTAAATGAAGCGTGATTGATGAGTCTTCTATTGTGTTTTGTACGGTATCCCAAAATGTGTAAGCACGCATATCAGGTTTGGCATCTGGATAAAGATCTAATTGATCTGGATCTGAATCATGGCTTTCTCTATGTCCTCTTACCAGAAGGCTCTTTTTACTCAACTTCTGAGTATTAATAAAGTAAATTTTACCAGGCTCAAATTTTTCGCGATTAAATGTGTTTTCAATGACAACTAAATCTGTAATATCCAACTTATCTGCAGCCTCTAGAAGTCGAAACCTGGTTTGCTCGTTAAGAGATGGATCATCACTAAACCAAATTACCGCAGCGGTAGGGTCTGCTTCAAAATCAAAAGTGTCCTCTCCATAAAACATAGCTTCAAATACGGCTGCTGCCATAACGGTTTTACCGGCTCCTGTTGTTGCCGTGAGTGAAAAAGCGTGTATATCACCATCTTCCTGCCAGCGTTTTGAAGCCTTTCGCATATTTACAAGCACATCTGCAACAGCTTCTTCTTGATAATCTTTTAGTGTAAACTTCATTTATTAAATATCATTGGTAAATTGGAAATTCTTTAAATAAGATTCATATAATCTAACAGGCTCAACTCCTTTTGGTAAACGCTTGACAATGGATTGAAAACGCCTATCATCATCAGTAACTACGTATGCAATTTTAATATTGGATTGAGCATTTAATGCTTTATAGAATTCGCTGCTTTTATCAAGATCGAATAAAACTCCATAACTATCTGCTACAGCCCAACCAGACTCCGGAATTGAATCTATTCGCTTACCTTTGCTTCCGGCACGCATCCACAATAATGGAGCCATGTGTTCAAATGCTAGATTGTAACTTATTGAAATAGGTGTTTCATAGGTTAAGGTAAAGAATTCAGCATTTTCTTTGAAGCCATCTGACATGGGAAACTCATCAGTGAACCTATAATCACCTTTAATTTTTTCACCTTTTGGAGTCATTCCAGTAATAGCAGCATTAATTCTTGGTTTAGTTATGTAGTCACAAATCCCACATTTCTCCCAATCTTCATCTCCTGGGCGTAGCCCTTTCTTTAAATATTCAAGTTGTTCTTCCGCTGAAACCTCATTATTAGTAATGGATATGGACTGTCTTCTACCGCCATCTTGTTTGTTCAATCTCATAACAGCATGCGCTGTTGTTCCTGATCCAGAAAAGAAATCTAGTATAGTGGCTTCCTTATTTTCCCCGACAACTATCCTTAACGCATCTTCAACAGCATAAAGGCTTTTAGGGAAAGGGAATGTTCTACCATCTAAAAAAGTTTTAATTAAATCACTTCCATTAGATTGTGCATTATGTGATATTTTTGACCATTGAGTCGTTGGCATTGTTGCTTTTCCGACAACGTATTCAACAACGGCAGTTCCATTTACATCTCTTTCGAGAACAATCATTGCCCCCTTGTCAATATCTTCAATTTGACCAGAGGTTAAATAATACACTGTTTTCTTTTTTTTATCCTTCCCAGAACTAAAAACTTTCACATACCCTTTTGACAAACGAGCCTCCAATGCTGGCACTGTTAGTCCCCAATTTGTTTCAACACTATCTTTTTCACGAATAGGGAAAAGAGCTGTGCAACCTTCAATTTTGGGAACTTTTCTAAAATCTTCCTCAGGTTTTAATGGAGTCCCAATAGATTCTATTTTGTCAGTATCATTATTAACATATATAGGATAGAATTGGGCTGGCCCTCCTTTTTTACTACCTCTATATGATTCGATTCCCCTTCTTAATGTTTGCCAACGTACTTTTTTAGAACTTTCGTCTGTTTGTGTTTCCTTAACAAGCTTTTGTTCTCCAATTAAAATAAAAAAAACAAATTCGTTCGTGCGAGTTAATTCATTTGTCCTAATAATTCCCTTAGCATTTATTTGACTCGAGACCATTTGTATTTTAGACTCTGGAAAAATTTGCTCAAGTAACATACCTATTCTGAGGTATTCTTTTTCATCAATGGTTAATATTAAAGCAGATGACTTCGGGTTAAGCAGTTTCTTTGCCTCCAGCAAACGCCTTTCCATAAAGGCAAGCCATTTACTGTGTCTATAATCATCATCACTTTCAACATAATTATTATTGTATTTCCAATCACGTGCCCCTGAATTATATGGCGGATCAATGTATATGGTATCAATTTTCCCTTTATGAGTAAACGTAAGTGCTTTAAGCGCATGATAATTTTCACCATTTATTACAGTGTGATATGGTTTGTCATCACTATTCTCAACCTTACCTGTACTTACTAATCCAGGATAGATGTAATCTTGAAACTCCGCAATAACAATTAAGTCGTCAACGTTAATTTCTTTAGTCTCCTTTTCTTCTTTAGTTGTGGATTGAATAGTCGCAATACTTTCTTTTTTATTCTTTTTAATTTTTTTGACAATCCATAATTGTTGATCACCTTTTTTGGTAGAGCCGCGCTCTGGTAGTATGCGAACCTTATCACCTTTACGAACCAAACGGTTTGGTAATTCTACGATTTCTGGTCTGTGGCGTTCAAAATTCAGTCCAAATTCTCTACGAGACGATAAAGCTTTAAACTCTCTTTCAAGATCAGTGCCTAATTGCGGGTCTTTGGATTTTGTTTGTGATATAAGTTCTGTAAGCCTTGACATTTCAAGTAATTAATTTAATAAAAATTAAACTCATTTTAACCAAGCATTTATTGTTTTAAAAACTTAATGACAACTAAAAATTTAAGATTCAAATATATTCTGTTTACAAAATTTCCCAAATTTTCACCCACCACCCTTCTCTAGCCACCTTCGAAGCATAAAAAACCCTTGAAAACAGCATTTTTAAACCCTCAAACAGCCAAAAATTAATAGATGATTGTCAATTTAGAGTTGAAAACTACTTATTTGCACCCTACAAGAGGGTACAGGCAAAATTCCCAATATTTTTTATTCTTTTTCCTTACAAATTAATTGCACTATTTCCTCTTTAGTTTCAGTAATAATATCGCCAATTTCTTTGGCGTCAATCACTCCCAATGAATTTTCAATCTTACTTAAATTGAATGTTTAATTGATACATAATTTGTTGTTTATTCTATGCATTTTGTTGAATATTTATTTACCATGCGCTAATGACATTCATGTCTTTTATGGCAATGGTTAAATAGTCATCCACTTCTTGAGAAGGTTTTTTCAATTGCCTTTCCAGAATGTTTAGCTGCATCACAGTATCCGTGGGTAGTGGCCTTGGCTGTTGCATGATTTTTCTGGCTCTTTTTATTAGGTAAATGTCTTTCATGAGTTGTTGTCCTTGGTGATTAAATTGGCCGTGACCACGTATCTTAGTGGGCCGTTGGCAATGGGAGAGTTGAAAGGGTAGCAGGTAACCAGCTTTAGCTCTGCTTGATTATTGTTAATACTAATATCTTCTTTGTCTGCATCGATGATTTTGATATCGCTCACTTGGTATTGGTGATTACTGTTTGAATAGATTGAATCCAGCTCAAACTTATCGCCTAAGGCCACATCCTCCAAAAAATCAAAATGGGTATCTCGATGGGCGGAGATCAGCGTTGTGCCGAGCGTCCCTGGATGGTGCGACTCAATATTACGCCCTGGGCCAAAGGCAAGTACGTTGCCCGTGTCACCCTCAAGCACGATTAAATCTTGGTTGTGATTATCAGAGGTTAGACGCATCACTGGGTGTGAATCCATCCAGTTCCAGGGCTTAACTTGATAGCCTGTTTTGTTAGCAACATTCCAGGCTGATTGAATCATGTATTGAGCCGCTTGTGCTTTAATAGGCATGTAGGCGCCATAGGCAAATGTACTAAAGCCGATAATGGCGAGTAGTGCAGATTTATTCACGATACCCTCCTGCGACTTATTACCAGTGACACTAGCATTAACAACACACCAAGCGCCATCCACAGCTGTGCATTAGTGGCTGTTTTGGCTGCTTTTACCTTGTTGGCAATCACTTGAGTTGAGGCAATCTCTGTGGTGGGTTTGGTTGGCGTAATATCAACAGCAACTAATGAAGTGAACTTTGATACCAAGTGATGATCAAGCGCTAGGTTAGTGATGTTAGCTTGCACCTTCTCACGATCTACCCTTCTGTTTTGCGCTCGGTACTGGTGCATCATTTGCTCAATTTTGCGCTTAGCCCAAAGTACGTCAATGCCTGCTGTGCTATTTTTGGCGGTGATGTTAATATCCTTGGTAAATACACCATTAGCTGTATCGCCACTAATGCTTAGTTTATTAGGCATTGCGTTCAGTTTGTAAATAGCGGTAATCACCTCACCTTTATAAAGATCAGAGATTGATCCTAGTGCTTGCTCGGCGTTAATATCAATTGGGAAGTTGATATTGATATTGGTCATTGCTGGCGACTCCAGCTTTTCAAACAAATAAACCATCTTGTCTTTCACTTCAAGAATATCACCAATGAAGGTATAAGTGCCTTTGCCGTATTCAGCTAGGGTTGTCATTAGGTGCGAGTTAGGCGCGGAGCCGATGCCAATGGTAAACAGCCTGTCATCATCAATATGCTGACGAACGGTTCTAAATATCTCATCTTCATTGCCCACTTGGCCGTCGGTTAAAAATATCACTTGGCGCAAGTAGTTATCTGAGCGAGAATCTCTAGACTCAAACGCATATTTAATTGCCTCAAGAGGTTCGGTGCCGCCATCAGCATACAGATTGTTAGCAAAGCGTACACCGTGCTTTTTGTTCATTTTGATTGCTGGCATGGCACTGTCAAATAGCGGATCAAAGTCTGAATCAAAATCAATGATATTAAACCTGTCAGTTGGCTTTAATCGATTGATTGCCTGAGTTAGTGCGTTAGAAGCTTGGATCATGGAAGATCCCATCATAGAGCCTGACGAATCAATGATAAATATTAGTTCTCTAGGTGTGTTAACTTGTTTAAACGCCTTGTCACCTGGTGGTGTCGCCATTAGCATTAGATATTGATCATTGCCCTTTTGTTGGGTAAATAAGGCAAGTTCTGGTGTTAATGAATTATTCGCCTGCCAAACAAGCTCAAAGTCTCTATTGGCTTGATTGTTACCCTTGGTGTTGTCTAGGGTAATATGCTTTGTAAGATTATCGACATCAACAATACTTACTTCATGATAGCTGGACTTAACACTTGCTGTATTGAAGCCCGCTTTTAAATTAATAACAATCTTAATTGGCCTATCGATAGTTGAGCTGATAGGTGGCGTTATTGCTGATCCGTCTTTAACCCGGTGCGTATTAAGACCGGTGCTGTTATTTGGTGTGGCTACGGGCTTGCCAGGGATGTATCTTTCTCCGATGGTCATTGGAAATCTTACCGAGAATTTATTCTGGTCAATCTTAACGGCTTGCTGATATTCAATGGCAATTTTGATGGTTTCGCCAGGGGCGATATTAGCTACCTTAGTAGTAAAGATATTAGGGCGTTGCTGCTCAATAAGTGAGGCTTTTTTGCCTGCTTGTTTGGCCTTATTGTAAATCTTCTTGGCTTCTTGTCGCTCCTTAATTTGCCCTTGTATGATGCGCTTGCCAATGATCATGTCCAGATGATCCACCGCCGAGTCTGTTGGTAATGGAAACACATATACACCCTCAACCCATTCATTTGATGGATTGGTAAAGCTTTGCTCTAGCTTGACTCGGTTAATCGTGCCAGTGATATCCATTTGCACTTTAGTATCAAGCGCCACTTGAGTAAGGGTTGAGCTGTCATTTAGTGTGTAGATAATCGATCCGGATTCAACTTCATTAATAGGATTAAGGGTAGATGAAGGTGATTTTGTTTGCACTGGCTTTTGTGCGAATGATATATCTGCTTGAATCAGGTGCGAGTAAGTAAGCGTGGCCGCTGCAATGAGCGCAGCAACTACGCCAATAGGTTTGAGGTATGGCATAAAGACTTCCGTTTGGTTGAAAGCTGTTATTATCTAAAGTGAAGATGAAGTTGAACTGTACTTTGAATGTTTTGTTGGTGAAGCATTAAAAAAGACCGCGTATAGCGGCCTTTATCTTAGTGATTATTAATCGCTAACTGATGTTATTTCCATTCAGTGCAACTAATCACCTCTTCTACATTGCCAAATCTGTCAGACTGGCGTTTGGTGGTGCAGTTTCTTTCTTTTGGCGTGACTGGCACTTCTACCACTCTATCTACATACACAATTTTTTCAACAGGAACTTCTCTAATCACTTCAACTGTTTTAATAATGGTTTTAGGCTTTTCACAAATTTTAGTTTTTAACTCTTCAACTTGGCCAACTGTCCATACTTTGGTGTTTTGTGGTAGATCACCCAAAGCTTCAACAGCTTTTGATAATTGTCTAAAACCATCATCGATTACACCTCCAAGCGTTCCGCCCAAATCTTCAAGATTTTTAAAGCCTTCTTGCTGAGCTGAAGCTGTTGTGGTTAATAAAGCTGTTGCCATTGAAATTGCTAAAATGTGTTTTTTCATGTTTTTCTCCTGTGATTGAGTTGGATAATTATAAAGACCAATGTGGTCTATTTGAAAGAAATTATTTAGATTGATTGTATATATCTAATTGTTGAGATTTGGCGCTTTGATACCAAGCCTTAGCTTGTTTTAATTGCTGTTCAGTGATGTCCATATCCATCATTCTAAATAGCTTTATTGATTTAGTTTTGATAGGTTTCATATTTTCTAGCAGTAACAACATAGCGCAAAGTATTATCTTTGGTAAAACCATCAAATGGCCAAGTGGTGACAAGCTTTAGCTCATCTGTATCAATGATCTCAATTTGATTTTTATCTAAATCAATTATGCTCACATCTAGTACGCAGTATTGATACTCCATACCCATTTGATCGCTAAGAACAATCTGGTCGTTTAGATTGATGTTTTGCAGGAAGGAGAAATGATAATTAGCATGAATCACAACCGTGCCACAATCACCCGGAAAATTGCTACTTGGCGATCTTCCAGGTCCAAATCGCAATGTGGAGCGACTATCGCCTTCTAATACGACAAACTCTTGGTTATGCGCTGGCACACTCAGTTGAAATACTGGAAATACATTGGCTTGCAACCAGTGTTTTGGTTTGACAATTTTTCTCATTAGCCTTCCTTGAATAAAAAACTACCGCCAAAAGTAAAGAGGAGTCTCTTAGCGGTAGTGATTACCTCAACTATTATCAAAAGGGAGAGAGTAATAGCTGGTTGAGGTTCGTTAAAATTCTATAATTTGTATATTTTTTTATCTCTGTTACTACTCACTTTACTCATAACTGCACCAATAGCAAAGCCTAAAAATAAAGTAATAGCGCTAATAATGGTTAAAAAGTCTGTTGTGTGTAATGAGCTGTTTGCCGATTTTAATATTGCAATTTGTTCCGCTAGATCGGCGTTAGTTTTATCTAAATTTAGCAACTTATTTTGTAGTTTGTTAAACTCTAAAGACTGGGCATTGTTATTAAGAATTTCAACATTAAGTCTTGAAATTTCAGATTTATGAGCTGTAATTTTTTGAGTTAACTCATTAATTGTATTGGTTTTGTTGCCATTATGCTTTTGCAATTGATCCAGCTTAGTTTGTAATTTTTCAGCCAATTCGTTAGCAGGCTTTTTATCGGTCAAGTATCTTGAAACTATAAAGCCTTGCTTGTTATCATGCTCAATCTGACTCCAGCCATTAGCTTGCTTTTTAATCAAGGTGACTGGTGTATTGATATTAAGATGATTAATAACATTGTTCTTAGCAATCGAATCAGTAGCGCGCATTGGTATTTTTACCTGATCGCCTACATACACTGTAGACTCAGCAACAACACCTGTTGACAACAACATAACGAGGAGGATTTTGCGCATATGTAGATTCAATTAACTAAAAACAATGAGCACAGTGTAGAGCTTTAAAATGAACCTACGATGTTTTAAAAATATAGATTTGATGAAGTTTAAATGAAGTCACTTTTAAGCTACTTATTTATCCTTTACAATACGCACTTCAAATAATAAATAACATGCCTCACTATGCCAAATATTCTCCTCGTTGAAGATGACAAAATTATTGCTGAAAGTATGAATTTCGCTTTAGAAAGTAATGGCTTTAACGTTAAGTGGTGTGCTATGGGTTATGACGCCCTAAGCCATCTTGAAAACCAAGATACTGACATTGTGTTACTTGACATAGGATTGCCGGATATTAATGGCTTTGACGTCTTACGTAAAATTAGAAAAACCTCAGACATTCCTGTCATTATTATTACAGCCATGAACGACGATGCCGATATTGTTTTAGGGTTAGAGGGTTTAGGGGCTGATGACTACGTTACTAAGCCGTTTAATAATCGAGTTTTAATTGCTAGAATTCGCGCACAGTTAAGACACACCATTCATTCAAAAATTGCAGTTACACCTAAACCTATAAAAACACCAGATACTAAAATATTTGAAATTAACAAAGATCTTCATCAGGTATTGCTGCTAGGTCAAGTGGTTGGCCTCACCAGAGCTGAATGCAAAATACTTAAGTACATGGTGGAGCATCCTAACCGCGTTCATTCAAAAGAACACTTATTAAGCGTTATGCATGACAAGCCAACAGGCGCTGGCGAAAACACGATTATTACTCACATTAAGCACATTAGAGCAGCACTTAATAAAATTGACCCTGATAACGAATACATTGACACCCTTCGTGGCCTTGGCTACTCCCTTGTATTATGAAGCTAACTATTGGTGTTAAGCTATTTTTAGCTTATTTTATTATTACCGCCAGCATTGTCTGGTTTGCGACTGACAAAATATCTCTACGCATTACTAATGGTATTGACCAAGCTGCTGAAGAAGTGATGGTTGATTCGGCCAACTTATTGGCTCAAATGGTATCAAGTAATATCAAAGATGATGAGATTAATGTTGATAAGGTTCGCGCAATTATGTCCGCCTATCTTAATCGAGAACTAGAAGTTGATATTTATTCAATTAGCAAGAAGAGCCCCAATCTTCAAATCTACATTACCAATCAAGATGGTATTGTTATTTATGACTCTAAAGGAAAGATTGAAGGCGAGGATTATTCTCAGTGGCGCGACGTATTCTTAACCTTAAAAGGTAAGTATGGCGCTAGATCTAGCGCTTATGATGCAAGCATAGAAGATCCAACTGCCGATCAAAAAGCGCATCATGTTGCCGCACCTATTTATCATAATGGAAAAATATTCGGCTCTTTGACAGTTATTAAATCTATTGCCGATTTAAAACCTTATGTTATTGCGCAAAAAGAACAGATAACAGAATACGGCATCTATGTATTATTAATATCTCTACTATTCGGTGCAGGGGTTAGTTTTATTGTTACACGTGGCACTCGAAAATTAGTTAAATACACTACCGCCCTATCCAAGGGTGAATCTGTCGTTGCACCGAAAATCCGCCAAGTAGAGTTTGCCGAATTGGCTCAAGCCATTGAAAAACTACGGGTTGATCTTGAAGGCCGAGAATATGTTGAAGAA
>Ga0181562_10003917_pt1 | contig 10825 bp, 9 predicted proteins | sample 011ome_26_FD_139344 | JGI IMG/M metagenome (GOLD analysis project Ga0181562, IMG submission 139344) | Coastal salt marsh microbial communities from the Groves Creek Marsh, Skidaway Island, Georgia - 011511BT metaG (megahit assembly) | ecosystem: Environmental > Aquatic > Marine > Intertidal zone...
ACACACGTGCGTATGCATACGACGACTGTGATGGGTGAGGGCATGCTGCGCGCGACGCACACGCGAGGTCGACGCACCACGCCGATGGCATCGATGCGGGCATCGGCATCGCCCTCGATTCGTGTCGACACCACCCGATCGACGTTGACGTTACTCGCGCGCGGGCGTTACGTAGACCGTCGTCCATCGCGACGATCGTCCGTGGTGGTGCGGGCGTCACGCACGCCTAAAGAAGGTCAACGCGTGTCGTTGCATTACACCATGACGTTGTCGGACGGTACGGTGGTGGATGACACGCGCAACGCCAATCGAGGCGCGGTGACGGTGACGCACGGGGATGGCGCGTTGTTCCCGAAGATTGCGAGCGCGCTGGGGGAGATGACGAAAGGGGATCAACGCGTGGTGGAGCTCACGCCGAGTGAAGCGTTTGGTGAGCACGACGAGAGTAAGATTTCGCGGTTTCCGTTAAAGCCCGAAGAGGCGGCGGAGATGGCCAAACAAGTGCAACCCGGACAGTTGGTGCAACTGCCCCAAGGCCAAGCCGCGATGTGTTTGGCGATGGATAACGAGAGCGTGACGCTGGATATGAATCATCCACTCGCGGGTCAAACGTTGACATTTGCGTTGGAACTGTTAGATATCACCGACGGCATTACGATTTTTGGTACGCCGATGGTGGCGTTGAAGTTGTAAAGCGTCGCCGCGACGCGCTTTTTTGTCCCAAAGAAACCTTCCCGACGCGTCGAGCTTGCACCAACAGAAACATCGCATCTCGCATCGACGACGCGCGCTTATTATCATGTATCATGTGTTTAATAATAATACTCATCCGCTACTTTACGTTGGGTTTCGCATGCGAAGGAATCATTCACGACGCGCTCTTCCGATTGATGATGTCATCAAACGTGGTGTCATCAAACGCGAAAAAAAAGGAATCGCCGCCCCGCGACGGGGGCTCGCGTCGACGACACAACCACGTGCGCGAACGACGACGATGGGTGTGGCGCAACGTCAACAGCGCGCACCCGGACGCGGACGCGGGCGTGGTGGACGAGGAAGCGCGCGACGCGGTGCGGGACAACGCGCTGGTCGTGGTGGTCAAGGCCACGGAAGCGTCGTGTACGACGTGACGAGGCGGCTGTGTGGTGAGGACGATGAGGACGATGGGACGACGACGACGACGTCAACGAAACCGCTGGTTGACGTGATGACGATCATCACACAAGCGCTGAGTGATGACGTGCGACCGTTGCGTGCGGATCCTAGGGCGTTTACGACGTTTATATCGCGGTTGTGTCGGGCCAAGCAGTACACTCGAGCATTGGAGGTGTTTGACGCGCAAAAGGCGTGTGGCGTTGAACGCACGACGGTGACGTATAATGCGGCGATGATGGCGCACGTGAAGCGAGGAACGCCCGAGGGTGCGTTAAAGTTATTCGACGAGATGCGGAAAATAGGGCATGAACTCAGCGTGATATCGTACAACGTAGCCATGGGCGCGTGCGCGCGGTCGGGCGACGGCGCGCGCGCGCTCGAGCTGTTTGATGAGTTGAGCGCGAGGAACGATTTGAACGCTGATGCGGTGAGTGTAAATACCGCAATAGCAGCTGCAGAACTTGTGGGTGACGATGTTCGTGTACAACAGTTACGATCGCATGAAATTTTCGTGAAAGACCAGGACGAAGACGCGCGCGAAGCGCGTCAGGCTTCGTCTTCATCTTCGTCCTCGTCTTCTTCGTCAGACGACGATGACGACGATGACGATGACGATGACGACGAGAGGCTTGATGTTTTGAAAGATTCGCGGCCGGATGATGACGATGATAAACATGCGTTGGATGACGACGAGGAAGCGAAACGCGTCGCCGCCAAGCGACGTAAACGCGAAGCCAAGGAGAGGGTGCTCGCTGAATACAAAGCGGCGGCGACTGCGGCAAAACAAACCAACGAACAGCCCGCGGAGGAGGACGAAGATATGGCGAAAAGACGTCGTGCTGACGCTCGTCGCGCTAAATTCGAAGAAAAGCGACGCGCCCGAGCCGAAGCTAAGCGAAAGTCGCGACCTTGGTCCAATGCAGCGGCGCACGCGACGACGCAGACGAAGAAGTCGTCCAAGGCTGCGAAACGAGCGGCGATGAAAGCCGACCCTAAAGTATGGATCGAAGAGCTCTCAGACGCTGGAGAAGATGACGAAGTCCAGTATGACGATGATGGCGAACGTGTGCTGCCGAAAATTAAAGGACCTTCATTCCTAGATGATCCAAACGCCGCGACGCTCATGAACGCCCGCGACGGATCCACAGATTTCTGGTCAACAAGTTTTCGATAGCGCGTCGTCCTTTGCGCCGAGCGCATCACCTAGCGCCAGGGCAAATCGTAAAATAAAGTTGTAAATATAAACAAACAAGCGACTGTGTCGCGACACGTCGCAAATCGTACGGCGTCACATCATCAATCAACCTCGTACACGCGTGCGCCGCCCTGTGCCGACATGCACGTTTTTCATGCGCACGAACTCTCCAATCGGGGTCGCGTGACGTCAAAGAACCACGCGCGAGACGCACGCGAAGGTGATTGATAACGCAAACGTCACGCAAAGGCGCGGGAAGAACGACGGAACGAGCGCGTGAAGGGCGATATCCATGGCGCACGTTGTGGCGGCGGCGTCGAATGCGCGCGTGACCGTGCCGCCGCCGCCGCCGGGGCTGAGCGGTGCTGGGGATGACGCGCCTGCGACGACGACGACGACGACGACGACGCAATCGGCGGGAAAGCAGGGACGATATAGACGAGATAAACCATGGGATGTCGATGGCACCGATCGTTGGCGCATCGAACCGTTCACCAAGGAGGACAACCCCGGTGGTGTGGTCGAGGAGAGCTCGTTCGCGGTGCTCTTCCCGAAGTACAAAGAAAAGTACTTGAGAGAGACGTGGCCGTCGATCACGAAGGCTTTGAAAGAACACGGGGTGGCGTGTGAGTTGAATCTAGTCGAGGGTTCGATGACCGTGCTCACGACGAGGAAGACGTACGATCCATACATCATCATCAAGGCTCGAGACTTGATTAAGCTGCTCAGCCGCAGCGTTCCCGCGCCCCAAGCACTGAAAGTGTTAGAGGATGACACGAATTGCGACGTGATTAAGATTGGTGGCATGGTTAGAAACAAAGAGCGATTCGTCAAACGTCGTCAGCGATTAATCGGTCCGAATGGCTCGACTTTAAAGGCGATTGAGATGCTCACCGGTTGCTACATTCTCGTTCAAGGGAACACCGTCTCAGTCATGGGTGGATACAAAGGATTGAAAACGGCACGAAAGATTATCGAAGACGCCATGAAAAACACGCATCCAATCTATCACATTAAAGAACTCATGATTAAGCGTGAGCTGGAAAAGGATCCAGAGTTAGCGTCACAAAGCTGGGACAGATTTTTGCCAAAGTTCAAAAAGAAAAACGTGCAGACGAAGAAGCCAAAGAAAATTGGCAAGAAGGACCGCGCCGTGTTTCCTCCAGCGCCTACGATGTCCAAGGTGGACTTACAAATCGAATCTGGGGAATATTTCTTATCCAAAGACGCCAAAGAACGCAAGGCGGCGTATGACAAGCTGCAAAAGCAAAAGAACACGTCGTCGGCGAATCAAAAGAGACGAGAAGAGGCGTTCATCGCGCCCAAAGAGGAGACGAAGGAATCAAAAAAGTCAAGCACAAAAGCTAAGGATGAAGCATTAGACGACGTCACAGCGTCGCTCAAAGCTAAAAGCAAGGCGAAGAAAGAAGAAGACAAGCGTGCGAAGACGAAGGCGAGTTCATTTGTCATGGGTGGCGGCGACGCCGCCGACGACGTCGCGGAGAAAAAGTCGAAAAAGCGCGACCGCGGCGAAAAGAAAGAGTCAAAGGCGAAGAAATCGAAAAAGGATCGCAGTGACGACGATTAGTACTAGCTCCATGTAAATGTTACGATATTTGATATTCATTGAACGAAGCATAAACACTTGAACGAAGCATAAACACTCCACAACGCGCCACTATTCCGCCTTTTTTACACCCTTGATCATGCCGTATTGCATCAAACCGACGGCAAACGCGCGCTGCATGCGCTCCAAGCAGATGATGTCGCGCAAAGTTTTGTAATAGATTTTTGGGCGAGTGAACACTGGTAACGGATCGTACACACCAGCCCAAATCGAGTGCCTCCAGCTCACGATTGTTTGCTTAGTCCAATCATCCATGTCAATCTTAGTCATCGCGCCAGTGCCTTCGGCGAGAGCGCAGTAGTCTTTGATGGAAATGAAATATGGATGCGCCCACTCATCGTACAAAAATTGCAGCTTACCCTTCTCCTCAGCGGTCAGCTCTGGAGGCGCATGGCGTTGACACCACGTCGCAATCACGAGCGTGCCACCAGGTTTTAAAACTCGCACCATTTCTTCGACGTACTTTTTCTTGTCTGGCATGTGCTCGCCGCTTTCGCACGCCCACACCATGTCAAAAGAGTTGTCTGGAAACGTCATATTGAGCGCGTCCATGACTCTAAACTCTGCGTTCGGTATGCCTTGGGCTTTAGCGAGCGCGGTGGCGCGATCGGCTTGCTTTTGCGACAACGTAATGCCCGTCACGCGAGAGTCGCCGCCGACGCACTTGGACGCCAACCGCCGGGTCGCCCCGCCGATGCCGCAACCGACGTCTAAAATGTTCATTGGCTTTGCCCCGCCGTTGTTCGCCTCAACACCACTCCACTTGTACATTTCATCCACAAAATCCTCCTTGGCTTCGATGAAATCCTTAACTTTATGGCCAAGCAACGTGCCCGCGCCCTTGGCTAAATCCGCATCCGAGTAATAGCCCAGGTGAATGTGCTCGCCCCAATAGTACTCTAAAATCTCCTCCTCCGTCCACGCGTCGTACTCTGCACCGACGGTGTTTTCACCAGGGATATACGTCCGCGATGGTGTGTCTAAAATTTCCTTCACCTTTAATCCAGCGTACGCCAAACCGAGTCCCGCGACCGCCGCGCCCAGTCGCCCGCCGTAATCAATGTCCCGCCTCGTCAACACCGCGGGTGGCGCTGCGTCGACACCAATCACCGCCGTCCGTCGCACCACCGCGCGCGGCGCCTTGGCGCTTTGTGCGCTGATATCGCCCACCACCGCACGCGATTGTCGACGCAAATCATCCACAGTCAACGTCTCAGTCGCCGGTGTGACGCTTAAATTAGCATCACCATCACCGTGGTCGTTGACTGTCGATGACGCGTGCGCGCGTGCGTGCCGTCGCGTGCGCGTGCGCGTGGCGCGCGATGAAGCGCATCCCACGCCCGACATCGTCGTCGTCGTCGTCGTCGTCGTCGTCATCGCCATCCTCATCGTCGTGCGTCGTGCGTCGGCGGTGAATGACATCGTCACGCCCTCGTGCTCGAGCGTCGTTGCTTTTTCACGCGTCATCAATCGGCACTGGCACCGACTGACCGACGACGCCGGGCGTCACACAACGCATCGCGGTGGCGGTGGCGGTGGCGATGGTGACATCCAGCGCGACGGGACCTCCATTCTTGGCGCTGTTTAAAGATAACCTCCGTCGCGATCCGTATTCGGCGTACATCACGCTCGCCACGATCGAGCATCATCGCGGCGCCGTGGTGCCGCGCGCGAGGACTGTGGTGTTTGAAGGCTTTGTGAACACCGACGACGGCGATGTTGGGATCGCCATCAAGTGCTCGAGCGAGAGTAACAAGTGTAAATGTCGCGCGAGCGACCAGGTGGAAATCGTGCATTGGTTTGAGCGCACGCGCACGCAGTTTCGCTTTCGTGGGGCGTTAAAATTCGATGTGGATGAGACGTCGGCGACGCGCTTGAAGATTTGGCGCGAATTATCCATGGGCGATCGTGCGCAGTTTTACTATCCGAGCGACATGCTTGCAACGTCGACGCGCGATGAGGCTTTCGTTCGACAGGGCGTCGATTTTGAAGCGTCGCAAGGCGGCGTGGCGACAAACTTTTGCGTCGGGTCGTTGACGCCGACGGAGGTGGACGTGCTCGACTTGAACACGTGCGAACGAACGCTTTGGAGCAGGGAGTCGCTGGACGATACGTGGACGGAAGTCAGAGGTTTCGCCCCACCCGTGGTTAGTATCGACGCTATTCACCGCGCGTAAAGAACTCGTGAAATAGATGTTGCGTGCTATAGAAAGTAAACGTAGAATTAATATCGATATCGACGCCGTAGTTCTCGTTGGCCGAGCATAGGCGCTCACGACGTCGCGTTTGAGCGGCTCGGGCTACATGCGTGACTTTTTTATTTTGTCGCTCGACATCTTGATCACGACGTACGTCCAGGCGAATAGTATGCCGACGACAAATAAAATAATCCACGTCCAGCACGAACCGCGCCGGTTGACGCCGTACGCCGCCGTTTGACGTTTTACGGTTGACTTCACCCCTTGTACGTTGCGTTCTAACTTCGTCTCGACATCTTCCAGCACTTTTGTCGATCGCTCCAATCCTTTCTCCATGGCTAGTGCATTCGCCTTGAGCCCGCTCGCGAGCGACGCCATTTCATCTGTCAATCCTTCTTGAATCAGGCGCTGCTTTTCGAGCTCCTCTTCATCGCGTGCCGAGCGTTGCACCACGCGCCCGCTCGACGCCGGCCTATGTGTTATCATCGTCGTCGCTGTCGATACACCCGTGCTAGTTCTATTCGCGGCACTCGCCGCATTCGTCGCGAACGCTCGCCTCTGGCGAAGCAATGCGCTTCCGTCAGCGTCGTCGCTCTCGTTGCCACCACCGCCTCCACTCGTCGTGCTCGTCGTCGCTGCCGTCGCGTCAGCCGACGCCATGGCCACTTTCTCAACGCGCGCGATGCGCTCAGCATACAACGCGCGCGCAGCATCATCGCACGACGCCCCTAAACTATCCAACATCGCGCGCATCGCGTGAACGTGCTGCGTCACCTTGCGTGCGTCGTGCGTCACTCTCGTCGCCGTCGCCGCTCGAGGTGTTTCATACGCCGCAAGCATGCGCGCTAATGCGAATTCGTGCGCGCGAGACATGGCGTTCGACGCTCGCACGCCCGCCGGCTTGCGCGCCAGTTTGTGACGGTCGTTGCCCGTGTGTCCATCGTGGACAGGAGTCAAAACACGAGCACAACTCGTCAGTTCCACGCGCGCGCGCGCGGTCCGCGCGCGCTGGGAATTCAGCACACGACGTCGCACTGAATTGTGTTAGCTTTTCTTTCCGTGCGTGCATTCGTCGTCGTGTATTCGTAACCGTGTGAAGCGTCGTTCGAGTTCGAGTTTGCGCAAAACAAATTTAGAACTGGATTTGGTTTCGCGTTCGTGGGTCGAATGCACACCTTTGAGGTTACTGTCGACGCTTTTATCCTATCAATTTGCACTGTTTTCTTAGCCACGGTGATTTGCGTCACGTGGCTGATAGCGACTCGTCACACGAAGCGCGCGAGCGTCGCGCGGCAGAGTCGGCCAGCCGGCGCTGGGCAAACGCCGTTGTCGGTGCAAGAAACTGATGCGAATGGAGTATGTGATGGATCGACGAAGTCTTACGATACATCCCCATCGATTCGAGCGAGTGCGCCGGCTCGGATACTGCGGTCTGAATCGGTCGACGCTGCAAAGAAATCGTTTGCACGGCCGCCGCCATCCGAATGTTGGCTACAAAAGCCACTGCTTCTCGTGCCCGAAGATTACGCAAAGTGCACGGTGCGCGGGCAAGCACGATTCAACTCTGAGGAGCCTTTCGAATTTGAGACGCCATTATTTTCGGGTGTATGTTTGTGCAGGTTTCGGGATTTGGAACCTCCAGCAGACGCGCGAAGCGCTGAATGTGGCGAGCGACTGAAGGCTTACTTTCATAAGAGAAAGCGAACGTTTCAAGTGGTTATTCAAGGTCAGTTTAAACGCGAAGTCCGGGTGGATGCTGTGATTACCGGACACGAGTTTTTCGCCCCGCTCGTGAACATTCCTGGTTCGTTCATCTTAAAGCCGATTCTTCGCGCTTTTCGAGCAATGTCAAGAACAATTGACGTGCGAATTTTTGGCCCGCGTCCGTGTGTCTACGCTTCTTTGGGTGGCACCGCGCAAGCGATATCTGTGGATGCGCAAGGTTCGGAGCCTGATGTCACCAGTATCGAAGGAATCGTGGAAAACTGCGCACGGCTTGGAGGCGCGTTCGCAAAGAGTCGCGGGGTGTCGGTTAAGAAGCGAAAAAAGATGCTTTCAAATGTGAAGATTGCGCGTAATTTCAGTTTCAATACCGGCGATGTGTATACATTTGATTGTTTTCAGCACGTGTTTGTGCCACATTCTTACAGACTCAACTTGGGCTTCCGGTCAGTCGAGCTAGCGCGTCATTTGAATCACCAACCCGCGCAAATAATGGCGAAGACGTTATGCGGCGAGTACGTGTACTGCTTTTCTCTATGGCATGAAAAGTTGCTAGAATCGACCACCACCGCTTAGTAGTGCGAGTTATTTTATGTACAATACAATCAATAGCTTTGTTTACATACATTCCTATCGCGCACTTCTACTTCAACTGTGCAACTCAACTCACACTCACTTGCGTGACTGCATTTCGGTCTTGTTAAGCTTTGCGCGCAGCCGTTGAACGAAATCAGAGTTCTCAATGCCTGCAACGCGCGCGGAAACTCCGTCAGATGTTGGATGTGAACCAGTCGTATGGACCCAGGCCTTATAAGACTCTCCCGTTTCGCGCGCGCGATCGACATACGGAGAAAACTGTGCTCTGAAGTGCCGCGCGAACGCCTCTGTCGAGTCGATTGAAAGATACGCACTCGCCGCAGCACTTCCGCATACGACACCTACGACGGCGAGTGCGGAACCGTACCCTAGTGCACGCAAGCCAGCTACGAGCGCGTGCTTTTGCGCTCGTTGCGATGTCTCGAGCGCGTGCAGCTCGACGCCCGTCAAGCTGCGTCGAGCTTCGGCGTGCTTTTGCAAATCTGCGCCAATGTCACGCAGCCAGTCCCGACGATTCAATCGCATCGTCTGCGCTGCAAATATAGACGATGACACCGCTGACATCGACGATGATGATGTAGCCAATGCACCATCGCGCGCGTCTTTCTTGCTGCTGAAATCACTAACTTCTCTTCGCAGCACGCGTGGCGTGTCGGTTTTTGCGCCGAACAGTCGCAGTTCTTCGGCGTACACCGCCGCGAGTTTGTCTACGCCACCTCGATGCGCGCTCCCTGTGCGCACGTAGTGCGCCGCCGAAGTCGACGTTTGTTCTTCGCTCGAACGCGCTTGGCTCTGTGCTTCTTCACCCTCTAAGACGTCAACAACCTCGAAACGCGCTCGCTCAGCGAGGCGTCTGATGTCCTCCTCGGCGCGTTGCTTGTGGTATGACCCTTCCGAGGCTCGAAGTCGACTTCCGAAGATGTCCATCGACTCACAGGCGACGGATGGCGCACGAAGTCACTTCGACGTCTGTGCAGACTTTTATACGCGCGGCGGCACGAAGTGATGCGTCAGTGTGAGACGTGACAATGACGACGACTGCGTCTTCTATGACTGTATCGGCGCACCCGCGCATGCGTCGACGGTCTCGCTCGAGTTACCGCTCGCAAGCTGTTCTAGATGCTGCGTCGCCTTCGTTGTCGGAAGCGAAGCGCGCCACTCTACGAGCGGTGAGTGGAACGCGTAAGTTGCCTCGAGATCGAGAATCCACGTCAAAAGATGTGATGTTGTGCGTCGAGGCTCTCGAGCGCGTTGCGTCTGCGGGACGTGCTGAGACATCTAAGTCCATTCTTGCGCCCATCGACGGAGACTGGACTCTCGTTTACTCGACGAAAACGTCTTCTGGCGTAACGCGTGATGATGATTCACTGCTTGATGGTCTTGGGGAAATTGGCGAAAGCGCCATAGACGCCGTGACGAGCGCGTTGTACGCGACGTTTTTCAAGTTTGCGCCTTTTCTCGCTGGAAGCGCTGAGACAAATCAACGCGGCGTACGAAACACTCAGAAAGTGGATTCTCTCGCCGGTATAGTGCGCAACGAAGTATTTGTCGACGCTCAGCTCCCATTACCATTTGTTAAAAATATGATTGTTCTTCGCATCGGCGTCGAGGGTGAAGTCAAACTTTTGGGAGATTTGAGCGGCAGTCGAGCCGAAGTAATTTTTACATCGTTTGATTTGGGCTTTACTTCGTCGAGTGTGAATGACGACGATCGGGTTGAACCAGCTCTTAAGGTTCCTCTTCCTCGACCGCGTGGGACTTTAGATACGACTTTTTGCGACAATACGATGCGCATCAGTCGGGGTGGACGAGGCGGTGTGTTTATTCTTACACGTATGTGAAATCATCTGCGATAGCCCAGTAGGAAATAGAACACCATTCATTATTAGGGGCTTGTACTAGTTTCGCGTGGCGCGTTCGCGTGGCCCCAAATGGTCAAGCGTTGTTACCTCTGCCGCATGCGTTGTTACCCCGGCCTTTGATGATTTCTACCCGTAACTTTTGACAGGGCAGTGGAATTGTGAAAGCGAACAATGTAGAGTGGCGAGTGGCGAGTGTGGCCACATCACTTCGCGGGAGTGTTCCGTTCAATGTGTATTTTTGGCGGTTTATTCTTGGTGCTGTATATCAATCACTAGTGGCGTGCTCTGGCATCCGCGCGTGCTCGCGCTGTTTCACTTTGCATCGTAAATCAATGTACTGTGACGCAAGCTCGCGCACGCGTTCTTTGATCTTCGCCGCGGCCGAAGGTTTGAGCAATTTGCCGTACTTTGCCTCAAATTTGTCGGGATGCCAACTGAGTGTGGCCTTTGTGACTTTTTTCTTCCTGTC
>Ga0181562_10003921_pt1 | contig 10811 bp, 10 predicted proteins | sample 011ome_26_FD_139344 | JGI IMG/M metagenome (GOLD analysis project Ga0181562, IMG submission 139344) | Coastal salt marsh microbial communities from the Groves Creek Marsh, Skidaway Island, Georgia - 011511BT metaG (megahit assembly) | ecosystem: Environmental > Aquatic > Marine > Intertidal...
CCATACAAAAGGTCAGTAGCAAATTCTTGATGCTTTTCATCCTCACCAATCTCGTCATTACCAGTCTCCCGGCTTTACTAGCATTTCTATTTTTTGTATCAATCAATGTTCTGGTCCAGGCATTATTTGAATAATGCTTATATATTATTTGTTACCGCTACTGTGTCTTTATTAGTCTTTTCTGACCGCTGCAAACTGCTATTTTCTAAAGCTGATTGTTTTTTTAATTATTTCGCAACATCACCGTTTGCGGACGCTCCATCCATGAGCCATCGCCAGTAGGTACTATTTCAACCAGATCAATTTGATTTTCATTGATCTCAATTATGCGGCCATGATTCCTGCCCAGGTAATTTCCAACTGTAGCTCTGCTTACCAAACCTGTTTCATCAAGTATCAGTACCCACTTAGTGTTATTTCTGGCAATCGTTCCAACCATTGTCAATGAGCTCAAAGGAAAGCTTTCAAGTAATTCTTTTGGCCTGTTTTCATCCGGACTGACATTATTACTTTGGTTTCGAATAATCAGCGTTATATCAAGAGGCGCATCAAACGGACTGCGCAAGGAGGCAGCGCTGTACTGAAACGGCTCATAGGAGGTAAAGGCCGGAATAGGCTCGATTCGACCGGGAGGCCTATTGACTGTGCTATTCACATAATCCTGCAGTTCAATCATCTCATCATTATTGGAACAGGCAGATAAAAACAATATCACTGTTACCAGTAATACTCGGAAAACACTATTTTTTATCCTGTAATTATTCATCATCGGATTTATAACGATAAGTTCTGGCTGTTATATCCATGAGTAAATCAGCGCCACCAGAACTGTTGTTTATACTAAAATCATGCAAGGTCACAATACGGGAAAGACTGGCAACGCCACTCACAAAAGAACCAAAATCATGATAATCACCTACCACTGAAATCCTTATTGGAAGTTCAATATAGAATTCCTGTTGAACTTCTGACTCCAGCCTCATGGTTGAAAACTCCAGGCCACTGCCTACCCCTTGCACTGTAATGTCATCAACCAGACCAGGCACTTCGGTTTCTCCCGGCAACTGCCTTAAAAGAGCGCCGAACGAATCTTCCATATCTGTCAACTGCTGTCGATAGGCCTCAAGATTTGCGGCAAGCACAGCTTTCGACTCCAGCTCATTCTTGAGTGTGGTTTCTTCCTGGGCAACCGTTGCCAACGTTGCCTGCAGATTCTTGATATGAAACCAGTAACCACCGCCCAGACAGGCACAAAAAACCACGGTAATGAGTAGAAATTTTACCGGCGCAGGCCAGATACCAATCGTTTCGATATCCTGAAGATCATTCCAGTCAAAATTCTTCAGCTCATCAACGAGTCGTTGGATATTTTTCTTGTATGTTTCTATGGCACTCATGGCAAGTGTCCGCTTATTCCTCTTCCAGGGCCGGGGTAGTAACAAGCACAGTCAGTTCAAATCTATTTCCATCAGGACCAGCCTGATTTGAAGAAATCTGCTGCAATACCGGGGATTCAAACCATTCTGAATCATCGAGAGAACGGAGCAGAGCTGAAACCCTGTTATTGGATTCTGCCAGCCCCCGGAAATTTATCTGATCACCAATACGGGTAATATTTTCGTAATAGACACCATCCGGCATTGTTCTCACCAGCTCATCAAACAATCTTACTATTACCGGTCTGCGCCCCTGTAGATCCTGAATTACTGACATACGTTCTGTCAGCTCTGCTTTCTGACGCTGCAACTCCCTGATTTCGGCAATTTCTTCATCCAGGGAAGCAACTGTCTGGCGTATATAATTATTCAGTTCATTCTGATTGTTAATCAGATTATTAACAAAGCGGTCACCACTAAAAATAAATACCGCAGCAATAGCTACAGTAATTCCCAATCCGACCAGGAATTCCTGTTTTCTTTCTTCCCTTAACTCTTCGCGCCAGGGTAATAAATTGATATTCGCCATGGTTAAAATCCCCTGATGGCAAGCCCACAGGCTAGCATTAGAGATGCGGCATCATTATGTAACTGTTTACTATTCACTTTCTTGTTGACTGCCATCTTTGCAAACGGATTTGCCACCACAGTGGTGGTACTTAAATCTTCCTGAACCATTTCAGCCAGACCCGAAGTCGCAGCTGTGCCTCCTGCAAGCACCAATAAGTCAACATCATTATACTGACTTGAAGAAAAGAAAAATTGCAATGTACGGCCAATCTGCTCGCTCATTTCACGCACAAAGGGTTTCAGAACATCCTCTTCATATCCCTCTGGCAGATCTGCATTGAGTAAAGCCGTTTCTGCTTCAGCGGGGGAAAGGCCATAGCGAGCCTGTATTTCACTGGAAAGGCGCGAACCGCCAAAGACCTGCTCTCTGGTATAAATAGAAATACCATCGCGCATAATATACATGGTTGTCATGGAGGCGCCGATATCAATGATAGCGGCAAGTCCTTCTTTATCCAGATCCATCTGCTCACACATCAAAGCGTAAGCCCTTTCCATGGCATAGGCCTCGATATCTACCACTTTTGCCTCATAGCCACCAATTTCCAGAGCCGCTACTCGAGCATCAACATTTTCTTTTTTACAGGCGGCGAGCAAAACTTCCACCATCTCCGGGTCTTTTTCCGAAAGTCCCTGACGCTCAAAATCAATTAATACTTCTTCCAGAGGATAGGGAATATATTGATCCGCCTCCAGTGCGATCTGCGTTTCCATTTCCGTGTCACTCATGGAAGCGTTCATTTCAATAGACTTGGTAATAACAGCGGATCCGGAAACGGCGACTGCCGCTTTATCAGTAGAGGCATCTACCAGCGCAGCCAGCTTCAGCATGGTTTCACCAACAGCATCAAGATTGGCAATATTTTTTTCCACGACAGAACCTTCAGGCAGCGGCCTGTTGGCATAACACTCAACCTTGTACTTGGAACCCGACTTTGACAACTCCAGCAATTTTATTGAACTGGAGCTGATGTCTATACCAAGTAAGCCATTGTTCTTTTTAGCTAAGAAACTGACCAAGTTGTCTCCCCGAATAAAATATAGGCCCGCTCTGAATCAATCTTAAATCTTTATGCACACCGGTTTTCGCTGTAAGAATATGATTCGAAACTACCGGAAATATACCTTTTACTCTTTATTACAGTCTGGCACGTTAATCAATTTAATCATTAATTTCAAGCAATTATCGCATTTTTTTACAAATTACATTAATTTGCTATCCAGTTCACAAAAGTAGTGTCGAGCACTTCACATTTTGCCGAAAGTGAAAGTATGTATATTAAACAGGGTTTTTCCGTGAAAAAGCGAGAGATATCACGCAGAGCTCCCATTTGACGGGGCTTAACAGAAAGTCTGGCAAATTCTTTTCAGTGCTAACTACCAAGGTCAAAAGTGTTTAAAATGGCGGTTCAATTAGTACAACTGGCCCAAACCATGCAAAATCTCATGCCTAGTAATGACTAAAATAAAGAAAATTGGTATTTTCCTGGGCTGGTGCGCTGTCACTGGTGCTATCGGGCTGGTTATGGTTGCAGCCGCCATGTACCTGTATATCTCACCAAAACTACCTGACAAGGAAACCTACACAAATTTGCGTCTGGAAAACCCCTTGCGCATCTATTCAGCTGATAACAAATTGATTGCAGAGTTTGGCAGTCGTCGCAGCACCCCGGTCAAGTATGAAGAAATTCCCCAGCTGGTTCTTGACGCACTGATCTCCAGTGAAGACAAACGCTTTTATAGTCACCATGGTGTTGACCCACTGGGCCTACTCAGGTCTGTCGCTGGTATTTTCACAGGAAATGACTGGGGTGGCGGCAGTACCATCACCATGCAGGTAACAAAAAACTTTTTCTTTGAAGGAGAATCTCCTCATACCCGCAAATTCAAGGAAATACTGCTTGCCCTGAAGATGGAGGGGGAGCTCACCAAGGAGGAAATCCTCGAGCTTTACCTCAACAAAACCTTTTTTGGCATCTCCGCTTACGGTATTGCTGCTGCCGCAGAACAATATTATGACAAGGATATAAACGCGCTGAGCCTTGCGGAAGCAGCCACCATGATAGGTTTGCTACCAAGACCCAATGCTTACAACCCGCTGTCTTCAAAAGATCAGGCAAAATCAGTCAGGGAACGTGTACTTTCCCGAATGTTTGCCCAGGCCATGATTACCCGGGATGACTATGAGCTGGCAAGAAACGCACCAAATACGGCGTTCAGACATGGCAGGGAAACCGAACTTGATGCGCCTTATATTGCAGAGATGGTGCGTCAGGAAATGATTGAACGCTATGGCGATCTTGCCCTTACCGATGGCTTCGAGGTCTTTACCACTGTCGACAGCAGCATGCAGAGGGCAGCCAACACTGCCTTTCAGCAAGGACTTGAAGACTATGATCGGCGCCATGGCTATCGTGGCAGGGAAAACCACCTCAGACCCTCTGCTGACGGCTCTGTAAAGCAGTGGTTGGACGTACTGAACAATACTTCAGCAATAGCATCCCAGTTGCCTGCCTTCGTTCAGGCAGTGGAAGAGCGATCCATTACAGCACTTCTGGCTTCAGGCGAAAGCATCACAATTGACTGGGACGGCATTCGCTGGGCGAAACGATTTATTACCAGCGCTACCTGGGGCTCGACGCCACGCTCTGCCAGGGATGTCACAGAACCAGGCGATCTGATCCGGGTCAAACGTGATGCTGAAGGTCAGTGGATGCTGGGGCAAATTCCAGCGGTGAATGGTGGTCTGGTTGCATTGGACCCCAATACCGGCTCTATAAAATCTCTGGTTGGCGGTTATGATTTCAATGATCGTAAAAACAATGGTCAATTCAACCGTGTAACACTGGCCGAAAGGCAACCAGGCTCCAATATCAAACCTTTCCTGTACTCTGCTGCGCTTGAAAACGGCTATACCGCTGCCAGCCTGATCAATGACGCACCGCTTGCCCGCAGTGACTATCGCCCGGAAAACTTTGGTGGCGAATTCATGGGGCCTATTCGACTTAAGTATGCACTTACTACCTCAAAAAACCTCGTATCTTTGAGGCTTTATGATGCACTGGGGTCAGACAAAGTGCTGCCCTATATCTCCCGCTTCGGCTTCAATACCCGGGAGTTTCCTCAAAATGATCTCACTGTCGCCATTGGCTCCCACGCTGTTCACCCCCTTGAAATCGCCACAGGCTACAGCGTTTTTGCCAACGGCGGTCACAAGGTAGAACCCTATCTGATTGAACGCATTGATAACTTTAACGACGGCGAGATGTTTCGTGCCCAACCCTATACGGTTTGCGACAGCTGTGAAGATATGGCTGTTATTGATTCCTTATTGGACCAAAACCAGGTTCCTGAAATTCCTGCAGTAACGCCAGCACCAAGAGTGATTGATGAGCGCACAGCCTACATCATGAATACAATTTTACGTTCTGTGATTACCAATGGTAGCGGACGACCGGCAAACCGGGCGATGCCGGAAAGAGAAGATCTGCACGGTAAAACCGGTACCACCAATGACAATAATGACCTTTGGTTTTCCGGCTTTAACGGCAATCTTGTCACCACGGTATATGTCGGATATGACCAACCTCAGTCACTTGGTGGCCGCGAAGAACAGGCGGCCACGGTTTCACTGCCAATCTGGATTAGTTATATGAAGGAAGTGCTGCAAGGCACTCCGCTGGCCAATATGGCCCAGCCTGATGGACTTGAATTTGTCAGGATTAATCGGGACACCGGACTCAGGGCAAGACCCGATGATGCCAATTCATTTTTTGAAGTGTTCAAAGCGGAAGACGTACCTGGTTATGAAAATACCCAGGGCAACGAAGGCGATTCAGTGAAGGAACAGGAGAATCCCTTTTAACTTTGTGACACAAAGACTAAAAGCAATTATCAAACCGGGGGAAATTACCGTGTACTGGCTGGGCTAAAGCTGTTTTCAAGCTTTCAGAAACAACCAGTACATATTCGGCAGAATAAGATACTGAAACGGATTCTTGAGGACTATCTGCAGATGCGAGTTATCTGTTATCTGACAGTTATACAATAGCTTTCAAAGAAGCTGTAAAACCGCTATCAGACTTTACGAGCGCCACCAAAACGTTTCTTGAATCGGTCTACACGACCACCGGTATCAACAATTTTCTGCTTGCCGGTATAGAACGGATGACACTGTGAACATACGTCTACACGCACGTCATCTGTCAATGTTGAACGAGTCTGAATCACGTTACCGCAACCGCAGGTAACACTGATGTCCTGATATTTGGGATGAATGTCTGCTTTCATGGTCTGTCTCTCCGAATATCGCTACCTGTCGTTAAACCCGCGCTCAATCTGGTTGCTTGTAAAATGCTTTCCAGACGCTGGCCCTTATCAGGCACCATATCCATATATTGGATTTTCAATGTAGCCAGCACTAGAGCCGGCGAATCTTTTTCCCCACGGAAAAAAGAGGGCGCATTCTAACAGAAAATAGTTCCAGCACAAGAGATCAAGGCGGGGCTGAGTAATACAATTACCGCCAGAAACTGTTCAGGCTCATAAAATTACTGCTTGGACATGAATTAGAAGCAGGGCTAAACGGTGATTAGAGGCCTAGTTCAGGTAAGAGCGGTGATTCTTTACAACTTCATCGAAAATGGCCTGAAACAAATCCAGGATGAATTCGCTATTCAGGGATTTATCCATTGCCCGTTTTCTCAGGCGTTCGAGCTTTTCCTGTTCCCTGACCGGGTCCACGGAATCCAGTTTTTGGCTGGCTTTAAGCTCACCCACCTTGGCGGTAACTTCAAAGCGTCGTGCCAGCAGAGTCAGCAATTCATCATCAATACGATCTATAGTGTCTCGCAGCTCGAGCAATTCGTCAGGCACTTTTTGGCTTTGCATAGGCTTAAATACTCCGCAGGCATGGTCCGTGAAAACAGCAGAGTATAAACCAAGATATTATGAATCTCCTCTACTGGCTGATATTTGCTATATTCCCTTTTTCTTCTTCGTTAACCTGACACGGACAACTGACTCCGCGGGGTCTTCCCGGACGCCTTCAGATTCGGTTCCTGCTTATGCCCCAGAACAGATTCAAGTAGTGACAACAGATTTTTTCATACAGGTTGCCGTTCCCTCCCCCTTGCGCCGGACTTTTGATTATCGGCCGCCGCCGGGCTGTGAGCAAACCGCATTGAAGCCCGGAGCAAGAGTTCAGGTGCCCTTTGGCAACAGACGGCTGATTGGCCTTATAACCGGAACCAGCACTAGCAGCGATTTTCCTGCTGTCAGGATAAAGGCCGCTTATAAGCTCATTGACCAGGACCCGGTGCTTGATGACAAGCTTATGCAGCTTTATCAGTGGGCGGCCGCCTATTACCAGTTCCCGATCGGCCAGGTTCTGCAAACCTCGCTGCCGACTCAGATACGCAAAGGTCATATGGCCGAGGAAAAGCAGACTCATTTCTGGCAATTAACAACTGCTTGCGTCAGCTTTGAATCTTCTGTGTTAAAAAATGCCCCCAGGCAACTGGAATTATTCGAACTTATCAGCCGCCGGGAAAAAATGACCACAGCAGAGCTTAAAGATGCCGTCGGCAAGGAAGTCTCCAGTGTTCTAAAAAACCTTGTGGAAAAAAACCTGATAGAAGAAGTCCCGCATCAGCCTGTGACTGAAGTAACTTCAGAAAATCTCTATGGCGATGATGGGCCGCTGCAACTCAATCCTGAACAAGAAATGGCGTTAACTGCCATCAGGCATAACAACGATCAGTTCAATGTCCATTTACTTGAGGGGGTCACCGGCAGCGGCAAGACAGAAATCTATCTGCAAGCCATTGCTGACGTGCTGGCACTGGACAAACAGGTGCTGGTGCTTGTTCCTGAAATCAGCCTGACACCGCAAACCCTGCGTCGCTTTGAGCGTCGCTTTAATCGTGATATCGCCGTATTTCACTCCGGACTTACGGACAAGCAGCGAATGACGGCCTGGTTACGAGCCCGTAATGGTAAAGCCGATATTATTATTGGCACGCGTTCTGCCATTTTTACGCCGCTGGCCAATCCAGGGTTAATCATTGTCGATGAAGAGCATGATGCCTCTTACAAACAACAGGATGGATTTCGTTATTCTGGCCGTGATCTGGCAATCTATCGTGCCAGGCAGCTGAATATTCCTGTCGTTCTTGGCACTGCCACGCCAAGCCTGGAAAGCCTGAACAACGCTCTGGCCGGGCGCTATCACTATCTTCGCCTGACAGAAAGAGCAGGTAACGCAAGTCACCCTGACTATCGCCTGCTGGATATTAAAGGCCAGGAGCTGAGAGAAGGCTTTTCCGGTGCAATGATTGACATAATACGGTCCCATCTTGAACAGAAAAATCAGGTGCTTATTTTCCTGAATCGCCGCGGTTTTGCCCCACTGTTGTTATGCCGGGATTGTGGCTGGATCGCTACCTGCCCGCGTTGCGACAGTAGTTACACCCTGCACAGAAACCCTCCCAGACTGAGCTGCCACCATTGCGAAGCACAAAAGCCGGTTCCATTAACCTGCCAGGAATGTGGCGGTGCCGATCTCGCCGCCATGGGTCTGGGAACCCAGAAAACCGAGCAGACTGTAAAAGACTTATTTCCTGACATCCCCGTCTATCGTATTGACAGGGATTCCACCCGCAACCGGGATGCACTGCATAACATTATTGAAAAGGTCGACAGCGGCAAGCCCTGCATTCTTGTGGGGACACAAATGCTTTCGAAGGGACACCATTTCCCGAATGTCACACTGGTGGCAGTGCTGGATGCCGATGGTGGACTGTTCAGTGCAGATTTTCGCGGTCAGGAACAAATGGGGCAGTTGCTCACCCAGGTTTCCGGAAGAGCGGGTCGGGGTGAAATATCCGGTGAAGTTGTCATCCAGACCTACAACAGCACCCACCCCACTTTGCAGTCACTGGTTGGGGAAGGCTATGCTCCGTTTGCCCGCAAATTACTTGAGGAAAGGAAGCTGGGCAAGCTCCCGCCTTTCAGCTACATGGCTCTGGTCCGTGCAGAAGCTTCAAATCAGCATTTACCGATTAAATTTCTCAGCGAAATTGTAAATGATCTGCAGTCTGCCTTTAGCAATGTGACGGTTATTGGCCCCATGCCTTCACCCATGGAAAAACGCGCCAGCATGTTTCGTATGCAAATGATTATTGAGGCTGACAAACGCTCCTCGGTGCAGCTTTTTCTGCATGCCTTGATAGCAAGAATGGAAGAACATCCGGACAATCGTAAAGTGCGCTGGTCTGTTGATGTTGATCCATTGGATTTCACCTGATCAGGTCATACCTGAAGAAAATCAATCACTGGTGCTTTTTACTGAAGCGCTTTTAAAGGATAATTATTTCCTGACAAGCAAGATAATACATCGATTAATTCACTTACCCTGGCAGGGCTGAAATCAGCTACGATGGCGGCTAAAAAAGTGAAGTAAGAATATCAGTTTCAACTATTCCCTAGAGGGTATATGGCTCAGGATTTCGCAAAAAAGAAAAAAACCAGTAGCGCCCCGAGCAAGAAAAAACCTGTTCGCTCTGCAACGCGCAATAATAATGCAGACAGCAGTAGTCACTGGAGCTGGTATTTTTCAGGTTTATTCAGCGGCTTGCTACTTTGTGTCATCGGCTATGTGGCACTCACCCAATTAAACAACGGCGCCACTATTTCCGATGTTGTTGATTCAATTCAGGATACCGACAATAACGAAAACAACCGCGGTACTGAACTCGAGTTCTATGACTATCTTCCCCAGGCAGAAGTTGAGGTCAATGTAGTTCCTGTCGAAATTGCCAGTAGTGCCATTGAAAGTGAAGCCAATCAAATCACTTACTTGCTGCAGGCGGGCTCTTTCCTGGATCCCAATGATGCAGAAGCACTGCGGGCAAGACTTATTCTAATGAACCTCGATACGCGGATTCAGCCTCATCCTCTTTCGGGACGAACATGGTATCGCGTTCAATCCGGGCCCTTTCTTGGCAGAAACGCTGTGGAAGGGGCAGAAAATATTATGATCGAAAATAATATCGATCCTATCCGGATGAGAATTCCTTCCCCCTGAGCTTAAAATTGGCATCTTGCCAGGCATGCTCGCTTGATTTTCAGGCATTTGCCCCAACATCCGTTGGATTACACTAACTCTCCAAAATTTTTCAGGAGCCAGTATGGATCAATACAGAGGTACTACTATCCTCTCGGTACGCCGCAACGGCCAGGTAGTAGTTGGCGGTGATGGCCAGGTCAGCCAGGGCAACACGGTAATGAAAGGCAATGCCCGCAAGGTCAGGCGGCTTTACGATAACAAGGTAATCGCCGGCTTTGCCGGGGGAACGGCCGATGCCTTTACCCTGTTTGAGCGTTTCGAAGAACAACTGGAGAAACATTCCGGCAAGTTAACCCGGGCAGCTGTAGAGTTGGCAAAACTTTGGCGGACTGAGAGAGCCCTGCGCCGACTGGAAGCTTTACTGGTAGTCGCTGACAGGGATACTTCCCTGATTATCACCGGTAATGGTGACGTAATTGAGCCTGAGGACAGCCTCATGGCCATTGGCTCAGGCGGCAGCTTTGCCCAATCTGCAGCCCGCGCCCTTATAGATAACAGTGAGCTAAGCGCCAGGGAAATTGTTGAAAAAAGCCTGAACATTGCCGCCGACATCTGCGTATATACAAACCACAATTTAACCATTGAAGTACTGGATTCCTGATCAATCATGTCTGACTTAACTCCCAAGGAAATCGCTTTCGAGCTTGATAAACACATTGTCGGCCAAAATGAAGCCA
>Ga0181562_10003925_pt1 | contig 10806 bp, 12 predicted proteins | sample 011ome_26_FD_139344 | JGI IMG/M metagenome (GOLD analysis project Ga0181562, IMG submission 139344) | Coastal salt marsh microbial communities from the Groves Creek Marsh, Skidaway Island, Georgia - 011511BT metaG (megahit assembly) | ecosystem: Environmental > Aquatic > Marine > Intertidal...
ATGCGAATTAGACCTATAAGTGTCGTGTGTGAGTTGCATGAATGTGTACCGGTACATACCATGACGATGATGATGATGATGGTGATGGTGATGGCGTCGGACGTCGCATGTCGGAAAGGTGCGACAGACGACGACGCGTGCGTGTACACCGCGCGCGCGGGTGGTTCGGGTGGTGCGTCATATCATACGACATACGACGACGACGCGACATACGACGACGACGACGGGACTGAGGCGTCGGACTTTTGCGTGGACAGTGCGTGGCGTCGGACGTGGCGTCGTGGACGGTGGTGGGATCGGGATCGGTGGAGACGCGCGCGCGAAAAGCGCGACGGTCTCGTCGTGTGGGTGTAGTAGTATTATTCGTTAATACGCGGGAGAGATGATGGTTGTGATGACGTCGTCGTCGTCGTCGGTGGTGGCGGCGGCGTGTCGGGGGACGACGACGACGACGACGTCGAGCGGCGAGCGGCGGTCGAGCGGCGTCGGGACGAGTCGCGCTCGGGCGTCTTCTTCTTCTTCGGCGTCGGCGGCGGCGGCGTCGGCGTCGTTTGGGCGCGTGTGTCACGGTGTGCGATGGTTGTCGTCGTCGTCGTCGTCGTCGTCTGCGTCGTCAGTGTCTGCATCGGTGGCGTCGAGGGCGAGTCGAGCGGTGGCGTTTGGGCGCGGACGACGGTGGACGTTTGAGCGCCGGGCCGAGGCGTCGAGAGGCGACGATGGGGGCGGGTTCTCGGGTGGTGGAGGCGGTGGACACGGCGGTAGTGGTGGTGGTGGTGGTGACGGTGGGGAGAACGACGCCGGCGAGGACGAGGACGAGGTTGGGAGGCAATTTAAGAATGAGCGCAGCGCGGAGGAGGTCGAGCGGGTGTGCGAGGAGAACGGTTTGGACATTCCTCAAGACTTGCTCGAGGCGGATGGTGGTATGATGCGCGCGGATGTTCTGGATTTATACGTCAAGTACAGCAAGGTGGGGATATTAGCCTTCTTGATGAATATGTTCCCCGCCGTGCGCGATCGCATGCTGGCTGATCCAAGGTTTGCATTCAAATTGTTGGTGGAAACTGGCGCCGACGCCGTGATGAACACGGCGATGGAGTTGAAGCAGCGGCGCGAGACGTTTTGGGATGAGTTTGAATTCTTTGCGTGCGATCAAATCGCGGCGTTTGCGGTGAACACGGCTATTATTACTATTTGTTCTCCCGCTATCGTGCTCGGGAATACAACGCGTTCGATGCGTAAACTCGGCGAGTTATCCAAAAACGCCAACGGGGCAACCAAGTTGATGTACAAGACGCGTCAGTACATCGGGTCGTTACCACCCAACGTATTCATGATTAATCCGAAACTTGGAATGTTGGACAAACTCGTGCGCGGAGCTGCATGTGTCGTAGCGCGTGGTGGGCAAATCTTTTTCGTCTCCACGTTGTGCGGCACGGTGGGCCAGATGACGGCGAATAGTTTGATGATGCTTCGCCGCGCCGCGGGCACGGACAAGTATAGCAAAGCGTACGCAGCGTCAATCGACGACTCAGTGGATCCGCCTGTGATCGACACTGGCTTGTTATGGGGACGATTCATGTGCGTCTCTGCAAACGTACGTCAACAACTCGTCATCGGAGGAGAGCGCGCGGTGGAAAGCTTTGCGAGCGGCATGTCCCACGGCATCGCTCGACGCTGGACGCGCGGTACGACGATTGCGTTACGCGTGTTGAATAATGTCAAGGGTGGACACGACTTCAACGAGTTTGTGATCGCTGAGGCGATCGCCGAAGCTGGTCGACGCGGGTCAGCGTAATAATAATATCAACCGTCGCGAGTCGCTCTCGCGTAATCGTCGGCGAACCATCCTAATGGATAGTGGTCGTGTCAGCTGAAAATATCTGCTACTATTTCGTTTGCTTGCAATTAAAAACATACTCAATTGTGTATTAACCATCATCACTGCGCCGCCGACGCGCCTTGTCTAAGAGACGCCTCGTACGCCTCCAACGGCGCGGGCAACGTGCCTTCGCGGTCGACAAACTTACGCATCTTTGGTGGCGTTCGAGCGGGTTTAGGTAAACCTTGCGGAAACTTGTGCGGTTTCAACAACGCGCGCAAGCCGAGTCGGTTGTAGTGCACGCGCGTCACCGTCCCGCCCGCAGCTTCGATGAGCTCCTTGGCTTTGGCGCTCACGCGCGACACTTCCAAGTTCACCTTGATGTTGAACGTCGAACTCAAATCGTCTTCTTGCTCATCGTTCTCGCCCTGACTGTCTTCTTCCCCATCTGTCTCATTCTCTTCGTCGTCATCGCCATCGTTGTTGCTGAACTCCACCATTCCTCGGCGCGATCGAGCTAGAATTTTCACGCCGTGTTTGATTTTTCGATTCACCGCTCCGGCGTCGACGAAATCCTTCATCGTCAACGTCCGCGGATTTTCATAATCATACTCCCCAAATCGCCCAGCCTTAATGTATGCTTGCAAAACATCCAAGTTCAAAGGATTAAACGTCATCATATGCGGATTATGCATCCCTCGTCGAGGTAAAGTTAACCGCAAAGGCGTCTGCCCGCCTTCAAAACCCAACCGCGGCTTTCCCCCGGCGCGTGACTTTTGCCCCTTATGCCCACGCCCCGCGGTCTTCCCTTTGCCGCTCCCGATGCCTCGACCGAGTCTCTTCCGCGCCTTTCGAGCTCCATCCACATCTCGCAAGTTATCAAGCCTTAAAATCCCTCCTTTATCGTGTTCAATCGCCGCGCCCGGTCGCACCAACACGCCCTTGCGTCGCCAATCCTCATCCATCGTCACGAGCTCCCGCATCGATTTCTCAAGCGCATCCACATCCGCGCGGTCGACGATGCGTGCGTCATCATCATCATCATCATCATCATCATCATTCGTCGTCGGCGGCGTCGTCGCCGCACTGAATGATCGCACGAACGGCGTTGAAGACGCGAACATGGCTCGATCGCCTCGACGCATCATCATCGTCGTCGCCGTGGCGACGTCGATGCATGACGACGATGACGACGACGCCGACGACGCGCTCGACGTCGATGCGATCGTTCGCGTCAACGCCCTGGCGAGCGAACGCGCGTGCGTGGATGCGCGGGACATGATGTGACGACGTTCGCGCGGCGGCGTCACGTTTTCGTCAAGCCGCTTAGGGTATACGGGGTACGCGACGGGGTACGCGACGGTGGCGCGTTCATCGGGATCTATGCATGCGTTCATGGCGTGTATGCGGCGATAAACAAACGTTGCGTGTGATTGTATTTCGCTGATGTGACGTGGTGTTGATTGTCTTGAGAGTGTCTTGATTGTCTTGAACATGGCCCGCCGTTACTTTCGCGCGCGCGTCTCGAATGACGTTTGATTACGGCTCGGTTGAGTTCGTTTCGGCGATGGTGCCGTCGTCGCCGGCGAAGGTCACTGCGAAATGATCGTCTGGATTGACTGGAATGCCGATTCCCACGGTGCCACCCGCGAATGGGGACTTGATCGAAATCACAGAGTACACGCGGTCGCCTTCGATTGAGCGTTCGATGAAGCGCGTGGGCGTCTTCGTGCGCTGTACAATCAAATCATTCGTGCGCCATGCCTGTGCGATCGATTCAAGCGTTTCCCCAGGAGTGACATTTTTGAAATCTACAATCGTGCGATTACCCGCGCTGCGTTGCATAAGATCAGCATCCGTGAAACCAACCACTTCCCACGCGTTTTTGAATCCATTCGTGGAGACGTAATAGTCATTCACCGCAACGTAATGTCCCGTACTATTCTTGATCCAAAACATCACCGACGCGCGATTCACCGCACGACCGAGCCATTCAATGCGTGCCTGGGCTTTCTCCCGTTGTCGCATGCGCTTCCCATCCGCGGCTTCAGCGCCCGAGACGCCTGCGCCGAGAATCATCATCATCATCATCATCATCATCATCATCACCATGCGTCGAACCATTGTCGTCATCGTGTTCCAAAACGAAACGTCCTCGTTCGTGTGTTCTCGCTCACCGTGGCACTCGTGCGTCGCCGATGCGTCGCGGAATGAGCGCGGGTCCACATGGACGGAATATAAAAAGACACTTTGATGGATGACCGTTTGCATGCCACTGGGTGACGTTCGCCAGTGCTCGATGCGCGTCGTTACCGGCGCCGCGCTCGGTGCGGCGAGCGCGCGAGGACACGTCGACGGACGAGAACGCCGCGCGCGCGATGGGCATGGGTGTCGTCGTCGCGCGGTGTCGTCGACGATGATGTCGTGGACGTTGGCATCGTCGTCTTTGGGAACTCAAACGACAGCATCATCGTCACCAAGGTCTTGTCGCCGTCGTCGTTGTCATCGCGCGTCGTCGGTGTCGTCGGTGACGATGATGTCGTCCACGTTCATGACGTCGCCGATGACGGTGGCGGCGGTGGTGTTGGGGTGCGCGTACGCGGGCGAACGCGCCAAGGCGACGCGGGTCGGGCGGGCGTTATCTGGACCGGTGAGCGCGATGGCGCTCGGGGCGCTCGTGGCGAATGTAGCGGGTCAGGGGACGATGGCGTGGGAATTGGGTGAAGTGCAAAAGTTGGCGGCGTTTTTGGCGACACCGTTGTTGCTCTTTGGCGCCGACGTGCGCGAAACGTTGACGTCGACGCGCAAGTTGTTGACGCCATTCGTCGTGGGCGCGATTGGTACCGCGGTTGGTGCGCTCGTCGCCACGATTGTGGTGTTTCGAACGTTCGGGGGTGGTGATTATGGTGGTTTGGGGCAACAAGACGCGTGGAAACTCGCGGCGGCGCTCGCGGCGAAGAATATCGGAGGCGGGTTGAATTACGTCGCCGTGGCGTCCACATTGGGCATGTCATCGAGCGCGTTTGTCGCTGGAATCGCGTGTGATAACGTGTTTGCGTTGATTTACTTTCCGTTGGTATCGTTTTTGGCGAATAAACACCGTGGAGCGGAGTCTGACGCCGGTGAAGCGTCAACATCCGAATCCGCCGCTTTCGGAGACGCGCCCAAGCCGACGCACGTAGGAGACATTTTGGGCGCAGCGTTCGCAGCGTGCGCCATGCTCGCCCTCGGTCAAGCCATCGCTCCGAACGCCGTGTTGCCAGCCACAACCGCGCTCACCGTGCTCTTTGCCACGTGCGCACCGAAATCATTGACCAAGCCGTTATCGACGACTGGACAAATCCTCGGCGACGCCTTGCTCTTTGTCTTCTTCGTCATCGCCGGCGCTTCCGGCGCATCCCTGGCGTCATTGAACCCATCCGTCTTAGGTTTCCTCGCCATCCTCTACGCCGTGCATTTAACCATTATTCTCGTCTCCTCCGCAACCGTGTTCAGCAGAGGCGACCCTCGAGTCGCCGTGCTCGCCTCCAACGCGTGCGTCGGCGGCCCAGCCACCGCCGCCGCCCTCGCCTCCGCCGCGCGTTGGCCCGATTTGCTCGTGCCTGGCATACTCATCGGTCAATTCGGTAACGCCATCGCCACATTCATCGGTCTCGCCCTCGCCGCGTCCTTTCGTCGCGTCTTGTAATACTCATATACATTTTATCCATAGAGACACAGAGCACCAGCGCTGACTGCATGCATGAATGAGACACGTGTCTTTTTTTGATTTGATTGATGATGATCACTCGTCTTTCGCGTCACTCGCGCGCGCGTGCGTCGTCGATATCCGTCGTCGGTGTTCGCGTCGTCGTCCGTGTCGTCGGTGTCGCGGACTTCCGCAGTCGTCGTCTCGCACGCTTCACCACCCCAGTCGTCGTCGTCGTCGTCGTCGTCGTCGTTGAGGTTTGCCCCGTACAGGTAGTTCGTAACGTTGTAACGCCATGGATTCTCCCGGGCACGCGCGCGTGAACGCCAACGGCATGGATGGCGAAATGCGTCAATTGAAGGTGCGTCGTCGTCGTTGTCGTTGTCGTTGTCGTCGCGCGTCGTCGCGCGTCGTCGCGCGTCGTGTGTGTGTGTGTGTGTTTGACTAGCGCGGGTGTCGCGTGAAATCTCAGAGACTGACGTCTAGGCGACGCGTAGGAGTTGCAAGCGAGCCGGGAAGAGCTTTTAAATCGCGTACATGGGTTAAAGAGCGAGCTTCAAGATTGGCGGTATAAGATGGACTCGCAAGTGAAGAATTATCGCGGGGAGTTGAGTGCGTTGAAAGAGACGCTCGGGAGCGAAGTCGCGGCGTTGCGACGAGAGCTCGAAGAGACGAGCGAGCGTTTGCAGAAGAACATTGTCAAGCACGACGTGCATGGGAAGCCTAAATCCTAAAAAAGAAGATTGCGGGAGCGAATTGATACAGATAGGTGCGATAGGCTGACTTGTTTTGGACCGTTTAGAACGTGCACAGAGAAATGTAACAACAGACAAGATGCGAATTTAGAATGCGCGGTTGACTGTGTTTCAAATGTGGCGCGCATATCACCACACTTAATGACGTGACGATGTCGATAACGATCGATGATGCGTTGAAACGCATAGGTGCGCACGCACAGGTGATCTCGTGCGGGATATTCACGGCAAATGGGCAATTACTGACATCCTCGGGCACGTTTGACGCGTCAGACGCAGCGCGATGCGCTCGACTATGCGCCGTCGCATCGAGCGCGATCGACGACAGCGATGACGATAGCAGTGGCCAAGTCGAGCTTGTGCGCGCGCGTTCGCGCGGTCGCGAACTCATTCTCACGCGATCGTCAAACGTCGTCATCGCTGTCGTCGTTGAAGATGTCATTTGACCAATGGTGGTTGACTCAACGCGCGTCCACATTTGTTGCCACGCAAGATTGCCACGACACGCGCCACGGATGATGTTGACCTCGATGAAAACGAACACTGTGCAGAGGATGACGCGCACGCGCCCCGCGGCATTTCGCGGGCGCGCACGGGTGTCTCGAGTCGCGCGCTCGAGCGAGGCGGATGACGCCACGTCCTCGGGCGGTGAATGTCCCCCGAGCGCAGTGCCTGGAACGACGCCGCACAGCGACGTGACGGAAACGCCTCATCCTTACGGTGCACGCACCGATGCTGAACGCATTGACATGCTCGGTAAAGCTGCTCTCGACTGCGGCGCAATCATGTTCGTCAAGAGTCACTCGGGACGATACCGATGCGTCAACGACACGTACCTTGAGACGTTCGGATTTTCATGTTTGGACGAAGTTCTTGGTAAGACTGACGAAGAATTGATTGAAACCATCTTAGCAAAGCCTGAGCATCCGATTTTCCATCACTCGTATCGCGGCGAGGCAATCACGGATCTGCCTGAAATTTGGCGTGAAAACGATGAGAGCGTACTGACGATGAAACGGCCGCGTTGGTTTCGCGAACGGTCTCCATTTGTAAAGGATGGGCGACTTCACGAGTTTGTCATCATGAAGGCACCTTTTGATGACGGACTCGTTGGTGTTGGCGTTTTAGATGGCGTGTGAGCGCGCATGCACATTTCAAGACAAGATATGAGACATTTACGACGCCGACGTCGGCCATGGTGTAACGCATTTTACTCTTTCACTTTTCACCCATTCACTTTTGATTATTGTTACAACGACGTGTGTTATTCTAATCCCCCAAGCACGGTGGACAACGCATCTGGGCCGTGACGAATACTTGCCCGAGGATTGTCGTAACCAGACGACGGATTCAATACCGCGGCGTACACGCGCGTGTATGCTTCAATCAATCGCGTATTGTATCTCGCCGCGACGTCCCGACGTGCCGAAGGCGTTTGGATTTGAACGAAATCAGGCGCCTTTGTCCCGGCAGCATCGACGAGCGTCGAAAGCGCGCTGGCCAGCCTTTCGATTTTCAACGCTGGATCTTTAGCCATCACCCCGTTCGATGCGCCTTGCTCTTGATACAGCACCACGAGTTCAAGGGCGTCGCTCAACCCGCTCGACGCGAGCAACGCTTCGGCTTCAATGTCTGCGACATCGCTCACTTTTTTGGCAATCAAACGCGCGATTTCTTCCACTTTCGCCCCCGCAGCTTTGTGCGCGCGCAAGGGCTCACGAATTGCGTGCAAAGCATTGAGCGTGAACGCATCTCCCGCCCAGTTGGGACCAATCGAGGGCGCGCTCGCGACTCGGTCGGCGAGTACTCGAGCGGCGGCGGCCACGGCGGCGACGATTGGATCAATCAACCCATCGAGCGCAGACGCCAAGAGCTCGCGAGATTCAGCATCGGACACGCTAGCATTCGTCGTCGATGATTTAGACACAGCTTCTAAGAGCTCAATCGCACTCGCGACACCTTCACGAAGCGCGGGCGGTGGCGCGAATGCGTCGTCGCCCGCAAACGACGTCGGCGCGAGCGACAGCTTTCTATACTTGCTTCCGTGTTGCGCCACAGAATCCGCAAACGACGTTTTCGCGCTCAAGCACAACTCGTCCAACGTTTTCGTCAGCGTTGAATTTTCGTTGAGCAAATCACCGAGTAACGTACGGTAAAATGGCAACAAATTGGCCAATTTATACGCCGTCATGACGCCGCCTTCGGCGCCGCCGCTCGCACTCATCAACACTTGTTCCACGCGAACCTTGAGCGGTCGGCAGATTGCATCGAACACTTTCTGTAAAATCGACAACGTGGCGTCGAATGATTCACCGTCAATGTCCACCACGCTATTTTCGCCAAATGCGACGTTGCAAAAGTCTTTTTCGCTCGCCACGGCTTGATGCACCCAACTCAACATGTCAGATGCGTACCGCATCGGGTCGTGCGCGTGCACTTCTATAGGCTTCGTGCCCGCACCACCGCGCGTAAGTGCGGTGATGAATCGTCTAAATAAAGCATTGTGTCGCGTGCGCGTGACTTCTTCCACGCAATGCTTAAACAGCGTCGGTCGCAGTCGCAACGCCGCGACGGATTTCGTCAACGTCTTTTCATCCGCTTCGGAAATAAAATCATCCTCTTCTGCGAGTCTTCGGCACTTGGCTACGACCCATTTACACAAACGCTCGTGCGCAGACTCGGCATAGGATGTCATGACGTCCATGAGTTCAAGCCCAGCCCGTCGTTGATCGGTGTCGTTCAATTTCGCGCAGTTGCCTTGAATCACCTTGACGCGTTCGAGCGCTTGGAAAAACGCCGCGCCCAAATCCCCGCCGTCATCCGCGCCATCACCAACCAGCGCCTCGACGTGCGACTTGGTGAGCTGGAAATCAACCGCAAAATCATTCGCCAGCGCGCGCCTGGATTCAATCGACGCCAACGCCTCGCGCGCCCGATCCGCTTCTCGTAACAACGTCCCCGTGCTCGACCGCGACGATTCGAGCGCGTGTCGCATCTTCTCCCGCGCCTCGTCCAACGCCGCCAACGTAGATTCCACTTGCGTGAGCTTGGACTGCGCGCGTAAACTTTCATCGAGATACATCTCCCGCAACGACGCCGCACGCCGTTCGACAACCGCGCGAACGCGAATGTCCCCGGCGCGCGTCGTCGGTTGCGGTTGCGCGGTCCCCGGCGACGTCTTCGCACCCGATGTCGTCGCTAACACATCCGACAACGCCGCCACGCACGCGGCGACATCAACCGTACCCATCGCACTCGCGTGCGCATCCACATCCGCGTAGGATGACGTCGTCGCCGTCGACGTGGATGACGAAACTCGCTCGATCGGGTCGTGTAACCGAAGCTTGAGCGCGTGCGCGATGCGCCGCGTGAACGACGCCGGCGGCGGCGGCGGCGCCAACGTCGTTGGCTCCCGCGTCGTCATGCCTCTCGGTCGCCAATCGCCCAGACGACCAGGCGACGTAGGCGTCACGGAGTTGTGTCACGGCGTCACAGAGTGTCGCGCGAGTGCGAGCTCACACACGACGTCGTCCTTTGCGAGTGCGTTCCGACGCTCCACGACGTTTGGCGTTCGAGCGGCGCATTATCGACGCATCGCGAGTGGCGGTGGCGCAGCGCACCGAGGGACGATCACGACGACGTCGGCGGCGAAGAAACCAAAGATGGCGCACGACGACGAGCAACAGTTGCGAGTGAAAAAGTTGAGCGACGTCGCGGTGTTACCCGTGCGTGGGTCGCAAGGCGCGGCGGGGTATGATTTAGCCAGGTACGACACGGCTAGAGACGACGACGAGGCGAGACGAGAGACGACGACGACGAGGCGAGACGATGAGGCGAGGTGACGATGACGTTGTTGAGACAGATTTTAAAATTTCAAACCGACTGACGTGATATTACACAAACAGTGCGTACGATTACGTTGTACCCGCGGGTGGTAAAGAGCTCGTCAAGACTGATTTATCCATCGCTATTCCCATGGGTACCTACGCGCGCGTGGCGCCTCGTTCTGGATTGGCATGGAAGAACTTTATCGACGTCGGCGCTGGGGTGGTTGATTACGACTATCGCGGCAACGTCGGCGTCATCTTGTTCAATCACGGCAAGGAAGATTTCGTCATCAAGCACGGTGACCGCGTGGCGCAATTGATTTTGGAAAAGATTTGCACGCCTGATGTCGTGGAAGTGGATGACTTGGAGGACACCGATCGCGGCGCGGGCGGGTTCGGGTCGACAGGCGTGTCCAAGTAAACATCGTCGAGTCGACGACGCGCGTGGCGTTGCGTGCACGCGCGCTCGTCGCGCCGTGTCGCGTCGCTATGTTGAGACAATCACGATCACTCTCACACATCACGATCACTCTCACACATCAGCTTTGATTTTATTTGAAATATACACAACGAAACGAAACGCACACGCTACACGACGTCCCGCGCGTCCGACACGCTTCACATTGCGACGACGAGCGATACACACAACTCATAGTCGTCGTCATAGGCGTCATAGGCGTCATTGGCGTTGAATAACGCTGGCGACGATGACAACGA
>Ga0181562_10003935_pt1 | contig 10793 bp, 11 predicted proteins | sample 011ome_26_FD_139344 | JGI IMG/M metagenome (GOLD analysis project Ga0181562, IMG submission 139344) | Coastal salt marsh microbial communities from the Groves Creek Marsh, Skidaway Island, Georgia - 011511BT metaG (megahit assembly) | ecosystem: Environmental > Aquatic > Marine > Intertidal...
CTACGCGGTAACTTGGAATTGGAACATACATTGTCTCTTCCGCACTGACAATGCTGCTCATCCCTAGCATTGCAACTAGTGCACTTGCCAGTACCATTACTCTCGTCTTCATATTTTACTCCCCTTTTAAAGTTTCTTTGTTGTTTCCTAACTTTCTGATCAGGAATTTTTATAATTATTTTAGTTTGCAAAAGGCCATGAACGAAGTTTCTGCTTAGTGGTATTCCATAATGCTGCAAAACCACCTGGCTCACGAATCAGCAATACGATAATGATCGTACCTACCACAATCTTAGAATTATTCTCAACAAACGCAGTATCTAGAGTACCGCCCCCAAAGATAAAGTCACCCAAGCGCGTGATCATAATCGGCCATCCGTAGACGAATATTGCACCAAGGAATGAACCTAAGATAGAACCCAGACCGCCCACAATAACCATGAACATTATCAAGAATGAACGTCGAAGGTTAAAGATCATGAAATCTAAGTTGCCAATGTAGCAATATGAGTACATCGCGCCAGCAACACCACAGTAGAATGTACTAATGAAGAACGCCATAAGCTTAGTTTTTGCTACTGAGATACCAATCACATTTGCTGCAATATCCATATCACGAACCGCCATCCAGTTTCGACCGGTCGAGCTACGCACCATGTTTTTACATGCAAGCACCAACAACAATGTGACTGTTAGTGTTAATAGATAGCGTCCCTTATATGAATGCCAGAACTCTGCATTTAATGGCGTTAATTCTTGAAATGGAAATACCTGATAATGATGTTGAGGTAAAGCCACAACGCCCGATGAGTTGTTGTCTAGAAACCATGGATAGGCGTTAAACACCCATTCGGCAAAAAATTGTGCAGCTAGTGTAGATACAATTAAATAGAAGCCTTTAATTCTCAGACTTGGCAGACCAAAAAAGATACCGACAATACCTGCAATTATACCAGCCAAGAAAAATGCCATAGGCAAATACATATCTAATCTAAGCACTAAGTTAAATGCAGCAAAGGCCCCAAAACACATAAAACCTGCGGTACCTAACGACAACTGTCCAGTGTATCCAACAGCAATATTAAGACCTAGCGTAGCAATACCCAACACCATCATTGGAATGAGAATGGCGCTAAATAAATAATCACTGGCAAACGCAGTCACCACTATGTACATGAAGGCCATAAATGCGATAAGTATCCATCGATCTTCCATTAATGGAAGCATGCGACGGTCTGACGCAAAACTTTTAACTAATCTCCCTGCTTCACGATAGTACATACTTACACTCTCTCAATTTCTTTCTCACCGAAGATGCCGGTGGGTCTAATCATTAAAAATATTAACGCAGTGGTATAGGCCCACCAGTGCTCAATTCCTTGACCACCAAAGAGTTCAGCTAGATATATTTCACCCAACTTCTCACTTGCACCAATTATTAGGCCACCTACGATGGCGCCTGGAATGGAGGTTAATCCACCAATGAGGATAACGGGTAATCCTTTAAGTACAGCTGCAGTTAATGTGAACGATACACTGACACGGTCACCCCATAGCAGACCAGCGATTAGACAAATAACACCGGTTACTGCCCAAACGATTGCCCAGATTCTATTAAGTGGAATGCCGACAGCCATTGCTGCCATATGATCATCAGATACCGCACGTAGTGATAAACCTGTGCGCGTGTATTGGAAAAATAGGGTTAAACCAAGAATCATAGTACCAGCAATAACAGCCGCTGCTATATCAAATTGACTGATAATGATGTCTAAGCCTAAAGCTGGGAACTCATCAATGAGGAAGATTGGATCATTTGATATGCCAAGTTCTAAACCATGGACGGCTGAATCCCATACCCCTTGCGCAAGTCCTTCCAAAAAGTAATTGAGGCCCACCGTTGCCATGAACAATGAGAGCAACGATTGGTTAGCCAATGGTCTCATCACTGTCCTTTCAACAATGATACCCAGCACAACCATCATCACTAACGTGATAATAAATGCGATTTTAAAGTCCACTTGCCTTTCGGTCATACTGACAAATGTCAGTGCTGCCAGCAGCAGCATAGTGCCCTGAGCGAAATTAAATACGCCTGATGATTTGTAAATTAATACAAAACCGATTGCCACAAGTGAGTACATGACACCGGATAATAAACCTCCGACAAGTACTTCTAGAAAATACTCCACGTTCTCTTCCCTTTATAATAATTTAATGACTAACGCCTAGATATGCGTCGATAACATCTTGATTATTCATAACCTCGCTTGGAGGTCCGTCACCGATTTTCTTGCCATAATCCAGAACGACCACATGATCTGAGATATCCATCACTACTCCCATATCATGCTCAATCAATACAATCGTAGTACCCAAGTTTCTATTCACTTCTTGAATAAAGCAGGACATATCCAACTTTTCTTCCATGGTCATACCCGCCATAGGCTCATCAAGAAGTAGCATTTTTGGTTCTGCTGCAAGTGCTCGCCCAAGTTCAACACGTTTTTGCAAACCGTATGGCAATGATGCCACGGGTGTTTTACGTATCGACTGCAATCCTAAGAACTCGATAATCTTTTCAACTTCGAGACGGTGTTCCAACTCTTCTCTCTTTGCACGTCCAATGTTTAATGCCGTTTCCCAGAAAGATGCTTTCATCATGAGGTTACGCCCAGACATAATATTGTCTAGAACAGACATACCTTTGAAAAGAGCAATGTTTTGGAAAGTTCTTGCTATCCCCATCACAGCTGCGGTGTGTGGTTTCATTTTATTGAACTGTTTGCCATCAAACGTGATTGTTCCCTCTTGGGGAATATATACCCCATTAATGACGTTTAGCATCGAGCTTTTACCTGCGCCATTGGGCCCAATTACAGAACATATCTCACCTTCGTAAACATTAAAGCTGATATCTGTAATCGCTTTAACACCTTTGAATGAGAGACTGATGTCTTCCAATACTAAAAGAGGCTTTTTTGATTCTGTACTCATATTCATCTTCTATGTTTAAGCCGTTTGTAATCTTAGTTTAGCTACTAATTCACCGGTAGAATCGATCACATCATAATGATCTGCCGATGAATAAAGGGCTGCAATAAGGTCTTGGTAATTATTTGAAACAACATCGCGTTTAATTTTTCGTGAGCGAGTCATTTCACCCGCACTGATGTTGAATTCTTTATTAAGAATTGTGAACCGCTGGATATGAGGACAATTCTTGCCACCTATACGTTCTATGCTGGCATTAACATCCTTGATCTTATCCATGATTAACTCCATGACTTCGTCTTTAGTCGTCAAATCACGGAATCCTGTGAACTGCATTTGACGCAATTCTGCCCATGCCCCGACCGTGTCGCCATCAATAACTATGAGTGCGGAGATAAAGTCCTTGTTTTCACCAACAACAAAAGCATCTTTGATGTATGGAGAAGCTATAATAGAGTTTTCTATCTGTTTAGGTAAGAAATCTGCACCATTAGCGAATTTGCTAATGCAGTCGGACCTTTCGAGAATGTGGATTTGATTGTCTACCATTCCACCAATATCCCCAGTATGCACCCAACCATTAACTAGTGCAGACTGACTGCCCTCGGCATCACCATAATAACCCAAGAAGGCGTTACTACCTTTGAAGGCAATTTCGTTATCAGTAGTCACTTTTACTTCAACTCCTGGTAATGGGATACCTACATTGGTTTCACTCTGGTCAGAACTAGCTTGGTCTTGGTGAACTGTAATACAGCCAGCACTCTCAGTTGTACCGTAAGTAGCTTTGAGATTTAGACCAATAGCACGGAAAAATTTGAACACTTCTTGGTTAAGCACATCTCCGCCAATGTAAGCCCTGTGAATTTTACTTAATCCATACAGATCTTTGATAGGGTTGAAGATGAGGTTATCACTAATCCAGGTTCTGCCTTTAGTCGCCAGGCCTGCCATATGCTTATCTATCATATTTGACTTCGAGCTGGCACTGCGTGAATTGATCGTGGCATGTATCATTTTGAAGAAATGAGGGGGTCCGTAAAATAAGGTTGGACCAACTTCTCTCATATCGATCATAGTTGTTTCATTACTCTCAGGACAATTAATGGTAAATCCTTGAATCATCCACAATGTGTACACATGAAATAAGGTACTCGCATAAGATAATGGCAAGTAAGCATACACTTCCTCGTCAGCTGAAATACCCTCTTGCGAAATAAAGGCAGTTGCCGGTGTGATAAAGTTACTATGTGACAACATAGCACCTTTAAATTTGCCAGATGTACCTGATGTATATGCGATAAATGCTTCCTTGTCGCCGCTGACAGATGATAATGCCTCCTCCACCGCACTAGGGTTTTGCTGAGCATACTGAGCACCTTGAGAAATGAAATCCGCATATGAAACAAACTGTTCTTGGTTGTAGGATTGCATACCACGCTCATCCAAATAGACGGCTTTCGCCATATCTCCCAGACTAGCTATCACCTCATTCAGCGCATCTGCTTGTTGTTGGTCTTGCAACACCGCCATGCGTGCTTGACAGTCTGTTAGTAGCGCCTGTAATTCTTGCGGGGTTGAATCCGCATGAATAGGTACAGGGATTGCGCCCATGCTTTGTGCTGCTAATATGGCGAAATAAAGTTGAGGTACGTTATTACCAACAACTGCGATTCTATCACCCGCATGAAGTCCATTTGCAATTAAGCCGCAAACTAATTGGTCAACTTCATCAGCAACTTGCTGCCATGTATATGAATTCCAAATACCGTATCGCTTCATACGAATAGCAGTGTCGTTACTTCTTTGGGTAGCGTGTTGCTTAAGAAGACTAGGAAATGTTTCCATAATTTTTATCTAAATGACGTTGTTAATTATTACAGTTAAGTGCTTGCTATGAATTACCCATACCACTCACACACGATCATGATTACACATGTAGAACGCGTGAACACAGGTGCATACATACACCTATTAGCTTCAGTTATGTTTATGACTTGCAATTTGATAGCTATATCGACACTTTACGTTATTTTAATTTTGTGTCAGCTGAGGGGACTTCTCCTCCACCCATCCTTGTTTACCTTAAAGGTAGTTATGCGTAAATTACACTATGCGACCAAGGAATTCCAATATTTTTTTCTACCCATAATGGGATTCACATAACTCCTACGGTATGATGCATAAGTCGTTACTGTTACTATCTTTTTTGCATATGTACACATATGCTGATGCCTCATATCTAGGCTACTTATTAAACAGGAAATAGCAAGCATTAGATTGAGTATTTCAAGATTGTTCACCTTCAACGGGGTAAATACCCTCGTCTAGCGTTTTGACTTAATCAAAAACTGTTGCTCACAATCGCTTGCAGACATTGGATGCCCCACGAAATAACTCTGAATGTAGTCACAACCCATAGTTGCCAAAATCTCTAACTGAGCTGGAGATTCAACGCCTTCTGCGATGATTTTCAATCCCATATTACGCGCTAGTGCAATGATACTTTTAATAATCGCCCTGTCATTTGGGTCTGTTTGAACATCACGCACAAAACCCGCATCAATTTTTAACGCATCAATTGGGAACTTTTTTAGGTAATTTAACAAAAAATAGCCAGTGCCAAAATCATCCACGGACAACATAACCCCTGTATTCTTCGAGGTTTTGAGTGTACTCATCACAGATTGAAGATCTTTCATAATGGTACTTTCAGTAATTTCTTGCTCCATATTCTTGATCCATCCATCGCTGAATAGAACGGTCTTGAAGTAACCATATTGCTAAGGACTCACTATTATTATTTGATAATAATCTCATATGAATTTTCGCAGACTCTTTTACATTAGTCGCTTGATAAGCAAGCAATTCAATTCCTATTGAAGAAGCTTGTGTTTCTGCAACATTAATAAGCCATTGGTATTTAGCTGGATTATAAACAACAGCTACGCGTTGTATTTTGCTTTGCAGCTGTTTTACATGACGAAATAAATCGATAGGTTTCGGCGTTAATGCGACCCCCCGACTTATTTTTGATCCAGAAGAAAGAGTTAATAAGGCTCCTGATATGACGCTCACCGAGGAGGTAATATCTTGAACAGATTTCTTGATGCTTCCCCTAATGCAACTAAATAATTAACACCTGAACTATTTATCCAAATATCTATATCCTCTCGCTCAGTGTTTGCATTGATATGTAGTTGAGTTGGAGATTGCCCTAAAACATCAAACAGACCGTTACTAATATCATCAAATACAATTTTATATGGCTTTTTTAATTTGGGCATAATCACCCCAACTTGAACATGCTCAGGCAATGCATCGGCAGCTACTGAGCTACATACCAACACTAGTAAAGAGCTGGTAGTGGTTTTTTATGTTGAGTGGTAATAACGAGTGAATAAGCCCGACTCATTGAGCATGTTACCGATCAGAAGCGAACCTAAATTCTGCAAACATATTTCTCCCTACCAATTGGGCCTCCAGGAACGCTAAATACATATTCCACACCAAACTGTTCTAGACAAGCTAACTCAATTATACAATCGGATCTTCTTTTGATTTTGACGACATGGCAATTAATTGCCAACATGAGAATAATTAAGTTTAATATAGCACTTTCGTTGTCACTAAGTGATGATATTTAGAGCTTTTAGTTTTAATATTACTATCATAGTAAACATCAACAGCTTGTTTCATTGTGGGAACCAGGCTGGTTGCAGATAAATCTCTATGCAGTCACCTATCTATGATGACTCATCAAGTATTTATTGCATCATGAAATCTTAAATCAATATAATGAATAAAAATTCTATCAATTGAATTAGCTACAATGTGCTAATTTGAGAAATGAGCCAGAGGATCATATACATTCACCATGCGATTAAGCAGTGAAAATATAAATTTACTGGTACGAAAAATAAGTCACAGACACTCTCTAAGCACGCTTACATTAGCCATTAGCATTAGCATAGTGCTGCTAATAACTAGCATGAAAAACTGTGGCGACAATATCTCTACGCTTGAGCGTATTCAAAATCGTGGGATTCTGAAAGTAGTCACACGCAATACTCCAACAACCTATTACATAGGCCCTACCGGCGCTACTGGGTTCGAGTACGATATGGCAACAGAATTTGCCAAATATATCGGAGTTGAACTTCAAATTATTGTCGAACATGATTTTTCTAATATTTTGCCAAGCATAAAATCAAGAAAAGCAGATATTGCAGCTGCTGGAATAACGATCACTCCAAGCAGAGAAACACAAGTAACATTCTCTCAAAGTTACCATGATATTAGAGAAATTACGGTATATCGCGCAGGCAACAAAAAACCAGAGAATATCAAAGATCTTGAATCTAGAGATCTACATATCGTAAAAGGGACTAGTCATGAAGAGTCACTCATCGCTTTAAAAAAGAAACATGAGTTTTTACAATGGACAAGTCATGACAATATCGATATCAACTATTTATTCGAATCTGTTAGTCAGGGCAACTATGATGTCGTCATTGCAGACTCGATTGACTACAAGCTCAATAAACGATTTTATCCGCGTTTGCGTCGTGGCATGAGTATTAGCGACACAAAAAAACTCGCGTGGGCAGTTGCAAAATCATCAGATAATAGTTTACGTGATAAAGTTAATGAGTTCCTAGAATTGTCAGATAAGAATGGTTTACTGAAACGTCTAAATGAAAAACATTATACTTATGTGCCTTCTTTCACCTATGCAGACGCACACACATTCCGCAAACATATCAAACAACATCTGCATGATTTGATCCCACTATTTAAAAAAGTTGCTAATGAATTTGACATCGATTGGAGATTTCTTGCAGCGATCAGTTATCAAGAATCACATTGGAATCCCAAAGCCACCTCACCGACGGGTGTGCGTGGACTTATGATGCTCACTCAGCCAACAGCCCTACAACTCAATGTCGATGATCGCATTGACCCATATCAAAGCCTAAAAGGAGGTGCCGAGTACTTCATAAAAATGTCTAAAAAAATACCCACCAGAATAAAAGAACCTGATAGAACATGGCTTGCCCTTGCCGCCTATAATATTGGTTATGGCCACCTAGAAGATGCGCGTGTCATAACACAACGCAATGGATATAATCCTGATTTATGGAGACATGTTCGAGAATCATTACCTTTGCTATCAGTTAGAGAACATTATATAAAAACAAAACATGGCTACGCTAGGGGACAAGAGCCTGTTAAATATGTCCGTAATATTCGCAACTATTATGATCTACTGTTATGGGAGTTCCCACAGGAGCATGATGCGCTTTTATTTGATCTATTCAAATTTAATCTATAAAAAGCGAACTACTTATTACACTATCAACGCTTTGTTTTAAAAAAGTCCTTAAGTAATTGAGCACAATCCTCCTCATATACACCTCCTGTAATAGTCATTTTGTGCATATGCTTCTCACTCATCAACCAATCAAAACACCCTCCAGCCACACCTGCTCTGAAATCATAAGCACCAAATACTAAACGTTGAATACGCGCGTGCAACATGGCACCAGCACACATCATGCACGGCTCTAGTGTTACATATAGGGTGCTGCCCGATAAGCGATAATTTCGAAGTGATTGCGCCGCTATCCGCATCACAGATATTTCCGCATGAGCAGTGGGATCATGATCTGCAATACTTTGATTGCCAGACTCAGCTATTAATGTGCCATCTTTAACAATCAATGCTCCCACAGGCACCTCACCTCTATCTTGTGCCAATTGTGCAACTCTAATTGCCTGTTGCATCCAATATTTATCATCCGCTTGGAAGACATTATTATTCATCATCTATAATCTAAGTGTAATGGAGAAACATGGTTAAGAAATTTTCACCCTGCCTATATCATGATTAATAGCACCATACATATTATTTACTCCCAATCTTTACTTAAGAAGTTTATCTTATAGCTTTGAAAAGTTCTCTAACAAAAAAACAGTCATCTTGTATGTTTTTAAATAAAAAAATCTGGATGATTGATCCAATAGACATCTCAAGCGACCCTTTTTTGAAGAGAGTCATAATGACAAAATTGAAAGAAGATTAGCTCTTTGCCATTAGTCAGTAAGATGTGGCATCATCAAGATTCGAGAGAATCCCATTGACTACCGCAGCTGAAATATTTATTCATAAGTCACCAAACTCAATAGTGGGACATCATAAGAATTTAATCTGTCGCGACCGGCCAAAAAACCCAGCTCAATAACAAAACTTGCACCAGCAACTACGCCTCCAGCCTTGTGTATGAGCTCAATCGCAGCGGCTACCGTACCCCCTGTGGCTAACAAGTCGTCCATAATGACAACACGTTGACCCTCATCGATTGCACATGATTGAATTTCTAAAGTGTCATTCCCATACTCTAACTCATACTCATAAAACTGCACATCGCCTGGTAACTTGCCTTTTTTACGCATCATTGCAAAACCACAACCAAGTTCATAAGCTATTGGAGCAGCAGTAAGAAAACCACGCGATTCTATGCCTATTATTAAATCTGGCGCCAACGGTGATACCTGCTCTACCAATTGCTGCACACAAAATCGCCAAGCAGATGGATGAGCAAGCAATGTAGATATGTCATAAAACCGAATACCAGATTTGGGAAAGTCATCAATACTAGCAATATAATCTCTCAAATCCATTAATTTGCCTCCTATCCATCTCTACATTCGCATATTTCTTTTATCGATATTCATTAACTATGTTTTTAAGATTTCTTGATTAAACACAACATTAGATATTAATGAGAAAATCACAGGCCTAGAGCAACTATCGTGATCAATTAAAAAATGACATAGCAAATTGTTAACAAGCATTATATAAGCTTTTCAGCAGTAACACTGAGAAGATATAGTAATGGGTAACTAGATAGACTGTGCCCTATAAGTTGGGAAAAAATTTAATTATGTGAGAATTATAATTAGTCAAAAATTGACATTTACATTGCAGGCTTAAAATAAATAATTTAGTTTATATCATACTTGAGTGAACGGCATAAATCATAGAATAAGTTGCTTTAGGCAACCGTTCATTTTCCACAATTATTCTGTCATCGGTAATTCCAAAAAACAATTGCTTCAAATTATTCAAACGTCTTAAAACATAATGGCGCTGCTTTTTTCTTTCTAAAGAAAAAATCTTATACCCCTTCGAACGTAACCAATCTAACGATTCTGTCTCCTTAAAGCTATCGCTAAACTCTGATTCATGTTGCTCTAAGCATATTACGGGATGAAACTTGGATATGGTTAATTCAGCTCCCTTTATAACTTCACTTTCCATACCCTCAACGTCAATCTTAATTAGCGATACTGCTCTAAAAGATTCTATCAATTCATCAAGAGGCTTCACGAAAATATCAACTGGACGTGCTGAAGAAATTTTCATTACAGCACTACTTGCACCAATATTATCGAAGTCCTCTTACAATTCAATTTTCTGATTTGAAGAAGAACAGCCCCAATTATTAACTTGAATATTTGTTACTTGCTTTGCATTTGCAGCAAGGATGTCAAAGGTGCGTGGATTTGGCTCAAAGCAAATCACATTAGAGAAATACTTTGAAAACTCAATGGCATGATTTCCAATATTAGCACCTATATCAATTATCTGTTTTGCTTCTGATGAAAGTTTATCAATTAAATGAGATTCATTAGGTTCATATTTGTCAAAGTTCATAATTTCTAATGGTGCCACTCTTTTTTCATTTGGGGGTACAAACATAATTATCTGCTCTTCACCAATTAGAAAACAAAGA
>Ga0181562_10003939_pt1 | contig 10787 bp, 8 predicted proteins | sample 011ome_26_FD_139344 | JGI IMG/M metagenome (GOLD analysis project Ga0181562, IMG submission 139344) | Coastal salt marsh microbial communities from the Groves Creek Marsh, Skidaway Island, Georgia - 011511BT metaG (megahit assembly) | ecosystem: Environmental > Aquatic > Marine > Intertidal zone...
AGGATTCCAAGAAAACACAAGTCCGCCAGATGTTCAACGGAATCTCTCGCCGCTACGATTTTATGAATCGTGTCATTTCGGGAGGTATCGATATCAAATGGAGGAAAAATGTAGTAGAAATACTGATGGCAAAAAAGCCAGAAAAGATATTAGATGTGGCCACAGGAACTGGAGATCTTGCTCTAGCACTTCTTCAAACTGGAGCTTCAGCCATCGTGGGAATCGACATTTCCGAGGGGATGTTGGAAATCGGAAGGCAAAAGATAAAAAAAAGTGAACGGGATCATAAAATAAAAATGGTGATCGGCGACAGTGAAAATATGGCTTTCCCCAATGATTATTTTGATGCGGTAACTGTAGCTTTTGGAGTCAGAAATTTTGAAAACTTGGATCAAGGACTATCGGAGATCTGTAGGGTACTCCGTCCAGGAGGGGATTTGGTCATTCTGGAAACTGCGGTACCAAGAAATTTCCTACTCCGAAAATGCTACCTTTTTTACACCCAAAAAATTATGCCGGTTATTGGAAAACTCTTCTCAAAAGACCGTAGCGCCTACGAATACCTATCAGAATCTGCACGTGCTTTTCCACACGGGGAAGCTTTCAACAATATTTTAGAAAAAAATGGGTTTATAGCAGTAGAGGACATTCCGCAAACCTTGGGAGTAGCTTCTATTTATCGTGCAAATAAACCGACAATATAAAACACTTGTTTTTACCGCCCTACTTTTTTACATAGGGAGTCAAACCATTCGTGCTCAATATCCTCATGTGAGGGAAACCATTATCAACCTCCCCAACTTTGACGATCGTTTTCTTCATTATGGATATTTTGTGGGGGTTAACTCCTATGATTTTAAATTTTTGTATGAAAAGGAATATTATCAATCCCAAACGGACGACATCGCCGTAACCCCCTCTTTAGGTTTTAATGTGGGTTTGATTGGGGATTTAAGGGTCAACAAATTCATCAATATCAGGATAGAACCCGGTCTGTATTACTCCAAAAGGGATCTTATGTATCCAGAAAATAAACAATTTACCAATGAAACGGATCGGATGAGAGAAGTAAAATCGACCTACATTCATCTACCGTTGATTATCAAATTGAGTGCCGCTAGAATCAACAACTTCAGGCCCTTTATTTTGGGGGGTATTTCCACAGATTTTAACTTATCGAGTAATTACAAAAACATTGACGACAACTTCAGTAATGTTTTTAGAACAGAACCCCAAAATTTAAATTATGAAATAGGATTGGGCTTCGATTTCTATCTGTTTTATTTTAAGTTTTCCCCCTCCATTCGTGGAATTTTCTCCATGCAAAACGAACTCATCCCTGACAACCCTAATAATTCTGGACCCAGTCCATGGACGGGACCCATCACCAAGATGGTCAGCAGGGGTTTTGCCATCAACCTTACGTTTGAGTAATTGTTCATACAGGTCGAAAAATTTCACTCAATAATATGGCAGTAGCAGTCCCTACATTTAGACTCTCCGCTTTTGGGCCATTGAAATGACCTTCTATGGTAAGGTGATTTTTTATTTTTTTTAATAAATCAGCATCTATTCCATGGGATTCACTTCCCATGATCAAGAGACCATTGGTTGGAAAAGATTGCCCGTAGTGCGATATGCCATCCAAGGTAGCCGCAAAGATTTCTCCCCCAAAATGCTCCACCAATTGATGCAGGTCAGTATATTGGCAAGTCACCCTAGCGATGGATCCCATTGTGGATTGAATCACTTTGGGATTGTAACAATCCACAGTATTGGGACTACAAAAAATATTTTTGACGCCAAACCAATCACACAATCGTATGATCGTTCCAAGATTCCCCGGATCTGACACGCCATCCAAGGCAAGGGAAAATCCCCCTCTAATCCAAAGATCGGAGGTGTATTTTGGAATGTAGAAAACCGCCAACAGCGAACTGGGCGTCGACAAATGAGTAATTTTACCCATCTCAACTACATCCACCTTTGTGTAGGGAATATTTTTGAAACCTTTGGTCGCATAGATCTCATCCGTCTTCCAACCTGCATCCAATAAATCAAATACTGTTTTTTCCCCCTCAGCAACGAACAGACCGGTCTCTTGTCTGTATTTTTTCTTAGATAACTGACGGATATGTTTTTGTTGATTTTTGCTTAACATCCAAAAAGCTTAATTTTAACGAATTTTCCTCGCATGACTCATTTTTCAGCAATAAAATTAGCGATAATCTTTCTCATGGGATTATTTATGATTGGGTGTAGTAGTGCAAAAAAAATTGCAGGGGAAAAATACTTGCTGGAAAAGAATGTCATTCTAAAAAACAACCAAGAATTGATCAACGATCCTGTCAGATTCCTACTGGTAGATCAGCCCAACTCCAAAATACTGGGGATTCCATTCAAAAGAAACCTTTACCACTTAGCAGGATCCAATCCCGGTTCTGTATTCAACAACTGGCTCTACAAAAAACCCAATAGAAAAAGACGGCTGGATCAGTGGCTATCTCCCAAACAAGTCAAAGAATTGATAAAATACAAATCTGGCTTAAATCGTTGGCTTAAGGAAAATGGGGAGGCTCCCGTTTTTTTGGACAGCAGCTCAACCCAAAAAAGCATTGGTCGATTGAAACAGTATTATAAAAACCAAGGTTATTTTGATACCCAAGTAGCAGCAAAAAACAGACTCAGTCAAAACAGCAAAGCAAGCGTAGAATACGCAATCGAAACTGGAGCGCAATATACCATTGATTCTATCAGTAAAAAGATCAGTTCTCCTGCTTTGGATTCTCTTTATGAAATTTCAAAAAGTGAAAGTAAGATCAAAAAAGGTGATCCTTTTGAAATTGATCGATTTGAGGCAGAGCGAACCAGGATCATCAATTATTTCAGGAACAACGGTGTCTATAATTTTCAGCAAAACAGCATACAATACCAAGCTGCAATTGACAGCAGCGGGGTGGATACAAAAATTCCTGTTGCTGTAGAAATCTCCGATCTTCAAAAAAGACAAAACGACACACTAAGAAATATACCCTACCTTATCCATCCGGTTTCCAAAATCAATATATATGTTGATACACCCGGGCAGTTAGGACAGCTGAACAGTTTTACCGATAGTCTGAGTTATAAAGATTACACCTTTTATTTCAAGGGGAAATTGAAATACAAGCCCAAAGCCCTGGAGGAAGTCATCTTGATTCAAAAAGGAAAACCATACAGCGATTTGGAGCGAACCCAGACCTATCGCTACATTGCCAACCTGAGAAATTTTAAATATCCCAGTATCACCTATGGCTTGCTCAATAAAAAAGACCCCGATTTGGTCGCCAACATATTTTTAAACCCCAAGGAACGTTTTTCTGTGGGTTTTGATTTGGACCTCTCCCATTCCAACATTCAAGATTTTGGTTTTTCGATCGGGAGCTCTTTTGGCATCAGAAATATTTTTAGAGGGGCAGAAATCCTTGAAGTTGCAGTAAAAAACACCTTAGGTTCTTCCAGTGATATTGCTTCAATTGATCAACAACTTTTCAATCTCTACGAATTAGGAGCCGACATTAAATTCAGATTCCCTAGGATCTTTTTTCCCATTAATTTTGATCGCATCATTCCTAAAACTTCAAACCCCTCTACCGATGTTTCTTTTAGTGCCGCCCTTCAACAAAACATCGGATTGGACAAACAATACTTTGGTCTCGGCTATCAATTGAACTGGCAGCCCAATGCATTGGCTAAAATTAATCTTAAAATCATTGACTTGGAGTTCATCAATAACCATAACATCAATAACTATTTTAATGTTTATCGAAATTCTTATGAGAAGCTCAATGAGATTGCTAGCAGATACAATACCAATATCGATAATTTAAATGCAGAGAACAACCTGAAAATTCCCGAAGGAGCAAATAATTTCATCGCTGAGGTAATCAATAATCAAACCACTCTAAATGATCAAAACAGCGAATATCAAGACGTCAACTTGATCAAAGAAAGACAAACACGACTTACAACCAACAACCTGATTTTTGGCTCATCCATTGCAATAGGATACAATTCTCAACAAAACATATTGGATGAATCTTTTTTTCAACTGCAATGGAAGCTAGGTCTGATCGGTACTTTGTTAAACGAAATTATCAAGACCACGAATGCTCAAAAAAACGAGAACAACCAATACGAAATTGCTGGGGTAACGCCCTCACAATATGTTAAGACAGAAATCAATTACATTAAGCATTGGCAATTGTCTTCGGAGACCATTTTGGCCATGAGGGCTTTTGGTGGAATTGCAATTCCCTTTGGAAATGCAAACAGTATCCCCTTCACCAGATCCTATTTTTCAGGAGGATCAAATGACAACCGTGGATGGCGGGCTTATCGGTTGGGACCTGGGAGTAGTGTCAACCTCAATGAGTTTAATGAAGCCAACTTCAAACTCACTTTCAATTTGGAGTATCGTTTTCCAGTGGTTGGAAAAATCAAAGGAGCCCTCTTCGTCGATGCAGGAAACATTTGGAATGTATTGGATAATGTGAGTGATCCCAAATATCGTTTTGATGGGTTCCAAGATCTCAATGAAATAGCAATTGGAACGGGTTTTGGCTTGAGATATGATCTCGACTTTTTTGTATTTCGTCTGGATACAGGTTTCAAAACCTACAATCCTTCACTGCCAATGTCCTACCGATGGCAAACCAACTATGCCATCAAAGATGCTGTATTTAATATTGGTATAAATTATCCATTTTAAACCCAAAAAGTTTGATACTTTTGTTTTGTAAACCAAAATTAATGAATCATAATTTTACTAAAGGTGTACTGACAGGCAGTCAAGTACAAGAGCTATTTCAATTCGCTAAATTAAATTCTTTTGCCCTTCCCGCTGTCAATGTTGTGGGAAGTAATTCAATTAATGCAGTGATAGAAACTGCCGCTGAATTGAACAGCCCTGTCATCATCCAGTTCTCCAATGGGGGATCACAGTTTATGGCCGGAAAAGGTTTGTCCAATGAAAATCAAAAAGCAGCCATAGCGGGGGGAATCTCCGGTGCCAAACACGTTCACGAACTGGCCAAACATTATGGAGCAACCGTAATTTTACACACCGATCATTGTGCCAAAAACCTCCTGCCATGGATTGATGGTTTGCTGGACGCTGGAGAAGTTTTTTTCAGACAAACAGGAAAACCATTGTACAGCTCTCACATGCTTGACCTTTCGGAGGAACCATTGGAGGAAAACATAGAAATTTGTAAAACCTACCTCTCAAGAATGGACAAAATGGGAATGACCCTCGAAATCGAATTGGGGGTAACTGGAGGGGAAGAAGATGGCGTTGACAATACGGACGTTGATGTCTCAAAACTTTACACCCAGCCCGAAGAAGTTGCTTATGCCTATGAAGAATTGAGTAAAGTAAGCTCCAGATTTACTGTAGCTGCAGCCTTTGGAAATGTACACGGCGTCTATAAGCCTGGAAATGTTAAACTCACCCCCAAAATTTTAAAAAACTCTCAAGAATATATTTCTCAGAAATTTGGCGTTGCCGAAAATACCGTAGATTTTGTTTTCCACGGAGGGTCAGGTTCCACCTTGGAAGAAATCACCGAGGCCATAGGCTATGGCGTTATCAAAATGAATATTGATACCGATTTACAGTTTGCTTTTACTGAGGGAATCAGAGACTACATGACCAATAACATTGATTATTTAAGAACACAAATTGGAAATCCTGAGGGGGCCGATTCTCCAAATAAAAAATATTATGACCCAAGAAAATGGTTGAGGGCGGGGGAAGAAACTTTCATATCCCGTTTGAAAAATGCGTTTAAAGATCTCAACAATATCAATACACTCGGTTAATTATTATCTAAATTAAAACCACACCTCCATGAGCTGGTTCAAGAGAAGTGAAAAAGGTATTCAAACCAAAACAGAAGAAAAAAAAGACATTCCTAAAGGACTGTGGTACAAAACACCCACTGGAAAAATCGTTGAAACCCAAGAGTTGGCCTCCAACTTTTATGTTTCACCAGAGGATGACTACCATGTCCACATAGGAAGTAAAGAATATTTTGAAATTTTATTCGATGACAACCATTTTAAAGAATTGGATGAAAAATTGAGATCCAAAGACTTTCTCAATTTCCAAGATTCAAAAAAATACGCAGATCGTCTAAAAGAAGCTCATAAAAAATCTGGTTTGAATGATGCCATAAAAACAGCCGTTGGAAAATCGAAAGGAAAAGAATTGGTAGTGGCTTGTATGGATTTTGCTTTCATCGGAGGATCGATGGGTTCTGTGGTAGGAGAAAAAATTGCCAGAGCAGGAGATTACGCCATTAAACACCATTTACCCTTGGTAATTATTTCTAAATCTGGTGGAGCTAGGATGATGGAATCCGCCAATTCATTAATGCAAATGGCCAAAACCTCTGCCAAACTATCTGAGTTGGCCGAAGCCAAACTACCATTCATCTCCCTTTGTACTGATCCCACCACCGGTGGAACAACGGCCTCCTTTGCAATGCTTGGAGACATCAATATTGGTGAGCCAGGAGCCCTAATCGCATTTGCTGGTCCTAGGGTGGTCAAAGATACTACTGGAAGAGAACTCCCAGAGGGTTTTCAAAAAAGCGAATTTCTACTTGAAAAAGGGTTTCTTGACTTTATTTGTCATAGAAAACAACTCAAATACAAAATCAATTTATACTTGGATTTGATACTCAATCAACCCATCAGAGATTAATTCCATTCCAATCGTTGGATTTTACTACAGAACCCTTATATTTGCACTCATTTTACATAAAAATTATTGAAAAAATATTGGCATGTACCTAGACAAAGAAGTTAAAGAAGGGATTTTCAAAAAACACGGAAAATCCGAGAAAGATACCGGTTCTTCGGAAGGGCAAATCGCACTCTTTTCTTACAGAATCGAACACCTTTCAAAGCATCTGAAAAAAAACAAAAAAGATTTTAATACCGAACGATCATTGGTTAAACTCGTAGGAAAACGCCGTGATCTTTTGGATTATTTGAAAGCAAAAGACATTGAGCGCTATCGTGCAATTGTCAAAGAATTGGGATTGAGAAAGTAATCTCAATTGCTGCAAAAGCATTTCCATTTACTGATTCAGTTTTTCGTTGGTTGCTGCAACACACAACACAAAATTTTTTACAACCAACTTAGAAAAAATGATACCAAAAACATTTACCCAAGAAATTCGTCTTGAGGACGGAAGAACCATTACAATAGAAACGGGAAAACTAGCCAAACAAGCTCATGGGTCTGTAGTGGTTAGAATGGGAGACTGTATGTTACTTTGTACTGTAGTCTCCAACTACCAATCCGGACAAGTAGACTTTTTACCCCTGACGGTGGATTACCGTGAAAAATTTGCCGCAGCGGGAAGATATCCCGGTGGTTTTTTCAAGAGGGAAGCAAGACCTAGCGACGGTGAGATATTGACCATGCGACTGGTTGACCGCGTTTTAAGACCCCTTTTCCCAAAAGACTACCACAACGAAGTTCAAGTGATGATCCAGTTGATGTCGCACGACAAAGATGTCATGCCCGATGCACTGGCAGGATTGGCCGCTTCAGCAGCCATTCAATTGAGTGATTTTCCATTCGAATGCCCCATCTCTGAGGTAAGGGTAGCCCGACTTGATGGAAAACTAATTATCAACCCCAGCCGCGCCCAACTTGAAGAATCAGATATCGATATGGTGGTGGGTGCTTCGGCCGACTCCGTCATGATGGTAGAAGGTGAGATGGACGAATGCAGTGAGGAAGAAATGGTGGAAGCCATTAAATTTGCTCACCAAGCCATAAAAGATCAAATCAAAGCTCAAGTACAATTGGCAGAGGACTTTGGTAAAAAAGAAGTTCGTGAATACAAACAGGAAGAAGAAAACGAAGCCCTTGAAAAACAAATTCACCAAGCGGCCTATGACAAATGCTATGCCATTGCCAAAAAAGGAACTGGCAAAGCAGAACGAAGTTTGGCATTCAGTGAGCTAAAAGAAGAGATCAAATCCACTTTTTCGGAAGAAGAATTGGAGGAACTCAATGATCTTATCGGCAAATACTTCAGTAAAGCACAAAAAGAAGCAGTAAGAGAATTGGTCCTCAGCGAAGGGGTCCGATTGGATGGAAGAAAAACTGACGAAATTAGATCCATTTGGTGCGAGGTAGATTACCTCCCTTCCACCCACGGATCGTCGATTTTTAGTCGTGGAGAAACCCAAGCACTTGCAACCGTTACTTTGGGAACTTCAAGAGAAGCCAACCAAATCGATATGCCCTCCTATGAAGGGGAAGAGCGTTTCTACCTTCATTATAACTTCCCTCCTTTTTGTACTGGCGAAGCCCGTCCGCTCAGAGGGACTTCCAGAAGAGAAGTAGGGCATGGAAACTTGGCACAAAGAGGACTAAAAGGAATGATCCCCGAGGATTGCCCCTATACTGTCCGTGTGGTAAGTGAGGTTTTGGAGTCCAATGGATCCAGTTCTATGGCCACTGTATGTTCGGGAACCATGGCCTTGATGGATGCAGGAATAAAAATCAAAAGACCGGTTTCTGGAATCGCCATGGGATTGATATCAGATGGTGATCGATATGCCGTACTCAGTGATATCCTAGGAGATGAGGATCACCTGGGTGATATGGACTTTAAAGTCACTGGAACCAGTGAAGGGATTACGGCTTGTCAAATGGATATCAAGATCAAAGGTCTATCGTATGAGATTTTGGTCAAAGCACTGCAACAAGCAAGGGCAGGACGCCTTCACATACTCGAAAAAATTACCGACACCATTGCCCAACCCAATGAAAGCGTAAAGGCACATGCCCCTAAGATGGTCAATTTGACTATTCCAGGAGAATTTATTGGCGCTGTGATAGGACCTGGTGGCAAGGTCATTCAAGAGATGCAAAAGGAAACCGATACCACCATCGTCATTGAAGAGGAAGGGGAAATGGGTGTGATAGAAATCTTGGGAGTTAATCAAGAAAAAATTGATGCCGCAATTGAGAAAATCAATAACATCACTTTTAAACCTACCGTTGGAGAAATATACAATGTAACCGTTGTAAAAATATTAGATTTCGGAGCCGTAGTAGAATTTGTCCCTGGTAACGAGGTTTTACTCCATATTTCTGAGGTATCATGGGACAGAATAGATAAAGTCACTGATGAAATCAATCTTGGAGATACTTTCGACGTGAAATATTTTGGAATTGACCCCAAAACCAGAAAACAAAAAGTATCCAGAAAAGCTTTGTTACCTCGTCCAGAGCGAAAAAACAATCCCAATCGTGAATAAATTTTACGAATGATGAAACATTTTTGGTTTTTTAACGTATAACTATATAAAGCAAACCATTTCATGAGACAACTTAAAATCACAAAACAGGTAACCAATCGCGAAACGGCCTCTTTGGACAAATACCTTCAAGAAATTGGAAAGGTAGATTTGATCACTGCGGAGGAGGAAGTGGAATTGGCGCAAAGGATTAAGGCCGGGGATCAAATAGCCTTAGAGAAATTGACCAAGGCCAACCTGCGATTTGTTGTTTCTGTTGCCAAGCAATATCAAAATCAAGGGTTAACCCTTCCTGATTTAATCAATGAAGGGAATTTGGGGCTTATCAAAGCAGCACAACGTTTTGATGAAACCAGAGGTTTTAAGTTTATTTCCTATGCAGTATGGTGGATCAGGCAGTCGATTTTACAAGCCTTGGCAGAACAGTCGAGAATTGTTAGGCTACCACTTAACAAAATCGGTTCGATCAACAAGATCAATAAAACTTATGCCTTTCTAGAGCAAGCCCATGAACGTGCCCCATCGGCAGAGGAAATTGCCAAAGAATTGGACATGACCATCAATGATGTAAAAGAGTCCTTAAAAAACTCTGGCCGTCACGTCTCCATGGATGCACCATTGGTAGAAGGAGAAGATTCCAACCTCTACGATGTCCTCAACAGTGGAGAATCTCCCAACCCCGACAAAACCTTGTTACATGAGTCCTTGAGAACTGAGATTGAAAGGGCTCTGGAGACCCTCACCCCTCGTGAAGCGGATGTGGTTAGGCTCTATTTTGGTTTGGGAAACCAGCATGCCATGACTTTAGAGGAAATTGGTGAAACCTTTGATTTGACCCGAGAAAGGGTAAGACAAATCAAGGAAAAGGCCATTAGAAGACTCAAACACACCTCCCGGAGTAAGATTTTGAAAACATACTTGGGTTAAAATCAATCAAACCATGGGAACCCTTATAGCTCCCTCCCTGCTGGCAGCAGATTTCGGAAACCTAGAACGCGACTGTAAAATGGTCAATGCCAGTGAGGCGGATTGGTTTCATATCGACGTGATGGATGGAGTTTTTGTACCTAATATCTCTTTCGGAATGCCCGTTTTGAAGTCCATTGCTTCCCATGCAGAAAAGCCTTTGGATGTCCACCTGATGATCGTGGAACCTGAACGCTATATCGATACTTTTGCCGATTTGGGCAGTGACATCCTCACCATTCACTACGAAGCTTCTATCCACCTTCATAGAACCCTACAATCCATCAAGGAAAAAGGGATGAAAGCTGGAGTCGCATTGAATCCTCACACCTCAGTAGAACTATTGGAACCCATCATCAATGAAATTGATTTGGTCTGTTTGATGAGTGTCAATCCAGGTTTTGGTGGACAACGCTTCATTGAAGCTACCTATCAAAAAGTAAGAAAGCTCAAAACCATCATTGAAAATGCCGATGCGGCGACTTTGATTG
>Ga0181562_10003945_pt1 | contig 10776 bp, 9 predicted proteins | sample 011ome_26_FD_139344 | JGI IMG/M metagenome (GOLD analysis project Ga0181562, IMG submission 139344) | Coastal salt marsh microbial communities from the Groves Creek Marsh, Skidaway Island, Georgia - 011511BT metaG (megahit assembly) | ecosystem: Environmental > Aquatic > Marine > Intertidal zone...
AAATTATTGTTGTCGTAGCTCTTGTTTTATTGTTATTTGGGGGTAAAAAGATTCCTGAATTGATGCGCGGCTTAGGTAGTGGCATCAAAGAATTTAAGGACGCCACTAAAGAGGAGGAGGACAAAGGAGGAAAAGAGCTTAACTCTTAATACCTGTCTTTCTCTGCTAATTTTCGGGATAAATCTTTAACGTTTTTATAATTGCCTCTAATTCAAAGAGGTAATCTCTCTTTTCTTGGTTTGGCGCAAAAACAAAGCCTTCAACTACTAATTTTCTTTGATTAATAGTATCATTTACAATGTAAGAAACGAAGGGTCCTGCCATCGGATACCCACTAATCTCCCACATGCCGCGAACCTCAGCGGCATTGAATCCGCCAACCTTAGCCGAAAAAACATAGGGTCTAAAAATTCGCTCTGTAATCTGAAAAGTCTTTGTGTCGGGAATTTCTGGGCCGGGGATGTTCGCCTCTCCAACAGAATCTCTAACGGCTATAATATCTTCTAGAAAACGCTCTTTATTCGAAAAGCGATCTTTGTCTAATGGATAGACAACAAGGTTCATCGTGCCGTTCTCGATAGGACGATCAATCCAGATAAAATCTTTATTAAAAACCCCTGGTCTGTAAATCGATGGCATTATAAAATCAACACCCATCAATTTTTTAAGTCTTGGTTCGGTATAAAGTGATCGCTTGAAGCGTTGTTGGGCAACTTTTAGATCCGAAATTCGAAAACTATCAACCATTTGAACCCCTATAAGATCAATATTTTGAATGAGCTCAACTTCTGTTCTGCCTTTTATCACGGCGATGTGTTGAGGTTCGGCATATAAGTTTCTCTTGATGTGAGAACGCGATAAAGTGTCGAAATCGATCACCACAATGTTTCGATTTCTCATAATTGCACCTCTAAAAAGGTTGGGTTGTAATGGTCTAAGATCAAGCGTCGGCTCATCAACGCCCAGGCCTAGTTGTCTGGTTTGAAGATACGAACGAAGTCGATCTCCGACCTCTGAATCAAGTAAAGATTGGTCTGCTACAATTAAAACCTCGCTGAGCATGCCTGTGGCTTCAGGCAGGTAATCTTTTAACGCTTCTTGCCTACAAGAATACGCTGTAAAGATTAATAAAAGAAGCAAAAACTTCAAAGGTCTAATCATGATTTAGGATATCTTCTCGGATAGATTGTTAAACGCTGGCCCACTCGAATAATGTTACCGCTCAAGTTGTTCCATGAACGAATTTGCTTCACAGAAACACCGTATCTGTCTGCGATAATGCTAAGCGCATCTCCAGATTTTACGCGATACCTGAGACGTTCAGGGCCACTAACCAAGGCGGCCAAAGGCTTTTCTAAAGCATTCTCTTGTTTTTTAGCAAGTGCGTAAACTTCACCTTCAGCACTGATAAATTCACCTATTAATGCCTTGGGAAGTCTTAGCGCATAATCTTTCCCTTCAATATAGGGTATCGTAGCCATCCGATAGGAGGGGTTTAAAATGGCTAATTGATCTCTTGTAATAGGCAGCTCCTTGGCGAGGTGGTCGAAAGTGATACTTCGTTTGATATGAATAGTGTCAGTCTCTAGATAGGTTCTTTCTAAGCTTTCCGCACTTAATCCGTGCTCTTTAGCATGCTCAAACAAATAGAGTATAGCGTAAAACCGGGGGACATAGTCTGCCGTCTCTTTAGGGAGATAGGGTCTTATATTCCAATAATTGGTGTATCCGCCTGAGCGACGAATAGCCTTTGAAACATTCCCTGGTCCCGAATTATACGCAGCAAGAGCAAGGTCCCAGTTATCAAATATTCGATAGAGTTGCTTCAAGTAAGCTGCAGCAGCCTTCGTACTCTTCAGGGGGTCGCTTCTATCATCAACATAGTTGTTTACCTCTAATCCAAATGATTTTCCGGTACTGTACATGAATTGCCACAGGCCTTTTGCACCAACATACGACCTTGCTTTAGGGTCTAGCGCAGACTCAACAATCGCTAAATATTTCAACTCTAAAGGGAGGTCGTTTTCATCGAGTATCTGCTCGAAAAGCGGAAAATAAAAGGCACTCAATTGAAGCATTCTGCGAATGAGCGTGGCATCCCCTCTTAAATACTTGGCGATTTCTCTCTCTAAAATAGGGTTATAGGCAATCTGAAAAGGAGTCTTCTGGTTAATCCTTTCAAACCGATCAATAAGAAGCTCTTTATTTACCTTCTTTTCGATATTGTCTCCCGTGGTTTCATGAATCAAGGTAAAGAGAGTCCTTGTCTCCTTTAACTTTTCAAGCCAAATAGAATCGTATTTGAATGCTCTGGCAGTGTCGGGAATAGCATAACGTGGTAGGCGCTGGTCAGAAAACACCGACGAATAACCTAATTTATTAAAGGCTTCGATGCTCTTTTTACTAATAACTCCTGGGGCGCTTTGCGCAACCGCCATAGAGGATAGTAAACTGATAATGAAGCTTCTAAAAATCAAAACAATAGTTTTATTCCTCTAAGATAGCTGCAATTCCTGGTAGAACAATACCCTCTAGACTTTCAAGCATTGCTCCGCCACCAGTTGAAACATAGCTTACCTTGTCTTCAAAACCAAACTGCTTAACGGCAGCAACAGAATCTCCTCCTCCAACTAAAGAGAACGCTCCTGATTTGGTAGCAGCTTCAACAGAACGGCCGATAGATTTAGTTCCTTCAGCAAAAGTTTCAATTTCAAAAACTCCAACAGGGCCATTCCACAGTAGCGTCTTTGAAGACATAATAACTTCGTGAAAGTTTTTCAGCGTTTGAGGCCCGGCATCTAAACCTTCCCAGCCTTCTGGAATGGCGTTCGATGCAACGACTTGGGTGTTCGCGTCTTTCGAAAAATCGTCCGCAGCCAAAACATCAACAGGTATATGAACCTCTACGCCTGCAGTCTTAGCCTTTTCTAGAATAGATAATGCTAGATCTAACTTGTCTAACTCGCAAATCGAATTCCCCACTTCTCCGCCAAGCGCTTTGATAAATGTGTAGGTCATACCCCCTCCAACAATAAGGTGGTCAATAGCGGGTAATATGTTTTCAATAATGGTAATTTTCGAGGAAACCTTTGAGCCTCCCATGATAGCAGTTACCGGCTTTTCTCCTGATTTTAAGACTTTATCAATGGCCTTGATTTCTTTTTCTAAAAGAAGCCCAAAGCATTTGTTTCCTTTAAAGTGAGCTGCAATTACCGCTGTTGACGCATGCGCTCTGTGTGCTGTTCCAAAAGCGTCGTTTACATAGATGTCTCCCAGTTTAGCAAGAGAAGCCGCAAACACCTCGTCGCCAGAAGTCTCCTCCTTGTGGTATCTGAGGTTTTCAAGCAATAGTACTTGGCCCGGCTCAAGAGCTGCTGCTTCTGCCTCTGCTTCATGGCCTACACATGAGGGCGAAAACTTAACCGATACACCTAAAATCTCAGCAACTTTGTCTGCAATATACTTTAATGATAGTTCTGGCTTTGACTCTCCGTCTGGGCGGCCAAGATGACTCATTAAAATAGCGCTTCCTCCTTGTTCTAGGATATGAATAATCGTTGGTTTTGCCGCTTCAATTCTACTCGCGTCGGTGACCTCTAGTTCGCTGTTTAAGGGAACATTAAAATCGACGCGGATTAAGGCTTTTTTACCTGAAAAGCTGAAAGATGATAGGGTGCTCATGCTGTTTGTTTTTTGAATCCCCCAAATGTAGCGAAATACTATCTTTGAAGCATGGATTTTTCAGGAGTAGTTGGGTTTGAAAACAGTAAGAAGGGCTTAAAACACTCTATTGATTCGGGTCGTTTACCTCACGCACAGCTCTTCGTCTCAGAAGAAAACTTGTCAACGCTTCCTCTTGTCTTTTGGATGTTAACTCAGCTTTTTAAGGGAGATAGTAAAGTGTCCAAATTGATTCACCCTGATATCCATTTGTTGTTTCCTACCTCAAATACGATTGGCGTATCTTCAAAAAATGTACGTTCATCTGATCAATTAAACGGATTTCGATCTGCTGTTTTAGAAAACCCCTATTTTACTTATAATCAGTGGGTTTCTAAGAATTCTTCAGCAGGAGGGAGTTTTACTATTAGAACTGAAGACGCTAAAGAAGCTGTTCAAAAACTTCATCTCAAGCCCGTCGAAGGTTCGTATCGTGTCCTCGTTATTTGGGGTGCAGAATTTTTAAAAGACCAGTCGGCTAACCGTCTTCTAAAATTTATTGAAGAGCCTCCTGCGGGAACACTTATTATCATGACTACACAAAACGAAAGAAATGTTTTAGAAACGATACGGTCAAGAAGTCAGCGAGTATTTGTAGGTCCTGAAACTAAAGACACCGTCAAAGAAGCATTGTTAAATCTTGGACTTTCTAAAGAGGATGCTATTCTCTATTCAGAACGGTCAAAAGGAAGTGTTTCGTGGGCAATGAGTCAATATCAAAACAAGGAACAATCCCAAGATTTCGAAAAGCGCTTTGTAAGTTGGGTTCGTTCAGCATTTCTAGCTAAGAAAAACAAGAGTGCTGTTACTGAGCTCCTAGATTGGGCTGAAGATTTGGTTAAATTAGAACGTGGTATTCAGCGTGAGTTTTTGCTTTTTGCGATGGACCAAATACGAAGTTCCCTGCTTATTCAATATCGCGCAGGTGATTTGGTGCTACAACAAGAGTTGGCAGAAGGTTTTAAATTAGAAAAGTTTGCCCCTTTTATACACCATAACAATGCCGTTGATTTAGTTCAATCTATTGAAAAGGCTGTTTCACACTTGGGAACCAGCGCAAACCTTAAAATGACCTTTAGCGACCTAGCCCTTCAAATGACCAAACTACTACATGCACCAAAATAAACGCTTATGATCCTCGCAATTTATACCTGTTTAGCAATTCTATGCATTGTTTTTCTTCAAAGCGGAATTGACAAGGTCTTTCATTTTAAAAGTGAAAAAGCTTTTGTACAAAGCCATTTTAGTAAAAGTCCTCTCAACAAAATCTCGGGAGCTTTATTTGTTGTTCTAACTATTTTAGAAATTACATCAGGCGTATTGAGCGCCGGAGGAATTATTCATCTTTATCTGCACGACAATATTATTATGGCCAATCTAGCGAGTATCATTTCATCAATAACACTACTCTCTCTTCTGCTTGGTCAGCGCATAGCAAAAGATTATGCCGGGGCACAGACAATCATCATCTATCTTATTCCGGTGGTGTTATTATTCATAACTCTTGAACTCTACTCACTATAAGCGTTTCTTATTCTTTTGTTAATTTTAATAATATTACCTTATTTAAAGGGTTGCCCATAAGGGCTGTTTTAAGGCGCGTTTAGATTTTTTTCATCTACACCTGTGGCTCGTTGTCGAAAGGCTTCTTAAACCTCCTTATTTCGCTTTTTTGACAACGAGCAGGAGTGCAGAAGGTCTTCTAGAGGCTTTTTTGGTAAGAATAGCATAGATCCCAACCAAAACTCCTCTTAAAATGGCAAATCGGCCGCCTTTGTACTTTTCAGACAAAAAAGCAACATAAAAAAGATCGAAGATTTGTGGTTCGTGCGCTACAATTTCAAAACCAGCAGAAACCAATGTGCCTTCTAAACTTTCCCTGTCAAAATGCCAAACATGTCTGGGAACATCATAACCACCCCAAAACTCGCCGTAATATTCTGCGTCCCAACTTTTGCAATTGGGCACTGCAACAAACAACTTTCCCTTATCAGAAAGAAGGCTCTTAATCGCATTTAAGTCTTCCTTTAAATTAGGAAGGTGTTCTAATACGTGCCAAAGGGTAATTACATCAAATGCTTCGTTGACATCTGATATTGAGGGTGTAACTTCTAGGCCTTTTTCAGTGCATAATTCACGCGCCCTAGCAGAGGGCTCGACGCCTACAGCATGTTTGTCTTGGAATACAGACAAAAAGGCTCCATCACCACAACCAATGTCAAGAACTGAGCAAAAGGAGTTGTGATACTTCTCCAATAACTTTCTTTTGCTTTTCGTTCTCAGAGCCTTTGCTCCGGAGTACATATAATCTACCAAGCCTTTCTGTTGGACACCATGAGATCTGTAATTTTCGGTCTCATAATACCTCGACAGGTTTTCTGGTATTGGTTTAGTAGCTAACACGCCAGTTTTTTCGTCTCTTTCTATTCGAAACGTTTCTTTGGTTAAAAAGTGGTCTTTAATCTTCATTGTGTGTGTTCCACGTGGAACCTATCGGCCAAGATGAACGAGCAAAACGCTAATGTCTGATGGGGAAACCCCACTAATTCTTGAGGCCTGAGAAACCGTTGCTGGTCTAATCTTGTTTAGCTTTTCACGAGCCTCAAAGGAAATAGAGGTCATTTTAGAATAATCAACACTGTCTGGGATTTTGACATATTCTAGTCTAGAGAGCTTATCAGCGTTGTTCTTTTCCTTCTCAATATAGCCCGCATACTTGACCTGAATCTCTGCCTGCTCACAAGAGTCAGAATCAAAACTATGCTTGTCAAAAAACTCGTGAACATTCTTCAGGTCTAGCAGGCTTTCAAGGTTAACCTCAGGCCTAGAAAGAAGTTTTTTAAGTTTGTCGTGCTGTTTGACCGGCGCCGAGGAAACTTTAGTTAAAAGCTTATTCGCTTCATTAAAATCATAAGATTCATTGTCTAAGAAGCCTACAATTTTTTCGGTTTGAACAATTTTTCTTTCCAAAGCTCTGAGTCTTGACTCCTTCGCAAGCCCTAAATGATACGAACGCTCGGTAAGTCTAAGATCGGCATTATCCTGTCTCAGAAGCGTCCTATATTCTGCTCTTGAAGTAAACATTCGGTAAGGCTCTTCGGTTCCTTTGGTAATTAAGTCGTCTATTAGGACCCCTATGTACGCCTCGTCTCTTCTGAGAACCAATGGGTCTTGCTCTTTAACTTTCAACGCTGCGTTCAATCCGGCCATCAACCCCTGACTCGCAGCCTCTTCATATCCGGTAGTGCCGTTGATCTGACCGGCAAAGAAAAGACCGTCAATCAATTTAGTTTCAAGAGTGTTTTTCAGTTGGGTAGGAGGAAAATAGTCATATTCAATAGCGTACCCGGGCCTGAAAAACTTTACATTCTCAAAGCCTGCGACACTTCGAAGTGCTTTGTACTGCACATCCTCCGGCAGGGAGGTAGAAAAGCCATTTACATAGACCTCAACGGTCTTCCAACCCTCAGGTTCAACAAAAATTTGGTGGCTATCCTTTTCTGCAAAACGATTAATCTTGTCCTCAATAGAGGGACAATAGCGAGGACCGATACTTTGTATGCTGCCATTAAACATTGGGCTGCGATCAAAACCCTCTCTAAGTAAATCATGGACTTCAGCAGAGGTGTAGGTAAGATAACAGTCTAGCTGCCTGTCTAGCTTGAAGTTTCGAAGATATGAGAAGTTGCCAGGAATAGCGTCTCCGGGTTGTGGGGTCATCCTAGAGTAATCCAGAGAGCGACTATCTACTCGGGGCGGGGTGCCTGTCTTCATTCTGCCGCTGTCGAAACCCAAATCAATCAATTGTTCGGTAATACCAGTACTAGCCTTTTCACCGGCTCTACCACCGCCAAAATTCTTTTCACCAATATGGATTAATCCGTTTAAAAAGGTTCCGTTGGTAAGAACTACGGCTTTCGAGCGAATCTCGATACCTAATGCAGTTTTAACACCAGCGACGCGTTCACCCACTATCACCAGTCCGGTAATCATTTCTTGATAAAAGTCAAGTAGAGGGGATTGTTCTAACCGCATCCGCCAAGATTCAGCAAAAAGCATTCTGTCATTCTGAGTCCTAGGGCTCCACATAGCAGGACCTTTTGAGCGATTCAGCATCTTAAACTGAATAGCACTTTCATCACTGACCAAACCGCTATAACCACCGAGAGCGTCAATTTCTCGAACTATCTGCCCTTTGGCGATGCCGCCCATGGCGGGGTTACAAGACATTTGGCCTATGTTCTGAAGGCTCATGGTGACCAGGAGGGTTTTCATTCCCATATTTGCTCCTGCAGCCGCAGCTTCGGCTCCAGCATGACCTCCGCCGACAACAATTATATCATATTCTTCTGCAAACATATCTTAGTGTTCCACGTGGAACCTGTTTAAAGCTAATTGTTCTTGACTCCGCATCTCTGCCTTTGAGGCTTCGTCTTTATCATCATAACCTGCCAGGTGTAACAGTCCATGTACACACACCCTGCACAGTTCGTTTGTTTTTGTTGTCTTAAAAGTCGTGGCGTTGGCAATAACGCGCTCGTAACTAATACACAGGTTGGCTTCTTCCAGGCCATCAGGCCTAAAATCATAAGTGATGATGTCTGTATAGGTGTCGTGATCTAAGTGTTCTTTGTTTAGTTTTAAGAGTTCCTCGTCAGACATAAAAGAATAAACGACCTCCAAGGAAAGGTTCAACAATTCCATCTCAGACAATAGCCAGGCTCTAATAGAGGAGTCGTCAGCCCAATTAGGAAAGTTTATAAAATCTATCTCTTTAATCACTATACAAAGATATCAATAGATTTTAGGTGAATGGCTACCTTTGCTTTCCAAATAAAGAACTATGCAGCCAAGACTTCGTTTTGCCCCATCTCCGACAGGACCTCTGCACATAGGAGGTGTCAGAACAGCTTTGTACAACTATCTTTTAGCGAAAAATTTGATGGGTAGGTTTATTATACGTATTGAAGACACCGACCAGTCTCGTTATGTAGAAGGCGCTGAAGAATATATACTTCAATCCATGGCTTGGTTGGGAATAGAAGCAGATGAAGACCCAAATAAGGGTGGGCCACTAGGACCCTATCGTCAAAGTGAAAGAAAAGAAATTTACCATAAATATGCCTTAGAACTTGTTGCTAAGGGCTGGGCTTATTATGCGTTCGACACTTCTGAAGAATTAACTAATTACAGAGAGCAAGCAGAAAAAAACGGCGAGAGATTTCTTTACGGGCCATTAAACCGAAAAGTCCTGAACAACAGCTTTTCCTTAGATGAGTCTGAAACACAATCTCGAATTGAAAACGATAAAGATTTTGTTATTCGCTTTAAGAATCCAGAAAATAAAGAAATAATATTTCATGATGAGGTAAGGGGTGAGATGACAGTAAACACAAACACTTTAGACGATAAGGTGTTGTATAAGAGCGACGGTATGCCTACTTATCATTTAGCAAACGTGGTTGATGATCATCTAATGGAAATAACTCATGTGGTTAGGGGAGAGGAGTGGTTGCCATCATTAGCGCTACACGTCTTGTTATATCAGGCATTTCAATGGGCGCCTCCTTTGTTTGCACACTTGCCACTACTGTTGAAACCCACAGGAAAAGGAAAGCTTAGTAAGCGAGATGGTGAAGCTGGTGGATTCCCTGTGTTTCCGCTGTCGTGGAATGAATCTGTCGGATACAAAGAAGCTGGCTACGAACCAGAGGCCCTCTTAAATTTTTTAGGTCTCCTCGGGTGGAACCCTGGCGATGACACCGAAGAAATGACCTTAGAAGAAATGGTTAAAAAATTCAGTCTTAGTCGTGTTCAAAAATCAGGAGCACGATTTGACTTAGAAAAACTCAACTGGTTCAATGCACAAACGCTTCAAAAATTAAACAGTACAGAAATTATTGCCCGTTTTAAGAAGAGAAATAATGTTTTCGACGCGGTTCCTGAAAGCGTACTTGTAGCCGGTATTTCACTCGTAAAAGAGCGGCTAATAAAAGTTGATGATCTAAATGATCATCAATATCTATTCAATCAGCCTAATAGATATGACGAGAAGGCGGTTAAAAAGCAATGGAAAGCAGAAACTCCACAATTGTTACAAGCGTTCTTAGAAGAACTAATAAGCGCTCCAAAGGGCTCTCAGGCAGTGAAAAAAGCCATACACGACTTTTGTGAGAAGCACGAAATAGGGGTGGGTAAAATCATGGCCCCGCTTCGTATAGCGCTAGTAGGAAGTCTTCAAGGGCCGTCGGTCGATGAATTAATTAACTTCTTAGGTGTTGATGAGGTTAAGCAGCGTATCGATATCGCTTGTGAAAAACTATAATTAGTCTTTTTGTTCCAGTTTTGCCCAACTATCTCTAAGACCCACGGTGCGATTGAAAACAAGTTGCTTTTCGTTGTTTTGTTCTAAAACAAAATACCCCATTCTTTGAAACTGAAAAGCAGTACCCGCCTTGGCCTCTAAAAGTGAAGGCTCTGCATAAGCCTTAATAATTTCTAAAGAATTCGGGTTTATAAAGTCTAAAAAGTCTTTGTCTTTATGAGCGTCCGGGGTAGGGTCTGTAAATAAACGATCGTAGAGACGGACTTCAGTTTGAACAGCTGTGTTTGCAGCAACCCAATGCAATGTGCCCTTAACCTTACGCTCTGATTCGGGCGTGCCGCTACCGCTTAAACTTTTAGGATCGTAGGTACAGTGGACTTCTGTAATGTTTCCATCTTTATCCTTAATACAAGATTCTGCTCTAATTATATAGGCATTCTTTAAACGCACTTCTCCACCAACCTTTAATCTGAAAAATTTACGATTAGCTTCTTCTTTAAAATCTGCCTTCTCAATGTAGAGCTCTCTTGAAAAAGGTACTCTTCTAAAGCCGAGTTCAGGATCTTCAGGGCTATTTTCAGCATCTAACCACTCTACGTTATCCTCTAGATAGTTAGTAATAACCACTTTTACTGGGTCTAAAACCACCATAACTCTTGGAACGGTTCGATTTAATTCCTCACGAACGTGATATTCTAAAACAGATAAGTCAACCACATTTTCTCTCTTAG
>Ga0181562_10003959_pt1 | contig 10758 bp, 8 predicted proteins | sample 011ome_26_FD_139344 | JGI IMG/M metagenome (GOLD analysis project Ga0181562, IMG submission 139344) | Coastal salt marsh microbial communities from the Groves Creek Marsh, Skidaway Island, Georgia - 011511BT metaG (megahit assembly) | ecosystem: Environmental > Aquatic > Marine > Intertidal zone...
GACTTCCCCGAACTCACTATTGTCATTAACGGCGGTATCGAAACGCTGGATGCCTGCAAGGCGCACCTTGAGCACGTCGACGGCGTGATGCTCGGCCGGGCGCCCTATCAAAACCCGTGGCTATTGAGCGAGGTCGATACGCGGCTGTTTGGCGCCAGCGAATCGGTCAGCGCGGATCGTGAAGCCGCGATTGAAGCCATGCTGCCCTACATCGAGCAGCAGTTGGCAGAGGGTGCGCGACTACATCACGTGACCCGCCACATGCTGGGCTTGTATCAAGGGCAATACGGTGGGCGGCAGTACCGGCGGCACCTGAGCGAGCACGCACATAAAGCCGAGTCAGACGTGAAGATCCTGCTTGAGGCGGCGGCGTTTGCTGCCGCCCCACCCGAGCACGCGGTGGCCGCTGGCTAGCACTGCCCCAAGGCTTGAGGGTTCTTGGCCTCCACCTCATCCACATTGTTGGGGTTTTGTTAGGGTTTTGTGGAGCCTTCTGCCCGTTAATGCACGCGCACATCCTTTCGCTGCGGTACTGTGGCGGTTAAGGCATTTTCCACGCCACGCGAGCGAGGTTCACCATGTCAAACGAAGAAGAGCTGAAGGAAATTGTTGAGTTGCTTCATGAGTTGAAGCTCGAGCTGGTGGCAGAGATGGATTACGCCTCGCTGGAGCTGCAGGTCGAGGCGATTATCGACAAGGTGTATGCACTGACCGAGCCGTCTGGGTAGGCAGGCTCACTCGATACTGCTGTGCTCAACGGGGTGCAGCGGTCTGTTCGCTGCCCCGTATAAGGTTGATCGTTTTTCATCCCTTTCCGACAGGGGTTGAAAACAGTGCGTATCGGGCAGAACGTCAGGTGACCGTCACGCGGTACTAGCGAGCAATTGTTACGGCCGCTCGAGGCTACTGACTAAATCTTTGAAGGCATCAGCGTTCTCGTCGCTGATGGACATCAGCGTGCGGTGCGCTTCCAACACCTGCTTTTTCACCTCGCCCTCTTCACAGGGCACCGAGGGAATTTCCTCAATCGCAGAGTCGGTGTTGCAGCATTCGCTGCGTCGCTCAAAAAGCTGATCAAAGCCCATGGTATCGAGCAGGCGATCGATACTGGGGTTGGTGCTGAAAATCGCAGGCCGAAAGTCAAAGCGCTCTTTGGTCTGAATGGCCAGCTGGGCGAGCATACCGAGCGTAGTGCTGTCGAGGCCATCAGCCTCGGTGACGTCCACCCACACGCTCATAAAGCCGGGCTCGGCGAACATCGACTGAAAATACTGGTCCAGCGCCGTGCACATGGTCAGCCGCACGTCGCCCTCGAGCTTCAGCACGTGAGCGCCCTCGTTCGAAGCGGCGCAGATCCGGCAGTCGCTCATCCCACTCCCCGGCTGACAAACAAACCGGCAATGTCATCGGCGAGATCATCTGAGGTGACCTCACCGAGGTCGAGTCGGCGAATCAGATCGCCCGGTTTTTCGAGGGAGCCGCCTAAACGGGTCAGCAGTGTCTTTTCACGCTCGATCAAGTCCACCTCGTCAATGGTTTCCAAAACCCCGTCTGACATGAGTACCAGCATGAAGGTCTCGGGCAGTGAGGTCTCCTCGAGCCCATAGGTCGCCTCGGGTGTCAGCCCAACCGGCATCCCCTCACCGGGCAGGTATTCAATATGGTCTGGCGTCATGAGCACGGGTTTGGGCAGGTGACCGGCGACGGAGTATTGCAGGGTATTCGCCTTATAGTCGAGGCATCCCACCACCATCGTGGCGTACTTATTCACATGCAGTTCCAGCAGCTCCCGATTAGCAAGCGCTAGCATCTCGATAGGGTCGATCACGGTTTTGTCATCGCGGCGCAAATAGTCCGAGCGCTTGCGCGCGAAAAGATTTTTCAGCAGTACGGTGGCAAAGGCCGATGAGCTACCGTGACCAGATACGTCGGCCAAAAAGAACACCACTTTGTTTTTACCGACCTTGAAGTAATCGGTGAAGTCGCCGCTCAAATAGAGCGACGGCAGGATGCGGTGGCTGAACCAGTAGTCCCCGGCCTTGAGCGAATGCGCCGGAAACATCGCTTTTTGTACCTGACGACCGGCGGCTTGATCCTGCTCGAGAATTCTCAGTGAGTGGCTGAGCTCGGTGTTGGCCCGCTCGAGGTTCTCGTTTGACTCGACCAGATCGCGCTGCAGCTGTCGGTGATGCACGCTGCGCTCAATCGCACGTTTGATGAGTCCGGGCTTCTCGGCGGGGTTCACAAAAAAACTGGCCGCCCCCAAGCCGAGCGCAGTGGTCATGCTATCCATGTCGCGGTGGTCGCTGACCGCAAGCACCGGTACCTGCACATCGAAGCTGCGCATGGCGCGGCGCACTGAGGCCCAGGAGACATTTAATAGTTCGACGTGGCAAATCACGCAGTCCCAGGGGCTATCGGGGCCGAGCACGGCCTCAATGTCGAGCGCTTCGGGGGTGATTTCGTATCGATGGTGTGGGTCATCCAACGCGGCTAACAACTCGGCTGCACGATCAGCCTGATCATCGACCACCAATACGGAACCCACTTGTGTCATGTCAACAGCGCGGTGACCATGGCGAAGAGGACATCAGAAATCGTCCTCGTCCCAGTCATTGTCGAACTCAGAGAAGTCGTCCTTCACCTGCCCGCCGGCCTCCAGCACGGCGCGGCTCTGCAAATACACATCGCGGAAAAAGACGTAGCGATCACCGGTCATGATCTCCTCGGCGTCGAGGAGCCCGGCACGGATATCGAGCACGTTAAATACGCGCAGACCCCAGTAGGCCTCGTCGTTCATCATCTGGCCCGTGGGCGACATGTAGGCGTCGACACTGGCGCCAAAGGCAGCGCGCACCGTGCTGGGCCCAAGGATCGGCAACATCACAAAGTTACCCCGGGGCACGCCCCAGACAGAGAGTGTGTGACCAAAGTCGGTTTCATAACGCGGGATCCCCGCCATTGAGGCGACGTCAAACAAACCAAACACGCCGACAGTTGAATTGGCGACGACGCGAAACGTATTGTTAACCGCCTGCTCGATGCGGCCCTGCAACAGCGCGTTTAGCGCACCATTGAAGTCATAGAAATTGCTGAAGAAATTATTGACTCCGACACGACCAAACTCGGGCATGACCGCGTCGTAACCGCGCGCCACCGGTCGGATGATCAAGCGGTCAGCGTCGTCGTTAAACTCAAACACCCAGCGGTTGTAACCCTCCCAGGGGTCAGCCTGTTGCTGGGCCTGCGCCGCAGTCGCACAGATGGCCAGACCAATCAGCAAGGCACGCATCAACCCCGCCACTAAACGCGTTGATCGACCCGGGAAATCTGTTGTGCTTAAGCGCACCATTCTGAGCTCTCTCGGCTCCTCTTTTGATGACCTTTCTTGTAACCTTTTTCTGGCGCTGGCTCTTATTTGTTAGCGCTACTTTTCACGCTCGCCTCGCGGTCCGGGCAACTTTAACGCTATTGCTCGCCGCGGTCACGGGTGCGCAAATTGGGTTCAGCGTGGGTTTTGCTCCATCCATTGCTGCACCAAATGCCACTGCTGCTCGAGGCGCTTGCTCGATACCGGCAAGCGCGTCTTCATCTGCTGGGCAAACAGCGACACCCGAAATTCTTCCAGCATCCAACGATACTGAAATGCGGTATCACTTAACCTGACCAACCCGGGATAGCCCACTTGCGCGTCGCTCAAGGTTTGATACCAAGGGGTCAGCATTTCAAGGGCTTTCTGGTCTTTAAGGTACTGCCCGTTCAGTCGGTTAATGCGGTGTTCAGCGGCCTTGGCATACCGCGGATATTCCTTGAGCCACTCACTGCCCGCATAGCGGATGGTGTCGCTGGACAGCAGCGCGCGCATGTTCGCCCAGCAATCGTCCTGACTGTCGCGGTAATCGCTACCCAATTTGCTGCCCGCGGTGCGCCCGGTGCTCCAGGCTTTGAGCGCAGTAGCCAACTGCTCACCGGCAGCCACCGCCTCGCCATGCCAGTCACTGCGTAAGCCGTCAAACCAGCGTTTGAACGCGGCATCGGAGCGCGGAGGCTCCAGGCTCCTTAGCGACTGATAAGCCACTGCCGCAATCAGGTCCTCAACCAGCTGTTTGCGGTCGATTTCGACCGCGGCAAACGCCAGCACTAACTCATTGCCCGACAATAGCGACTTACGCAGCGACTTCACCACCTGGCTGGCCTGCTTGATCGCCAGCGCGACCAAACCATCTTCGTGAGCCAGTGCCGCCTCACCCGGATAATCCAGGAGTCTGACGGCCACACTGTCTTGCTCTGCGACCAGCGCCGGGTGGGCGACCACCTCGAGTCCGGCAGCTTTGGACTTCCAGACAGACGGCAGGTCACCAAAATCCCAGCGCTCGACATTTTTTCGCTCGGGCGAGTCGGCCTGGGGGGCCGCCACCGCGGGCTCGCCGCTACGAAACTCCGCGACCAACGCCGCCATATCCCTGCCCTGCCCCAGCAACTTGCCCTCGGTATCCACCACACGAATATTCATGCGGTAAAAATCCTCAAGCTGGGCCGGCTGCCAATCTGATGGTGCCACCTGCACGCCGCGCTGTCGTTTGAGCACGCCGCTCAGGGCCGCGCACAGGTCGCTGTCTTCCGCACTGAGTTCCGCCAGTGCGGCATCCACCACATCCGGCGCGGGCACCAACTGTTTGCGCAGCGCTTTGGGCAAGCCTTTGATGAGCGCAATGCACTTATCGCGGAGTAACCCCGGCACCAACCAGTCGAACAGATAGCGCGGCGCGCGGTTCAAAAGCGGCAGCGGGATCGTGATGGACACGCCGTCGTTCTGGCGCCCGGGTTCAAACTGGTAGCGCAGCTGATAGTCGACGCCCTGCCAATGCAGTGTGGGCGGAAACTGCGCCTCGACCGCGGCGCCCGGGTCCCGCACCAAAATCTGCTCCCGCTTCAGCAGCAGCATCTCGTCCCGGGCGCGATCTGCCTTGAGCCATTTAATCAGCGAGGTGATGCCCACGCAGTCCTCACCCAAGCGCTCGTCGTAAAACTGCACCAGCGCCTCTTCTTCAATCAGCAGATCGCGGCGACGGGTGCGTGACTCGAGCTCCTCTACCGAGCGCATCAGCGCCAAGTTCTCTTTGAGGAAACGCGGCGGCTTCATCACGTTACCGGTCACCAGCGCGTCACGAATAAAAATCTCGCGGGCCGTTTTGGCGTCGATGTCACCAAAGTGCACCCGGCGACCATCGCTGATAGTGAGTCCGAAGAGCGTGACCCGCTCTTTGGCCATCACCCGGCCGCTGCGGCGCTGCCACGCGGGCTCATAGTGGCTCCGCTTTAACACTCGTGGGTTCACGCGCAGCAACCAGTCGGGCTCAATAGCCCCACACTGGCGCGCATAGACCTGCGTGGTCTCGACGATCTCGCCGGCCACCAACCAAGGGGGTGGTTTTTTGTACTGACCCGAGCCCGGGAACACCACAATCTTGCGGTTGCGGGTGGCATTGAACTGTTTGCCTTCGTCTCGCTGGGCGACATTGCCCAAAAGCCCGGTCAGTAGCGCTTGGTGGATGGACTCGTAGGCTTCCTCATCCGGCAGTTGCGGGCGCACCTTAAAGCCCAGCTGTCGACAGGCGATGACCAACTGGGAGTGGATCTCGCGCCACTCGCGCATGCGCATATAGGCCAGGTACTCGCGCTGGCAGAGCTTGCGCAGCTGATTCTGACTGAGCGCCTGGCGCTGCGCCTCGTAGTAACGCCACAGCGCGATCCACGCCAAAAAGTCCGAGCGCGGATGCTGGAACCGCGCGTGGGCTTGATCAGCCTGAGTCTGTTTGTCAGTCGGCCGCTCACGCGGATCCTGAATCGACATGGCGCTGACAATCACCAGCACCTCGGCAAGGCAGCCGAGCTCGTTGGCGGCGAGCAGCATGCGCCCCAAACGCGGGTCGACCGGCAAGCGCGCGAGCTTTTGACCCAGCGCCGTGAGCTTACCTCGTGCCGATACCGCGCCCAGTTCTTCTAACAGCCGATACCCGTCGCGCACTACCTTCGGGTCGGGCGGGTCAAGAAAAGGAAAGCGATCAACTTCACCCAACCCCAGCTCGAGCATGCGCAGCACCACCGCCGCAAGATTGGTGCGGCGAATCTCCGGGTCGGTGAACTCGGGGCGGCCGAGAAAATCGGGCTCACTGTAGAGACGAAAGCAGACGCCATCAGAGAGTCGGCCACAGCGGCCCTTGCGCTGGTTCGCACTGGCCTGGGAGATCGGTTCGATCGGCAAGCGCTGCAAGCGGCTGCGCGCGCTGTAGCGACTGATTCGCGCCTCGCCCGGGTCAATCACATAGCGAATACCCGGCACGGTCAGCGAGGTTTCGGCCACGTTGGTCGCCAGCACCACGCGCATACCTGAGCCACCGCTTTGAAAAACGCGATTCTGTTCGGCCTGACTCAAGCGCGCGTAGAGCGGCAATACTCGCAGGCGGTCGTTATAGCGGAGCGCCTTAGCAAGCTCACGAATGTCGCGCTCACCGGGCAAAAACACCAGGGCATCCCCGCGAGGACCAAACCGGCCCTGCTCAATTTCACCGAGCAGGTCGGCGATCTGCTGGCGTACCCCTTCGTCCCGGTCTTCGGTGTCGCCGACATACTGCACGTCGACCGGATAAGTGCGGCCGCTGACTTCGATCACCGGTGCGTCGTTAAAGTGCTCTGAAAAACGCGCCACGTCGATGGTGGCCGAGGTAACGATAATTTTCAGGTCGGGCCGGCGGGGCAATAACTGCTTGAGATAACCCAGTAAAAAATCAATGTTGAGGCTGCGCTCGTGAGCCTCGTCGATAATCAGCGTGTCGTAGGCGCTAAGGTCACGGTCGTGGGTCAGCTCGGCGAGCAGTATGCCATCCGTCATCAGCTTGATGGCGCTGGCATCCGAAACGGTGTCGTTGAAGCGGATCTGATAGCCCACCAGACCACCCAGCGACGTGTTGAGCTCATCGGCAATGCGCTGGGCCACGGTGCGGGCGGCAATACGCCGGGGCTGAGTGTGGCCAATGCGCAACTGGCGGCCACGACCAAGATTCAGACAGATCTTGGGGAGCTGGGTGGTCTTACCTGAGCCCGTCTCGCCCGCCAGGATGACCACCTGATGATCGCGAATCGCCGCCTCGATATCGGCGCGGCGCTCAGAGACCGGCAGCTGTTCGGGAAACTCGATTTTCGCCGGCACCTCGCGTTCGGTCACCGGCTGGGCAGTACTCATGGTTCGATACCGAGGTCAGTCGAGATCGCGCAGCTCGCGTCGCAGAATTTTGCCCACCGCGGTCTTCGGTAGCTCATCCTTGAACACGACTGACTTTGGCACCTTATAGCCGGTGAGCCCCTCGCGCATGAAATTGCGCACGTCGTCCTCAGAGAGCTCAGGGTTACTGCGCACCACATACATGCGAATCGCCTCCCCCGTGCTCTCACTCGGTATGCCAACTGCCGCGCACTCGACCACGTCGGGATGCGCCACCAAGACATCCTCGAGTTCGTTGGGGTACACGTTAAAGCCGGACACCACGATCATGTCCTTCTTGCGATCGACAATGCGCATATAGCCATCGGGCTGCACCAGCGCGATATCACCGGTGGCGAACCAGCCGTCGTGATCAATCACCTCCGCCGTGGCCTCGGGGCGCTGCCAATAGCCGGCCATGACCTGGGGGCCGCGCACGCAGAGCTCCCCCGCTTCGTCGAGCCCGAGGACGTTGCCGTCATCATCGCGAATCTGGATCTCGGTGCCGGGCACCGGCACGCCGATGGTGCCAATTTGCACTCCATTGCCGGGATTCGCTGAGACGGTCGGTGACGTTTCGGTCAGACCATAGCCTTCTGATACCCGGCAACCGGTCACCTCTGCCCAGCGGTTGGCCGCGTCGTGGGTCAGCGCCATACCGCCCGAGAGCGTCACCTGAAGGTTGGAGAAATCGAGCGCGCGGAACGCTTCGTTATTACAGAGCGCCACGAACAATGTGTTCAAACCGCAGAACAGCGCCGGTTTGTAGTCGTCGAAAGCCTTGACCACCGAGGGCAGGTCTCGCGGGTTGGGGACAAACGCGGTGTGGGCACCAATGCGCAGGGCATACATCGAGGCCGTAAATGCATAGATATGGTAAACGGGCAGTGGCTGCAGCATGGTGCTGCCCCGCCCCTCAATGTTATGGGTCTCGAAGAACGCATCGCTCTGCAGCACATTGGCAATCAGATTGCCGTGGGTGAGCATCGCGCCCTTAGCCACGCCCGTGGTGCCACCGGTGTATTGCAGCATGGCCAGATCGTCGCGATTGAGAATCGCCGCGCGATACGGCGTTTTGGCACCGGCTTTTAACACGGCATTGAGCTTCAGTGACCCGGGAATCGAGAACGCGGGCACCATGCGCTTCACGTGTTTGACCAAAAAATTAATGAGCGTGCGCTTGGGCTGGGGATGAAGGTCAGCAATCTCGGTGACCACGACGGTCTCGACATCCGTTTTGGGCAGCACCGCCGCCGCGGTTTGCGCCACGTTGGCCTGCACCACCATCACTTTGACATTGGCGTCGTTGAGCTGATGCTCAAGCTCCCGCTCGGTGTAGAGCGGGTTGGTATTGACCACCACCATGCCGGCGCGCAGCGCCCCCAGACACACCACCAGATACTGAATGAGGTTGGGCATTTGCACCGCGACCCGGTCGCCACGCGCAAGCCCCGCGCCGTGCTGCAACCAGCCGGCAAACTGCGCCGAGAGCCGGTCGAGATCGGCGTAGGTCAGGGTGTGCCCGACACTGCTGCACGCGGCTTCGCTTTGGTAGGTCGCGAAAGCCTCCTCGAAGAGCGCAACAATGGAGGGATAGGTGTCGGTATCGATGTGGCTGGGAATCTGCAGCGCATCAAGCCGCGCCGCGATCGCACTTTGGACCGTTTCCGTCATGGGGTTATCTCGGGTAACACAGGTGGTTTGGGTATGATGTGGATCGAGCGGTGCGGGGTCAACCTCCCAGCACCGGCATAGGGATCGCGAAGTGCAGGATCAACCTCGCGACGCGGCAATATGAAACCCGCCCACAGGACTCGCATCATAGTGAGTCGCGAAAGAGCGCCGAAGCAAAACAGACCGGAACAGAACGAGGACAACGCAGGATGCAGATCAGCAATGTGACCTTCGATGAGATCGCCATCGGTGATACCGCAACCTATACGCGGCTGATCACCAATCAGGAGGTCGAGGCATTTGCCGCGATCTCGGGAGACCATAACCCCCTGCACCTTGACCCCGACTACGCCGCCACCACTCCCTTCGGTGAATGCATCGCCCACGGCATGCTCACCGGGGCCTTGATCAGCGCGGCGATTGCCATGCAATTGCCGGGACCGGGCTCGGTTTATCTCAACCAGAGTTTGCAGTTCCGGGCGCCAGTATTTTTGGGGGACACCCTGACGGTCACGCTGGAGGTGACCGAAAAACATGGCAAACGCCCCTGGGTCACATTGAGTTGCACTGTGGAGAACCAAGACGGCAAAACCGTCGCCAAAGGAGAGGCTCAGGTGGCGGCGCCGACCGAGCAAGAAACCGTGACCGTGGTCCCGCCGCCGGCGATTCAGCTACTGGAGGAAGCCTCGCTGGCCTCTGACTGAGCGAACTGCTCGGGGTCGATATACATCAGCTCGATGAGCACCACCGGCTCACTCGCCGACGGCGTTGCACCCATTAGGAGCATGTTGGGCACGCCGTCGAGTGCAATCACACCCGGCACACCGAACAGCCTGCGCTCCGAGGTGGCCTGACCGCTCTCGTCCATCATGCGCATCACGGGTAGTGAGGCCTCTTCATCGCGGAGGTTGTCACTAAGGCGCGACAGCATGGCCAGTACCGAGTCTCTGAACAACGAAAAATTCAGGGTCCCCCGGAACTCGCTGTGATCGAGCGTCACATCCAGGCGTACCTGCCCCTCGTCTTCCATACGGAGCTGGGTGAGCGCAATGCGCTTGCCCGCCTCGAGCTCGCGGAAAATGCGTTTGCCCACCGTGCGCGAGACGTCTATCAGTGATTGATGAATCACGTTTGCACTGATCGTAGCGAACTGCTCGTCGGTCAGCGTGCGCTCATTTGCAGCCATAGCTCCTCCTGTATTGGCCGCGAGTGTAACGCGCGCACTGCTTTGCTCCCACTCCGATTTGCCTGCGCCCCCTTGGGGTGGCTTTGATAGAATTTAATGATTCCACGCCCACGCTCCGGCTCGACCCCGCCGGGGCGCAGCGACCCACCCGCCGTCACCATCGATACGAGCCGTGATCAATCCAACCCAAACTCCCTGGACACCGCTGGCGCCCCCGACCCTCGACTGGCAGGGCGACGCGCCTATCTCGCATGATACGGGCGACATTTATTTTTCTACCGAGGACGGCCTACAAGAGAGTGACTATGTGTTTATCGAGGGCAATCGCTTGCGCAGTCGTTGGGCGACACACAGCGAGGCGTCGTTTGTCGTCGCTGAAATCGGTGTGGGCAGCGCGCTGAATGTTGCACTGACGTGCCAGCGCTGGTTAGAAGACCGGCCGGCGGGCAAAACACTGCACTTCATCGGCATTGAGCGGGCACCCATGCGTCCCGCCGATATTCGCCGGGCACTGGCTTCATGGCCTGTGCTATCGCCCATCTGTGACCCCCTCCTTGATCGCTGGCCCGACCCGCTGCCCGGTTGCCACCGGCGACGCTTTATCGACTGGGGCATCACAATCGATTTTTGGTGGGGC
>Ga0181562_10003960_pt1 | contig 10758 bp, 11 predicted proteins | sample 011ome_26_FD_139344 | JGI IMG/M metagenome (GOLD analysis project Ga0181562, IMG submission 139344) | Coastal salt marsh microbial communities from the Groves Creek Marsh, Skidaway Island, Georgia - 011511BT metaG (megahit assembly) | ecosystem: Environmental > Aquatic > Marine > Intertidal...
ATGTAATCAACTCCAATCTTTTCCATCGACGAAAGAAAACCTTCTAGATAATGAAAATAGTGATTATTACATGCGCAATTTATAAGTAGCTTCATATACATTAACTCAGATTTTACACATTATATTTATTTTGTCATTTTTCTAGAGGGCAAGTTTACAGGAGTAATGAACAAATTACTGAGTCTGATAGGCTGGGCAAATGGCGCACTTTTTAAGAGCTACTTTATCAAAACAAATGGTAGTATTTCTTGCTGTACTACACTAGAAATCTTGCTGCTCACTTTAATAGATTGCAATTATTATATAAATCTAGATAAGATAAATTAGTGCCAATCTTCGCATTCTAAGCCAAGCTTGTGAGCCATCTTTGATAAGTCTTTTGAAGCGTTTATCACGACGCCACAATCAGCCCAAGTAAGCATATCAAGGTCGCTCACATGATCCGAATAAGCTATGATTCTCTCGCTCTGCCTGAAAACGTCGAATTGTAAGCGCAGAGCTTCAAGTTTTGCAGGGCCACGAAGATTTTCACCATCCAACTTGCCAGACAGGCGCTCGTTCGGATCAACTTCAGCTTTTGTTGAGAGTACAGAATCAAATTTTAAAATACGACCAATATGGTCGGCATAAAGGTTTATTCCACCAGTGGCCAACACAAGCTTAGCACCTTGGCTTCGATGCTTCTCGATACGCTCAATGGCTTGCTGATACATACCATTTTCAACAATGGATTGTGCAAACTCTTCACCCATCTTGTTCGCCAATATAAATGAAACATCTCGCAGGAAAGTATTTAAATAGGCCTGTTTTAACTGTGTATTTGAAATACGCTTAAGGAAAAATAGTAAAGTAATAGGTAGTAACATGATAAGACGTAACGCAATCCAAGGTCTTTTACGGAGAACTAAAAGTAAAAACAAAAGATAGGTGTCTTTTTTGGAAATTGTTTCGTCCAGATCAAAAATAGCAATTGAATACATTGTTCTATACCTTTTTTTATCTAAATATGATGAAGCGACCAAACATGAAATTAGTTGTAAAAATTACAGCAGTAACAATTATTTGAATGATCAAGTAATGTAAATCAGAATTCATTTCCAAGAGGTAAAAAAATAAAATATTAACAATATACATAATGGAGGTTAATACTACATACTTTGTGAATACCTTACTGTGAGAGGAGTTACCTTGAAAACACCAGTGATATTGCAATGTATAATTCACACCCACAGCTGCAACAAAACCTACGCATGTAGCAATAACTGTATCGATATATAAAGCCTCAACCAAAACGACCAACACTGTCAGATGAGTAAGAAGCGCTAAACCGCCAGAAATAACATATTTAACAACTATCATTTATTTATTGTGAGATTACTAATATTTATTTACTTCGAGCAAGAAGGCAAGTCCTGGGATGTCAACTAGGAAAAGTATAACCATTAACATGATAAGAAGCGTTACATAAATAACAAATAGGCGCTCTCGGTAAATTTTTTCTGGGCGTTGAGCGCTCGAGTCAGTTGAACTTCCAATCCATAAATACCAAACAAATAACACTGCAAACAATGGGAAAGTTAGAATATATTCGACGCGATACTTGATTAAAAAGATACCCAGAAAAAAAGATGATGTGATCGCATAGAAGAAAGTAGACAGTAGAAGTTTCGTTTCAGTGTAGTAAGCAAAAGAAGCTCTATATTGTGCCGCAATATCAGGATTTCCGATAGTTCTGAATTCTGCATACCGTTTGACTGCCATCAAAAATGCCCCTCCCATCCAGTAACTCAACAGAATAGAACTAGGGGGGAGGCTATCGACTTGCACGACATGCCAACCCATCATAAGGCGGATAGGGTTGTTAACAGATTCAGATAGAACGTCAACGATACCACGATCTTTAGTGCGGAATGGGCGCACATTATAGAATATACCCATAATGAGAAGGACTACTGTCCACACTAAGAACATAGTTCCAACCATATAAGCCAATGTCAGAGACAAACTTATTAATATAATGTACTGCATAATCACTATATCTTTGCGTAACAACCCTTTAGCGCCGGGTCGTAAGTTTTTGTACGGATGAAACCTATCAAATTCTGCATCAAGATATTCATTGATAGTATAGTTCGCAGATGCAGCAATACATAGCGCAAAAAGACCTATAATACTGCGCACTAACAACTCATCTACCGTAAAGGATACTGGCGCTAAAACCAAAGCCAGAATGGCTCCAGGTATAGCAAAAATGTTCTTAAACCAATGGTCGGGCCGCATAATTGAGATGTATGTTCTGAAGCTAGTATTAGATTGACGGATAGATTTAAGTGACATTATTTTACCTTTTTAAATATAACTCCGAGCGAGTCGAAGAGATTTAGTGGAACCGATACGTTTCCCACTATTGATGGCATAGGAATGCGCTGTAAGAACTTAATATAAACCCCAAGACGAGCCCATAAATAATTCACCGGAAAGAACCACCAAGGACGAAAAACATGAAGCCGCTCTGCACCAGCCTTTTCAAGCGCCAAATCTAGAGTTGAGAGGTTAAAATAACCTACATGAGCAACCCTGAAGTGCCACCACTTCCAGCCCATAGTGCGAGCGGCAAATGAATTCAAGTCTGGCGTGACCAAGAAGCCGATGCCGTCATCTTTCAGCAGATCTACCGCTTCCCTCAGTAATGCTACTGGATCTGTAACATGTTCAAGAACATCTATGATACATATAACATCATACAGACCTGTGATCTTCGGGTCGGGTAAGCTACCACACACCACCTTGAGCCCGCGCATCTCAGCTTTTGATTGAAGCCAGGTTGAAGGCTCAATACCTTCAGCTTCATAGTCAGCACGCATAGCCTCTTCAACAATAATTCCGCTTCCAGCACCAACATCTAGCAATCGTCCACTGGATTTGTATTTAGACAGCATATTAATAAGCTTGCGAGCCTGTATAGCACGAGGAATTCGAGTTTCTTCATACAATTCATCTTCCATATCTTTATAAAAAGACAGTGTCTCATCAATTTCACTGCACTGCAAAAAACCGCATTTTAGACAAGAATAAATAGTAGCGGTTGTACCATACTTGTCATCAGTAATATTGAAAGATTTGCTATCGAGTTCGCTATTGATCGAACTATCCTTTTCTTTCTTGAGAGGGGATGTTCCACAAACCCAACATTTGGCATTAGTATTCTTGATTACAAAATCCTCACTTTATATAAATTCAACTTTTAAAAATTCTAACAGGATTTATTTAAACCTACTTAGAAAATATTTCTTAATTTTATCATCACTCAGCGTATCCAGCACAGTTATAGATCCATCAAAATCCTTCTTCTTGGCAAAATAACCTTCACATACAGAATAATCGTCATTCACTTTTACTAGGCGCTTGCCAACATAGACGTGCAATCCATACTGAAACCCTGCACCTTTGCAGGTCGTATTTTGCAGATCTCTATTTTTAACAAAATACAGAAAACTATATCCAGGCTGGGGCATTGCGCCATTTATTAGCCCTTTGTAGCTCTGTACCAAATGCACATTTGTTTCAGGGGAATATGCACTAAGCACAAAATTAGAGACGACGTATCCATTATCACTATTATTCTTTATAATTTCTGCCACTGGTTCAATGTTACCCCTATAGTAACGATTTGAATATGAAATAACATTTTCGATAGCAGGCCACAAAGAAAGGGCGAATGGTATAAAAATCACAAGCCATTTTTTACCAAAGACATTCTCCTGGTTATGATTAACAGTGCGATATAAAACAAAATATACTAACAAAATAGAAGATAAACCTATAACCCAAGCCAACGGCGTCGTATAGAGCTTATCAATGATCACATATGTCAGAAACCCGACCGAGTATGCTAATACATACTGAAAGGTTAATTTTTGATAATAAACCGCTTCATCAAGCATAATTATACGGAAAAACACATAAAAAACTATTGGAAGCGCCCAAGACATGCGTGCAAGATAGAAGTTATCAGGCGCCAAAATACCCATTGATAGATAACCTAAAACACACGCCACAGCTGCACGCAATATATTATCGTTAAGTAAGAATTTATTTCTGAAGCGGATAGCATCAAAATATATTCGCAGGATTATTACAAGGATAACTGGTACAAGAGAAAACCCTTGAGACGGAAATATCGTGTTTAATATAAATAGTATACGTGCTCGAACAAAAGGCACAGTCTCATTATACAAAACATGGATATTTATAGCATCTGAAAATGAGTTTATAAAAACCGGTAAATTAGCAAATTGTGCATATACTATCAAAAAGACTGTGGTAGAAAATAGTGCGGCCAATATGTAAAACATAGTGAACTTATAGTAGGCTTTATATTTTTTTGTAATAAATACAGATATTGACAAATATAAAACAATAGAAACTAGATAATACACACCCATTGGTAGAAACCAAAAAAACAAAATTGGCACTGTCAATCCAGAAAGCAGAGCTGCCACTAAATTGACTTTTGGAAAGTGCGCGTATTTGACAAAAATAACAAAATTAAAACAAAGAGCCCCCCAGGCAAGACCGTAATATTGCTTATTTATCAAAAAGAATCTAGAGACTGGATCAATAAATAGTAGGCTTACTACTATACCCACATACATCCAATTTCGAGTCAGCAGATACACCGAACTAACTAAAAAAATAATAGACAATACTTTTAACAACGCATCAAAAATAAATATATTTTCAATCTGCATCCCATATATATTTAGAAATCCTGCATATGAAATAATTTGACTAACCTTATCCCAGGCAAAGATATCTAATCCAGATGAACTATTAGGCCAATATAAAATTGTTGGCACTCCATCTTTTATAAAATTACGAGCCCCTTCATACAGATAATAATAATCATAATTTTCTGGATAAGGTATGGCAGGATTAAATATCACATAAATAATTGTACTTATATAATACGATATCAACACTACACCACTGATGATCATAAACATCAAAAGATAATAAACTACAGGAGATTGAATTTTTTTTTGTGGTGCATGATTTAGCATATTAGATAATTCCTCCTTGCAGCTTTAGCTAATAAAGTCACTAAACTCTTGTAACTTTTTCTCACGCCATAATTTGAACCCATTTCAATTGTCGATAAGTCGATAATCTGAGCCTTCTGATAATAGATATGTTTTTGCTCTATCTATCCCTTTAGAGCACGTAATAGTTCTATGCCCATCAGTAATAATATGGTCAGAAAATCGCCAATGCCTCAATCTGCTCGACATAATATCTTTGACGACACGGAGTATTTTATACAATACGATATAAACTCGAGAGAGTATAAAATCTATAATGTTAATGTATCCTCTTTTATAGCAAAGTTTCAATAGGTTCAAATGCATTTCAGATTTCTCTCTTGTAAATAATAAAGGATCGAAATCGTCACCACTCCTCCTCATGCACTCTCCATATACAGACTGGTAATCTGAAAATTTGATACCTTTTTCTACTTTATTTACAATGTCTTTAGATGTTATGATTACTTTAAGCATAAAGGAAATAGTTAATTTTGGATTAATTTTTAATCAGTCAGAATAGATCGTTATGGTACAGATAATTCAATATCCATAAATGCCTTTGTAGTTCCACCAAACCCAGCTTTAAATTGCGATATTCCAAGCTCTTTTGTTGATGGTTGACTAATGCTTGGATACAATTGCTCTCCCACTTCAAACCATTTACAACCGATAGATTTTGCATGCAATATAGCGACCCATAAAAGCGCATGAAATATTGGCTTATCAAATAAATCTCTATTAGACGCAGAAGCACCATAGTAACAACTATCCAATGAACATGGGAAGAATCCAGCTGAAATAATACTTCCATTAAGACCTCCAGTTACAAGAAATGCATCTCCCGATTCAATCATTGTAAATTGTCGCCTCCAGCTATCTTCCGTACGTGTCTCCTTGCCAGATTCCAAAATATGTAATTTACGATATTCATTCACAACCTCCCAAGACACATCTTTTTTCGTATATATTTTCACGTTCAATTCTCGTAACCCCCAGTTGATCAGACTTGAATAACTTTTTCTAATGCCTCTCTTTATTTCACTTTCTTCTTTATTTAAATCAATCACTTGAGTATAAATTTGCCGACTATCCGCCCCCATTTTCAATAAATATTTTGACAGGGTGGAAAGGTTACCGTTAATAAGAAAATCTCGATGATGAATAGTGCCTTGCGTATTCTCGATAAGGACGGAAACTTCCTTAACAAATAATTTTTCCATCTTAATTGTAATTAATTTTTCATTTTGAATCGCTATACATGGACGCCCACCGAAGGCATTTAGCCCTATTGTTTTATTTTCCGAGGTGCGCATGCATGAAAAAAAAATAACTGGAATGTTGTCTACAAAGATTGTGAATGACTCATTTGTACAAATACATTTTCTATCTATATGAGACTGCCTTCTAAAGTTAATACTAGACTCAGAATAAGCATTGGTCTGATGATAACTATGATTCAGTGTAGTAAAAAATTCGCTTTGAACATCTTCGAATCTAATTTTTTTTTTTATTTTAATTGGCATTATTTAACTATTGAAGAATAGCTTTTATTTTTTTTGCATTATATTTATCTGATTTAGCCTTAAAGGTCATCTTTACTGAATTATCAAAATACTATGTATTTCCGATATTTTTGGCGGGAGCTGTAAAAATCTAGAAGCCTTCGTATATTCATCAAACACTATAATTCCAGCATCAATTGAGATGTTTTTAGAGACTCCTATATTTTTCGAATAATTCCTGTTTCTACTTTGACCAATATAATAATACACCCCATCATAATCTAAACCTCTAGTAAACGCAGGAAATTCGCCAACAACTTGAAAATTATTTGTTAACAGCTGCCCTTGTAATGAATTAAGCACATGCAGTGATCCGTTTATCATCTGAATATTATGTGGCATCCATAAATTTTGCACTATTGGCCCAATTTTTTCTTTGTTCAATATATTGTATTCAACAACTCCACCATCAAAGACATCATTCTGCCAATTTCCTGTCATAGAAAACATAGAAATAAACAAGCTATCATCTACTACAAGGCAATCATTACAGTGATGTTTGGGGGCTCCATACCTTTCTTTCTTATAAGAAAGTTTAATATTATCAACAACATTAAACTCCTCATCCAGGATAAGAACACCATCATAATAACTTCCCACTACATAAAAATTTTTATATTTTTTAGAATATTGCACTCCATGCGCACGAACTCCTGTCGGAAGTTTTTTAGATTTAACAATACTATAATGAGCATCAAATTCAAATATTCCCATATCTGCATCAACAGAGATGTAATTGTCATTAAATTTAATTAAGCCATAACAATTTCCGGGTATCACTTTTTTATACTTCCACTCGTCACCATCAACCGTTAATTCATATACTCCACCACCATATAAAGGGTTTTCATCTTTCGGTGAGCCGCTAGTAAATAGTATTTTTTTCGATATACCCTCCAACTCATTAATTACTCTAAGATCATTCAGAATTGGACTTACACAATAATCAGCGCCGCTATTCAACCCATAACCATTTAACTGATCTGAAACCTCGGTGAAAGAGGTAGTGCAAATTACTACAAACGGATTATTCTTTTCATTAATAGATTTTGGGGGTAATATTTCCACATTAAGTTCAATTTTCCCCCAGAGATTAGGGGCATTATCAACAATTGAATCTATTTTATGTCCATCTAAAATTCTGGCAGTTTTTTCAGAAATTGGCCCTGCTCCAAATAGAACTATTTTTCTACCTTTAGAATTTTTGTTTAAATCTTGTAGTGTTGAAAATGGTATCTTTCTAGAATGATTCATAAGCTATATACCCTATATATTTTTATTAAAATTTTCAATTTTAGAGTCATCTAAATGTACATCTCCATAGCTTGACGCGCCTCCCCAAACATTATTTTTCCACCATTTTCCATCCTCTATCCACCAAACTCTTGGATCTCTAAAGGTATCAGCAATACTCCAAAATTCACTCTCTTTCATGCCAACATAATCAAGCCAATAGTAAAGGTCTGACGATACTACCGAATCATACTTACGGACCATTTTAACTCCTTCTTCACGAGTCATGCATCCTGCTCTTATGTCTTTTGATGCATGATCTGAAGCTCTTCCATAGCCAAATTTTACAAATTTTAGGAGATCATGAATACCATTTTCATATCTATCATCTAAATTTGAAAATCTTCTGTATGTTCTTTCAAATGGTTTTTCTGAAGGCTTCCAATCATAATTTTCCATTATTATTTTTGTTTGCTTATGTGGATCCCATTTGAAGAAATTTCCTATATATAACCCACGAACACCAACCTCAAGTATCTCCTCATCTGAGGGGTACTTTGCCCACATCATATCCTTCTCTCTAAGCCCGTGCTTAAGCATATCGTACCACTCATACCCCCTCAAATCATGCTCATGCCTAACTCTTGCACTAAACTCAACAAAATCATCAGGGCTATACATGCCTGATATATCCCAATTTGTCTCACCCCAAATTATTAAAGGTATATTAAATTTAGTTGCAATCTGAATAGGTGCAGTCATTATGCCGCAGTGATTTTGCCAATTCATGTCACCCATCATTTTAAATGTTATTTTATTTAATTTTTTAAGTGTATCTACACTAGGCCCCCACACAATGTGATCCGCGTCAAATGCATGCCTCATTAAATCTCTGTTATGATCACCTTCAGGTAAATAATTATTGCCATGATAGGTCATTAGCAGTGGTTTTAATCCGTATTCTTTTGCCATTAAATGCGCCTGATAAAAGCTATCCTTTCCTCCGCTAACAGGTATTAAACAGTCATAATTTGAGTTATTGTTATTCAAATAAGGCTTTATTAACTCTTCAAATTTATCTTTACGCTGACTCCAAAAATCATCTGACAATTCTTCAAATTTTTCTGCTGTTCTACAGGCGCTACACACACCCTCTTCATCAATATTTAAATTTACTGTACTTATTGGATAAACACACTTCTTGCAATATTTAATAATTTTCATAAAATTCGTCCTTTATTAGATTTTAATTAAATCTGGTTTTCTCACATTAAAGCCAGATTCATACAAATGTTTTTTTGCTAGATAGACACTTTGATCTGTATAGTGAAATACATTTGCTGCTGCGACAGCATCTACGCTTGTTTTTTCAAAAGCCTCAGAAAAGTGATCCCACCCCCCTACTCCGCCACATGCTATAACTGGAATTGAGACGCTATCAGCAACCTTTTCGATTAAAGGGATATCATACCCACTTCCCGAACCATCTCTATCAATTGAATTTATCAAAATTTCACCCGCTCCATTATCTTCAACAATTCTAGCAAACTCATCTGGAGTCATATTTGTTATTTCCCTTCCTCCGTTCGAATAAACAAGATGGTTATCTAAGTTTTTTTTTGCATCTATTGATATAACAATGCACTGAGACCCAAATTCTTTTGAGGCTTGATTAATAAATTTTGTGTCATTTATAGCTATTGAATTCAAACATATTTTATCTGCGCCTGACGATAGCCTGTCCTCAATATCTTTCATGGTTCGAATCTTTCCACCTACTGTTATTGGCATAAAGGCTATATCTGACACATCTTTAATGATATTCAAAAAACTACCTCTATTTTTATAGCCTTGATCATTTCTCCTTGTGTCATATTTATCACCTCTAGATATGTCAATATATATTATTTCATCAGAAGCCCACTCACTCAACCGTTTTACGGTAGTAACCGGGTTACCTAGATTTTGATATTGCGAAAAATCTTTACTTTGAACAACCCAGCCATCTTTTAAAAGAACAATAGGTATTAATCTATTCTTTTTCATATAATTTTATAAAATTTTTGAGCAGTAATTGTCCAGCCCTTTGACTTTTTTCAGGATGAAATTGGAATCCATAGATGTTGTCTTTACAAACAATAGATGTAAAATTACTTCCATATTCAGTATGAGCCAAAACATGGTTTTTGTCTTTTACATTAAAAGCATAACTATGCACATAATAAAAATCCCTATAGTCCTTTAAACCATTAAATATTTGAGATTGTTTAATAATGGAAATATCATTCCAGCCAATATGTGGAAGTGGAAAACTTCCAACACTTAGTTTATTGACGCTTCCGCCGATCCAGCCCAAACCTTTACAGCTTTCATGTTCATTGCCAAAATCCGCCAAAACCTGCATACCAACACAAATTCCCAAGAAAGGTTTACCTTTATCCAAAATTTCATTCTCCAGACAATCCAGTGGAATATTGTTTTCAATTTTTTTCATTGCAGAAGGAAAAGCTCCCACACCAGGCAATATTACATGGGAGGAATTTTTTATTTCTTTTGCATTGTTAGAAACTACTACATCAAATTGAAGGTGTCTTATAACGTTATATACAGATCTAATATTTCCAGAACCGTAATCTAAGATACATATTTTTACCATATTTCACACTCTTTTAAAAAAATATTTTTTCCTTTTATTAGCCAACCTTTAATTTTAGTCATTATATGCAATTTCTTCAATTTTACCGAGTCAAGTGAAAGAAGGAATCATCAGAGTCGCTACCATTGCGATCCAAGGTTATGTGCTTTTCAATTATAGAAATAAGTAATGCCACACTGGAAATCGGTGCTGGTGTTGCCAATTGTATGATCTGACAAACTAG
>Ga0181562_10003962_pt1 | contig 10753 bp, 7 predicted proteins | sample 011ome_26_FD_139344 | JGI IMG/M metagenome (GOLD analysis project Ga0181562, IMG submission 139344) | Coastal salt marsh microbial communities from the Groves Creek Marsh, Skidaway Island, Georgia - 011511BT metaG (megahit assembly) | ecosystem: Environmental > Aquatic > Marine > Intertidal zone...
ATTTTCGGTCGGGATGGCCTGTCACTCAGTGACAAATGGGCCGACGGCATTCGCACGCTGCACGGCATGCACATCCATGGATTCCCCAACTGCTTCCTGATGAGCACGATCCAGGGCGGCTTCACCGTTAACTATCCTCATATGCTCGACGAGGTCGCGACCCACGTCGCTCATATTGTTGGTCATGCGCTCGCTATCGAAAAAGAAGTGGTGGAAACCAGCGCTGAGGCAGAGGCCGGCTGGGTACAAACGATTTTGGACAAAGGGGTGCGCGGCGGCATTATTGGTGACGAGACTTGTACGCCGGGTTACTACAACAACGAAGGCAAGCCGCGAGCGCACTTCGAGCAAATGGTGTCCTATGGTGACGGACCCATCCCTTTCTTCAATTTGCTTGCCAAATGGCGCGATACCGGTGAGTTTGCCGGGCTGACGATCGACTGAATCAGATATCGCAGCTGACTGCTACTGCGACGTCAGAGCAGTCGGGGTATGAGCCGTGGCGTGTTATTCAAGTAGGTCTGATAATCAGGGTCGTTGCCCCATAGCTGCTGGCCGCGACGCGCCAACGTGGGTATGCCGCTGATGCGGGTCAATAAGGCGTAAACAAAGAGCGGCGACAGCATCACCACCCACTGCGCGCCTGACAAGTAGGGTATCGCCATCACCGCTAGGCCGGCCCACAGTAGGATTTCGCCAAAATAGTTAGGGTGGCGGGAGCGAGCCCACAACCCTGTGTTAATGAAGCGTCCCTCATTGGCCGGATCTGCCCTGAAGCGCGACTTTTGACGATCTGCCATCACTTCGATGGCGAAGCCTGCCGCCCACATCACGGCGCCGATCACATAAACGGCGCCCAACGCTGTCGGATCGATGCTCAATATGGCGGTCAGGGCGGCACAGCTGGTCATCACCACCCAGGCGCCCTGCAACGTCCAAGCCACAAAAAAGCGCGACGAGGAGATCTTGATGTGATCAAAGCGTTGATCGCCACCCGCCGCGTGAATGCGGCGGAACAAAAAGCTGCCGAGACGGCCCGCCCAGACAAAGATCATGATAGCGATCAGCCATTGCGCAACCGAGGGCGCCGGCGCGACGCTAATGGCGCCCAGTGTGACGGCGATATAGGTCAGGCTGCCAGTCAAGTCATAAAACCGCTCAGTCTGCAGCAACCGGGCGGGGATAAAAGCTACCCACTGGATCACGTAAGCGGCCAATGCCAATACGGTCAGTGCGGGCCAACCGCCGAGCTCTAAGGCATGCGGGTTGGCGAGTGTTGCGACCCCCGTGGGCAACGCCACCGCCAGCAGAATAAATAGGATTTTTTTCATGGCGCTGATTCTCTTTGGCTTAGCGCCGGCAGACGCCGACCCCTGTCTCCGCTTTGACTCCCTTGCGCTAGATACTCTAGCGGCCGGCCAGTGGTTCAGGCCTGGAATGCGTACAGGCCGTCAGACATCGGTTCGCAGAGTGAGCATGACGCCGCGCTGGCCCGAGACCTGATTCTCCAGCAACGCCTGCCAAATCATGTTGCATGCCTCAGTACCAGCGTGCGATTCCATGGCCAATGTCGGCGCCAGTCGCTGGACCAAGCTGATGCTGGCCGCATACGCTTTGCCCATCATCACACCGCCACCCCACTCCGCATCCCGCTTTTCAATTTGTGCGGGCGCAAAAAAGACCTCAGGTTCGCTGCCGGGCAGCGGGTCACCACCGAGCGATTGTCCAAACTGGTCCCAGTGTGTCGCGCCAACCAGCAGGGTAAGCACCGCACGGTCGATCAAGTGAGAGTGCAGCCGGGACCGCACGTTTACATCTCCGGCAATATCGATATAGGCAGTTGGTGCATGCTCCAGGGTTTCGAGTTCACCATAAGGCACTACGCTGTCATAGCACCCAAGCGCCTCGGCAAATGGCACATTCTGCTCTGCCGTTAATCCCACGATGGCGCCATCAAAGCCTGCTGCTCGCACAAACGCCGCTGTGCTGAACCCGGTCTTAGACGATGCCGAGCCTATCACCACCTGCTCCACCCCATACCAGTCGTTATCGAGCAATAAGTCGGCGATCACGTAACCGGTCATGAACAATGGGAAAAAGATACATCGCTGGTCTTCCAGTGCGTGCAATTCGTCAGGTTCGGAGCGTGTGCGCGCATACTGGTTGTAAAGGCCCGGTAGCGGCTGGCGGTGCGCTACCGCGTCGGCGAATCCCCGTGCTGTCACATCGCCCGGCGTCATCACTACGTGGCTACTCATCGGGAAGAACCCATACAGTCGCTCGCCCACCTCAATCGCGTCGACCTGACTGGCAATGACCTCTCCGATACCCCACACCGTTACCTTGCCCCAAGGATCTTCCCCGGTGGGATAGAACTGCCAGTAACCGAACAAATCGCCCGAGGCGGCATAAGTAACGTTATTCGCCGTCATCGCAAACTTGTCTATCGCCACCAATATCTCGCCGGCACCGGGTTCAGGCAGGTCGCACCGTACCACTCGTGTACGTCGATAGTCGGTTCGATCAACCCAGAGCTCAGTCAACATCGCTATGTCCTCATCTTACGCATGGGTACAGTGGCTCCACGAGTGCCGCTGTCAGTGCAATCACCTAGGCATCAGCAACCCATTATCAGTGGGCAGGCGCGCACAAAGCGGTGCCAGACCCGTCGGCTGGGGTTCCCCGGGGTTCAGCGTAGCAAGTTTCGAGTAGTCAGCCACCTGACGGTCGAGATGACTGTGTGAAGGACCGCGGCGCCAGCCTGGAGGCTGACCCCACGGTCATACCACCATCAGAATCAGCGCGGCGAGTACCAGATCGGGCTGCTGTAAGCGCGTTCCTGAGAGCTGTAGCGCGCGTCGTCAGGCATTTCGTCGTAAAGGTCGTAGTTCTTGCGGTCGTAGGCCAACCACCTTGGCGTCGGAATCTCCATGACTCTGGCGTAGTAAAAAGCCCCCTGCTCCGGGTCGAACGAGGGATCTTGCCAATATCCACGGAGCGTATCCGCGCCAATGGAATTGCTATAGGTGGCCTCCATTTCGTTCACGGTGGAACCCACAGAAGCGAGCTTGCCCTCAGCATCCAGTGACCGAGCGTCTGCATTGCTCCAGACCACGTCGTACACCGCCTCTTGCGAGGCGCCATCTTCATCCAACCAGCCCTTCACAATCTGAATTCTATCCAGGTTGGCACCGTTGGGGTCACGCATGGCCTCGACAAGAAAACCCGGGCTCGCACCGTCAGGCGCGGCGGCAAGGTCACCCCCCATGGGTACTCCGGCAGCGTAGCCCTTGTTAGCGAGATCAAGCTGTTCCAGGTCATCGGGTCCGAAGTCATAGCCACCGAATACCCTTACCTGAAGACGAGTCCCCGTGGTACCAAAGACCTCTTTGCGCGCCATAGCGTCCCAAATGGCCTCCCGAGAATTATCAGTGGCCCACACGCCTGCCAAGCCTGATGCCGCCAGCTGAAGTGCGGTCAGATCAAGGGAGGGGTCGCGGGCAGAGCGAATCAACACATCCTTCCAACGATTGGGACTAGGCTCCAAGAAAGGCGCCTTTCCCCACCAGTTATCCTCACGCGTAGCCGGCAATCCCGAGTGGCTATCAGTACTCCCCACCATTCCAAATTTGAAAGGATTCGCACCAAGGCTTTGCTCGAACTCGAGACCCATCTTGAGCGCAGGTCGAGCATATTCGTACTGAATCATGTCAGTGGTTCTCTCTGCCGTGCCACCCAAATTGGTGGTATCGACGATTTCAAAATCGGCAAACTCATCGTCTGGGGAGAGAAACGGATGCGCCTCACCCGTGCCTTTGGCTTGGGTAACTTCAAAATGGGCTCCCAACGGGATCGCGCTTCGGCGTAGCGCTTGTCGATTGGTTTACCGTCGGTTTGGTACTGCGGCGCAAACATCATGCCGCTGGAAAGGTTGCCATTGTGCGGGATCGCCAGCACCTGACCGCCGGTGTCTTTCTCATACGCCGCCATGTAGTCCCAGAGGTCTTCCACGTTCTCCGAATCGAAGTTAGAGAAGGGCAAGACAGGATCAACGGAGGCCTTGTCGCCGCGGAAGACCACGACGCGATGCAAATTGTTGCCGCCAGGCTGCGAAGTCCACTCGTAGCCAATAAACGCCGTGAACTCTCCGGGATCGTTGTATTGGTCTGCGAGGTCCATGATCTTGGTCCAGGCGTTGCGCAGCATGGAATCAACTTTAATTTTAGCTTCCGCGCCTTTAGTCATTTTCTGCACGAGCAGATTGAAGGCGTCGATCCCTTTGCCCGCCATCACCAAGTCATAGAGCTGCTTGCCAAAAGGATCTGCGAGCAGACCCGGATCCGAGTTGGCGATGGCGTCTGCCAGCCCGAGATTTTCTGCATGATCTGCGATTACCACAAAGTCGAGTGGCTTTGAGATCGTCGCTTCCTGCCCGGTACTGCTAGTCACCGTCTCTCCCAGCACAAAACGGTAGGCGTCGTTTGGGCCTACTTTCGTGCCGGCCATGCCCGCATCGGGGGAAAAGGAAGTATGGAGATGCGTGTCACCAAAAAAAGCACGCGTGGGATGGTTGTCAGCCACAGCCAGACTGATCGGTAAGGCAATAACGCTTGCGAGAATCGCACTTCTCATCATGATTGCGCTCCTTCTCTTGTAAGAGTCAATAAAGGTTTGTCCTTGAGTAACCTACCCCGAACCTCATCTTCAAACCCAGCAAAATGCAAGTTCTAGCCAGTGATAGTCACTTTTTGCACATTTTTTCGCTAATAACCCGCACGAACTGCTCGGAAGGGAAAAACTGCAGCTTGAGGGGTTCGCAGCGCCCATAAACTTGCTCTGATTCAGCGGCTATTTCAATTTCAGCCTTTGAACAAGCGCCAAAAGGGCAACTCGAAGGAAAAATAGTCTCTAGAACAGCTCGAGCCGCCTGCCGCGAGGCTTGGGCACTTTATTTTCTGCGGGCAGGGTGCACAAACGCTCCATACGCGTTACCGAGCCGTCTACATATTCCCAGATGAGCTCGTCGCCGTCCCGGTAGCGGCGAACCGCTCTTGGCCCCCAGCCAAAAGCATAAAAGTTAAGGATTTTGTCCTCCCAGATCATGCTGGCCGAAGTGCGCATGCAGTGCTCTTTCCCGCCCAAGGTAAATAGCACCGAGCCCTCGGTGTCGTTGGTGTTGAGCCCGCCCGTGCTGTTAGGGCCGTAATCGTGGATCAGCCCCGCCGCGGTCACAACGACCCGGGAGCCACACTGCTCGACCCGCTCCACATGCCCTACATGGCCCCCAGATACCCCACGCCAAAGGCCCCGGATATCGTCGGCTTCGGGCGGCAGTGGCTCAGTGCACGTCGCCAGAATCGGCAAAGGGAAATGGTCATAGCCGCAGCCCGGCGTGTTGCCTTTGGCGATATCAGCGGCCCGTTTTCCGGACCCATCGAGTTCGGGTAACTGGCAGTAATTGAGCGCCGCACCGTCTCCAGCCAAGGTAACCGGATCAGTCATGAGGGGCGGTCGCGGCGAGAACCAGCCCAGCCAGACAAGCCATGTCATACCCATTACGATGACGATGAGAAAACCTTTGATCAATGCTTTCATACTGAGTTGCGGCCTTTCAGATGGTTACCTGGTCTATGGCAAGCTGACGGCGTTTAACGGCATGAGTGCTACCTAAGCAGAGTCACTGCTGCACGGCAGCCAGCGAGTGCACGCCCTTTATCCATGCACAATAATTGCCACTTAATAAAAAAGGGCGGCCAAGGCCGCCCTTTTTGAGCTGTTCAACTTCGGAGATTAAAACTCCCAAGCCGCCTGAATACCCCAAACCTCGCCTCGGGCGCGGTACTGGAAGTGAGAGCCTCGTGCCAGGGGCACGTCAGCTGCACCACTCGCGAAGAGCTCGTCGGTGATGTTTCTGCCATAAAGCATCAGCATCCAGTTCTCGCCACGGAGGCCGGTACGCAGGTTGACGAGCTCATAACCAGACTGCACGTCGTTTCCGTCAAGGTCACCGGTCATGTAGTAGTCATCGGTGAAGTTCACGTCGAGCTCGGTGAACCACATCATGGAACCGAGCGGCTGCATGAACTGGGCGCCAAAGGATCCTGACCACTCCGCGGCACCGATCTGCACACCTGAGAGATCCTGTGACTGGCCCGACGGCACGCCATTGCCGAGGAACCGCTGCGCACAGGTTCGACCATCTACCGTCACCGAAGTCTGGGGTGAGTTCGGCGTCAAACCACCGGACAGAATATCCAGCGCCTGCATCTCAGCCTGCTGCTGAGCGGTACAGCCGGCACCCTCGAACTTACCGTACTCACCGTCAACCGTGCCGAGAGACAGATTCAGGCGCAGCTTCTCGGTGACCTGGAAAGCCGTATCCAGCTCAAAACCCTGGATCTCAGTACTCGCCGCGTTGGTGACTACGAAGCCCAGACCAACGAAGGTTGATACCTGCTGATCTTCATATTCGCTGTTGTAGTACGCCCAGTTCACACGCATACGTCCGTCAAGGAAGGTGTGCTTACCACCCACTTCGAACGACCATGCGGTCTCGTCGTCGTATTCGAAACCGGTACCCGGCTGAGTACGACACGCCTGATCAGGACACTCTGCGGTGGGTACCGCAACGAAGACTGGATTCTGGTCATCTACCGCGTTGAAGCCACCACTTTTAAAGCCCTCTGAGTAGCTGGCGTAGAGCAGATGGTTGTCACTCGGCGTCCAGTTCAATGACACAGCCGGAATAGTCTGGTCAGTGTCGCGGTCCTCAATGAAGTGGTGCGCATAGCTGTCAAAGAAAGCACCCTGCAGGCTCTGTTGCAGGAAGTTTCCTACATCACCGGCGGTCGCCAGACCGACAAGCGGGTCAGGGGTCTTAGTAGCCAGGCCCTGAGCCGTGCTGTTGAGCCAAGTTTGTGCGTCAGCCGACTTTTCTTCCTCGGTATAGCGCACACCCGCCGTGATACTCAGGTTGTCAGTAATGTTAAAGGTACCTTGCAGGAAGACCGCCCAGGACTCTGTGTCCTGCTGCCAGCGAGACAGGCGACCCACTTGACTCCACATGGTGAGGCCCTCAACGCCTACGGGCAGACTGCCCGGGGGCAGCCCCAATGCAGGCTCAATGCCAGCAAGCTGTGCCGGGCTGTAAGCAAGAATGGTCGGCAATCCTCCTGTAATCAAGGCAGTAATGCCGGGCTGACCGAAAGTGCCGTCCACCGACACCACGCGATCAATCTCTTGCTTGGAGTCGATATAGTTACCGCCCACTATCCAGCTGAATCGACCGTCGAGGTCAGAAGCGAGCCGAATCTCTTGGCTGAACTGCTCGTACTCTTGATTATCGCTTCGCCCAATAAACTCTACAGGCAAGAAGTCGGCATCGATACCGTCCTCAAATTCGTACTGCGAGACACCCGTCACAAGGTTCAGCGTCATGCCGTTACCAAATTCGTGCTCAATGTTCAGCGAGAACTCATGGTTCTCTGTGTCCGTGCCGTCGAGACGCTCGGAGTTGCCACCAAAGACTTCGGCACCGCCAATCGACAGTCCGTCACGGTAGGCGTCAGTAATGCTCTCCTGGAAGCCAGGGAAGGCAAACCCCATGACCGCATACATCGCGCCGTTGGACGCAGGCACCACTGGCCCGATGCCATCGACAATGGTCGGGCCAAACTTGGTTACCGTTCCGGTACTTCCTGTACGCAAGAAGTCGGCGTAGGTGTAACGAAACCCGACACTGGTCGAGTCAGAGGGCTCCCATTGCGCACCGATTCTGGCGATGGTCTCATCCGTTGCAGGCATATTTGGGTTAGCCGCATTGGGGGCGTTGTTGTCGTTATAGCCGTCGATGGAGCGGTCCATAATGGCGAGGCGCATGGCAAAGTTATCTGTGAGGCTGCCGCTGATGTGGCCCTCAAAATACTCGCCGTTGTCGGTCTCGAAACTCGCTGCCACGCGACCTGAGAGGCCTTCACCAACGTTCGGTGCAGCGGTGCGAACGTTTACTGCACCGGCCAACGTGTTCTTGCCGAACAAGATACCCTGGGGACCACGCAGTACTTCCACCTGCTCGAGGTCGAAAAGGCCCAAACGTGCTTGGCGGCTTCGCCCGTAGTGAATGCCATCGACAAACATACCCACCGACTGCTCAAAGGACTGGTTGGCACCAATCGAAATGCCGCGCATGGTGATGATGGTGTTGACAGCATTCTCTGAGACCGAGAAGTTCGGTACGTAAGCACCGAGCTCTGAGAAGCTTCGGATGGAGGCATTTTCAATCTGCTCGCCGCTGATAGCGGTCACCGAAATCGGTACGTCCTGCAGACTTTCAGTCCGCTTCTGCGCTGTTACCACGACTTCTTCTAGTCCAAATTCCATTTCCTGGCCAAATGCTGTCATCGACAGACTGGCCACTGCAGCGCTCAAGGCTACTTTCGCGAAGGTTTTAACCATTATTGTGACTCCCATGGATAGGTTCTGAATCTTTGTTTTTATCGAGAAAAACGCTTAATTTTTATCGAGAGAAGCGCTTGGATAGTGCTAAGAGCGCACTATTTCTACTTTTACTGCACTGATAGTGCCACAGCCAAAGGGAAAGACAACCTTCATGGTCACCGGTACATATCCAACAAATACCAGTCTCTCGAAACCCTGACATGGTGACAAGACGACAATGGAAATCGCTGTTGCTGACCTAGAGAGGCTCTTTACAATCGGGCACCAGTATATATTGGCATAGTTACTGTCATTAGCATAGGTTTGCTATGCTCTTAACGTCACTCCAAGAAGAAGAGAATAAAAACATGAAAAAGTCGCTGATCACCGCAAGTGTGGTGCTGATCTTGGTAGCTCTGGGCTACTTACAGCGCGCCACGATTGCCGAGCGGTTGATGGCAGCAGCCCTGCCAAAACAAATGGCGGCGAATCAGGTAGAAGCATTCGAGGATGGCCTGCACGTTGTGCTGTGTGGCGCCGGCGGACCGATGCCAGCGCCGCGCGCCTCGGGACCCTGTGTCGGTGTCGTTGCGGGCAACCAATTTTTCGTCGTCGATGCGGGCGCAGATAGTACGCGCAATATGCAGCGCCTGAGCTATCCACCGGGCGATATCGCAGCGGTCTTCCTGACTCACTTTCACTCGGATCATATTGATGGCCTCGGGGAACTGGCGACGATCCGCTGGGCTACGGGAGACGACCAGACCCCGCTGGTGGTGTACGGCCCCGAGGGCGTGGATAGCGTGGTAGCGGGCTTTAACGCCGCTTATGCACAAGATTTCACTTACCGGCACGATCACCATGGAGACCTGGTTGCGCCGCTGGCTGCGGCAGGCATAACGGCCATGCCCTTCCAAGCGCCAGCAGACGGCGAGCTCACAACCGTTTTCGAGGGCAATGGCCTGACAGTTGAGGCACTAAGGGTCGATCACGCGCCCGTCGCACCCGCAGTGGGTTATCGTTTCAGCTACGGCGGTCGCACGGTGCTCATCAGCGGCGACACCTCGAAATCCGACAACATCAGGCGCTTTGCGGAGGGCATCGACCTATTAGTCCATGAAGCGCTCTCACCTGAACTCATCGGCATGATGGAGGCCACGGCAAAAGCATTAAATAATCCTGTCGTCGCTAAAGTGATGAGCGACGTGCCGGACTATCACGCAAGCCCGGTTGAGGCGGCCGAAACGGCCCGGGATGCGGGCGTGGGACATTTGCTGTACTACCATATTGTGCCGCCGATCGTGGTGCCCGGGCAGGAAACATTGTGGCTCAATGGTGCGGGGAAGATATTCCCCGACTATACGGTTGGCTACGACGGTGTCACGTTCAGCCTGCCCGCCAACTCAACGGAGATCATAAAAGCCCGCAAGGGCATGTAGGGCTGAGGTAAACGGCCAAGCTTCAGTGAGGTCGGATCAGCCGCCAAACGGACGGGGGCGCTGACGATCACGTCCTCGCTGGTTGTTATGTCTGCGCTGGTTGACAGGAGCACTGCAGAGTCAGTTCGGCACTGATACCCACTCATCGCCCTCTTCAAAGGGCAGCGCAAGATGTTTATCAATGGCCACCGCGGCCTCAATCTCTGGTTCGTAGAGCGCCGGCCGACTCTCAGCAACGTGCGCATTGAGCAAAGCCAACAGCTCCGAGACTTTGTCGGGGCGCGCTTCAGCCAAATTCACCTGCTCCGTGGGGTCCTCGGCGAGATTGAAGAGCCACTGCTTCTCGGGACGCGCGGCGATCTGCAGCTTCCAGTCACCGTGACGCACAATGCGATTGTGTCCCGACGACCAGAACAGGGTCTGCCGCGACCACTCGCGCTCTGCCTCAGCGTCCGAGGTGACCAGAGGCAGTAAATTCTCGCCATCGATCGCGCGATCTTCAGGAAGGGGTTGTTCCACTGCGGCCAACAACGTTGGCATCACGTCAATGTGCGCAACGGGCGTGTCGATCACTTGACGGGCAGCAATCCGCGCAGGCCACTTCACAAACAGCGGTACGCGAATACCCCCCTCAAAGTAAGTAATTTTCCAGCCGCGATACGGTGCGTTAATGTCAGCCAAACCCACGTAACCGGCGCCGCCGTTATCACTCGTGAAGATCACTATGGTGTTGTCAGCCAAGCCTTCCTCTTCCAACGCGGCCATTACTCTGCCCACGCTGCGGTCCAAGGCGCGGGTCATGGCGGCATACACCCTTAAACGGTGTGGCTGGATATCACCCACCGCCTCGTAGTCGGCGCGCGTAGCCTGCAAAGGCG
>Ga0181562_10003967_pt1 | contig 10746 bp, 7 predicted proteins | sample 011ome_26_FD_139344 | JGI IMG/M metagenome (GOLD analysis project Ga0181562, IMG submission 139344) | Coastal salt marsh microbial communities from the Groves Creek Marsh, Skidaway Island, Georgia - 011511BT metaG (megahit assembly) | ecosystem: Environmental > Aquatic > Marine > Intertidal zone...
CGCTTAAAAATTTGATAATATAAGCCTACAATTTTAGAATTTCCTTTAGGTAAATTTATGCTAATAGCTGAAAGATGGTCTTGTGCTGCTATTTGAATTTCGTTCTTAAAAATATTCTGAATAGCTGATTTTTTTGAACTTGAAACGATAATATTACTCTCGAAAATACCTCGAGTAAAGGCATAAAACACTTGACGATCTGTGTCAATTTCTGCTAAAATTTTTGAATGATTGTGAATCAATGTTTTTGAATTCTGAAAAGTAAAATCGGTCAAATTTGAACGCACAGTAATATCACCCATATTTTTAAAAACTTGGTTCAATTGGATTCTATTTTTTCCGCCAACAGGTGGGGTATACCGTCGGAGTGCCATCATAATAGCACCATCCTTAACAGGTTTGCGTAGCATTTCTGAAATGGTAGAGTTCAAATCCTTGGCCAAGGCAGAAAAATTTATAATTTCTCTAGAAAGAGCTTCTTCCAAAAAAGGTCGAGCAACTAAAATTTCCTGAACGCATGTAGCAATAGTTTTCAATTTGTTTATTATTTAACAATTTGTGCGAAATTAATAATAATATTAATATTTTTATGGAACAATGTCTATTAAATTATACATTTGCGACCTAATTTTTATAAAAAATAATGAAAGAAAGCACCCTTTTACAAATCGCAGAAGACTATGGAAGTCCAATATATGTATATGATGCACATAAAATTGAATCACAATACAACCGCTTAACAACTGCTTTTAGTGGGGTTAAAAAACTCAAAATACACTATGCTGCAAAGGCGCTTACTAATATATCGGTACTAAAATTTGTATCAAAACTTGGTGCGGCATTGGATACGGTATCCATTCAAGAAGTTCAACTTGGATTGAAAGCAGGTTTTGCTCCAAAAAATATCATTTATACCCCAAATGGCGTATCATTAAAAGAAATTGAAACTGTAGCAGAGTTAGGGGTTCAAATCAATATTGACAGTTTAGATTTATTAGAACAATTTGGAAGTAAGCACCCTGAAACACCGGTATGTATTCGTATTAACCCTCATGTAATGGCTGGAGGAAATACCAATATTTCTGTAGGACATATCGATTCGAAATTTGGAATTTCAATTCACCAAATCCCATTATTGTTACGTATTGTGGAAAATACAGGAATGAATATCAATGGAATCCATATGCATACGGGTAGTGATATTTTGGATATTGATGTGTTTTTGTATGCCAGTGAGATCTTATTTGAAACCGCCAAAAAGTTTAAAAACTTAACATTTATTGATTTTGGATCTGGATTTAAAGTGCCTTATAAACCCAACGATATTGAAACAAATATTGAGGAATTAGGTGAAAAACTTGCAGAACGGTTCAATACGTTTTGTGAAAATTATGGCAAAGCATTGACTTTGGCTTTTGAGCCCGGAAAATTTATTGTAAGTCAATCGGGGTATTTTTTAACAAAAGTTAATGCCATAAAACAAACCACCTCAACAGTTTTTGCACAGGTCGATTCTGGATTTAACCACCTTATACGCCCAATGCTATATGGCGCACAACACCATATAGAAAATATATCAAATCCAAACGGAAAAGAACGCTTTTATTCTGTTGTAGGCTATATTTGTGAGACCGACACTTTTGCCAACAACCGCCGTATAAAAGAAATTGCAGAGGGGGATATTTTGGCGTTTCACAATGCAGGGGCTTATTGTTTTATGATGTCTAGCAACTACAATTCGCGTTATAGACCAGCGGAAGTGCTTTGGTATAATGATAAAGCCCACTTAATTCGTAACCGAGAAACGTTGGAGGATTTACTCACAAATCAGGTTGAATTGGAGTTCTAATTTTTATTTTTACATATATTAACAAAATAAATAGGTTATTTCATTTATATAACCCTACCTTTGCTGTCTAAAATTAAATTTATTACAGTGAAAAACGGTACAGTAAAATTCTTCAATGCGTCCAAAGGATTTGGATTTATAACAGAAGAAGGTTCAGACACAGAACATTTTGTTCACGTTACTGGATTGATTGATGAAATCAACGAAGGTGACACCGTGGAATTTGAATTAAAAGAAGGTAGAAAAGGCATGAATGCGGTAAATGTTAGAGTCATCTAATATTTAATAAAAACATTATTTTTTTACAAAACCTTTCCAGTTGGAAAGGTTTTTTTGTGATTTATTTTTTTCCGTCTACATAATCTTGAAGGTAAGAAAATGCAGGGGTAAGTTGCCCATTCTCAGTCATTTTGGAACGCGAAAGAATACCATCTTTATCTTCATTAAAAAATGCGGGGATAATTTTTTCTATAAAGGTTTTTCCGAATCCTTCACTAGCATCGCGAGGCAGTTCGCAGGGCAAATTATCTACTGCCATTACAGCAATTGTATTTGGTTTTAAAAAATCTGATTCTAATTCCGTTTGTGGATGATACCCATAAATTGGATGTTCTATTGTTGAAGGACGAATGGTACATGCTACAGGACCATCAATATCACAACTGATATCGGCTACAACTTTAATATTAAAATCATTGGCTTTTGCTTCCTCACGAGTGAAAAAATAGGGCGATCCTTTACCATAAAAATGACCAGCAATAAAGACATCTGCAACTTTGGTATACCTAGAAAATGTAGACCTATAATCTGTAGGATGAGCAAAAAAATCAGATTTTGAAGCTTTTTCTCCATCTTTTCGAGCAACATAATCCAAGACATCTAATTGTACATAAATAGGCTCTTGAAAGGATTGACTTAAAAATTCGTTTATACTAACCTCTTTAATTTTCATAAAATCAAGAACCTCTTTTGCCCCCTGTCCTACTCGACCCGTACCGGTGAGTACAATTTTAAGATTGGGAATTGACACACTTTTCAAAGCCATGTCAAGCTCTGCACGTCCTTTTAGATGAGTTGCTTTTGGAAGTTCGAAACAACTCATTTTTTTTCCAATGGTACGGATGCCATTGTATGCCCCTACTACTCCTGCATAATATCCAAAACCAATTAATCGATTATGGTTTTTATCGACTAAAGTTTCATGATCATAAAGCGTTATATTTTTATCTAAAATCGCTTGTAAAAGTTTGCGATTGTAAGGCTGCTTTTTAATCGTATGACTGAAGAAAAAATAGCTTTTGTTGGGGATAAGCACTTCAATAGGTACTTCTTTGACACCAATCATAATATCAGCATCAGAAATATCATTAGTAACTTCTAGGTTTAGTTTCGAGTATTCATTGTCCAAAAATGCTCTAATTTCTGAGGATTCAACAACGAGCTGTGCTTCGGGGTGATTATAAAGAAGATTTTGGCACGACATTGGTGTAAGGACTACACGTCTATCTGGGGGTGATTTTCGTTCTTTGATGACGGCAAATTTCATAGGCAAACTAAAAAAGTATTTGTACGAAAATAAATGGATTTGAGAGGGTACACAAGTTTTTTTGTAACTTTGCCTTCCTCTAAGGAGGAATTACAATAAAGGGGTCGACTGGTATTGACAGCAGGATCTATGGAATTGTAAGCACGTCGTGTAATGATATTGAAACACGTAAAAGGCCATATCAACATTTAAACGGCGAGAATAACTACGCTTTAGCTGCTTAATCTGAATTATAGTAGGATTGGCCTCGGCACACAAGGTGTGCAAGCTTTATGTCTCCTGAAAGCCTTGATTCATGGCGTTCAATTTTGAGGCATCGTAAAAGTGGATCTAGAAATCCTAAGGCTTCAGTAGGGTTTCGAAACTTTTGAAGCTAAGGGGTAAGTGGATTGTTTTTGGTCAGCTTATCTTCGAAAATTAAATAAAAACTAAGCGTGTAGAAAGCTCTTTTGTAGCTTGTTTGGACCCGAGTTCGATTCTCGGCGACTCCACACTCGAACCCTCAACCTAAAAGGTGAGGGTTTTTAATCGTATATTTATCGAGTCTACGATAACTCATCACGAAACTACACAGATCAGCGTGTATAACGAATGAGGCGCAATTATAGCTCTCCGTGAGGCGCGCCTCACTACGCTATACACAGTGGACGTTGGTAACAATTTGAACGAAAATGAGATATAATTTATTAATAATCATACTTAGTTTTATTTTTTCATCTTGTGAAAGCAATAAAACTTTCAATGGATTTACTTATCCTGAAGGTAAATATAAAGCACTTATACTCAGCTATGATGATGGAACTATTGAGGACCTTGAATTAGTCGAGTTATTAAACAAAAATAATCTAAAAGGTACGTTTAATCTGAATTCTGCATATTTAGGAGCAATTCGTGGTTGGCCACAACAAAATGGAGATACGATTTTTCAGAAATATGTTCCAAGAGACTCATTGAAACAAATTTATGCAAACCACGAAATTGCAGTACATGGTGCATATCATAAAGACTTCATCAAAATATCTAAAGATGAAATTCTTGAGGAAATCCTGACAGACCTAAAAGTATTAAAAGAATTGACTGGTAGAAAAATAATAAGTATGGCTTATCCATTTGGGAATACCAATGATACAATTGCCAAATTTATTTCAAGCACTGACATTACAAATGCTAGAACCGTAGATGACACTCATGATTTTAAGCTACCTAATGAATATTTAATATGGAATCCAACTTGCCATGACAGCAAAGTTTTAGAATATTCTGAAAAATTTATTAAGCTTAATGAATCAAAACTATCGCTCTTTTATGTTTGGGGACATTCTTGGGAATTTAAAGACAAAAAACGGTGGAATGCAATGACAGATTTCTGTAACAAAATTGGTAAGGAAAAAGACATTTGGTCTGTAGGAACAGGTGAATATAGTGAATATTTGAAAGCATTGGACAAAGTTGAATTTGACAGTGGAGAAATCTATAATCCAACTGAAAACCTAACTGTTTGGGTTAATTTATCTGATAAAGTGGAAAAAATTGAATCAGGACAAAAAATCAAAATAAAAACTGTTACCGACAATGGCTATAAGTAGTTGCTTGTTCTCGCCTACTTCTGAAAATCCGCGAGGATTTTCAGTTTGGTGTGTACTTGCAATAGTTAAGTGCTAAACCATGCAACTACTCATAGCCGAAAACGATGGTATGTAATTGCCTAAGGCACGTAGAATCGCGTTTTCCAAACGCTTCCCTTCTACTAATTACATACCATCGTCCACTGTTAATTGCACCTCACTTTTTATCCGTATATTTATCGAGTCTACGAGAACTCATCACGAAACTACACACCAGCGTGTATAACAAATAAGGCGCAATTATAGCTCTCCGTGAGGCGCGCCTCAATTCGCTATACACAGTGGACGATGGCAACAAGCAAAAAATCAAACCATATGAAATACAAATTTAATCGTAAAACAAAATTTAAATCACAAAATTTAATAGTCGTTTCTACCATTTTCATTGCTCTATTATGCTTTTCCTGTAAAGAAAAATCCAACTCGGAAAAAAACACAGAAAGTGATTTAATAATGAAAATAAATGCTGTTCAGGAACAAGTGATGGCACAAGGAAATATGACGGAAGAAGAGGAACAGGCTTTATTAAGTTTATGTAGCATTGTTTCGCATGATGACGGTTTAGCAACTTATACTACTGAAAATAGTATGATATTAAAAGATGTAGAAATTGCGCCAGTGTATAATGGATGTGAAAATCTCAAAATAGAAGAAACGCGAGAATGTTTTAATAATAAAGTATCGGCATTTATTAAGAGAGAGTTTAACATGAATGTATCTAAAGATTTAAATCTTTCTGAACCAAAACAGGTAGAAGCTTTTTTTATAATCAACGAAAATGGAAATTTAACTGGTATGAAAGTGAGAGATTCAGAAGTAACTGTTCAGGCTGAACTTTTGAGAGTGCTTAGAAAAATGCCGACAATGAAGCCCGCTATGAACGACGGAAAAAGTGTCTCTGTTCTATGTTCTATGATAGTTACTTATGGAAATGATATCGAAATTGATTTTGTTTACATTCCTGAAAGACCAAATAATGATTAAAAAATGAAAACTCAAATTTAGAAATAATAAAAAAGCCAGTTGCCAACAATGGCTAAAGTTCATTACTTCTGATTTTCCTAGCGGAAAGTCATCGCAAATTTGCTATCTTCGGTTTACGGCGGAAAATCCTCGCGGATTTTCACGTAACGAAACCATAGCCATAAACGTTGCCACACATTTAACCAAAATCAAAATATGAGAAAATTTACATTATTAGCTTTAATTTTTATTTCTACCTTTTCCTATGCACAAATCCCAGGATTTTGGCAATCAAAAGAATTTAGTAAAGATGTTTCTTTGTTCAAAGCCAAAACGTTTTTAACTCAAGATGTTCTAAAGACATCGGAAAACTCTCTACAATTTGAAGCAATACCATTGGCTGCTGCAAGTTCTGGGGAACTGACTACTTTAATTTATAAATGTGATAGCCTAAATGCGGATGGATTAATTTTGGGCTTTTATGGAAACTATTGGGATTCTACTTCTGGAGTAATATATCAAGGTTATGGATTTAAAAATCTTCCAAAAGATAAAGCGTATAACTTTTTAAACAAAATAGAATCCGAAATTGAAAAAAATAAAAATTTCTTAAAAGACAATAATGACAACAATAACATTGTCTTCGAATTTGATGATATAAAAGTTATGATTTGGACAACTTCTGGAAGTTATTTGATACGGGTTTTTTATAATGGATTCGATTCTACTTGGGAAAAAACGTCCTTTGAGCGCTCTAAACGAAGATTTGAAAGAAAAATTTAAAAAAATATATCAGTAAAAAATCTAATACTAAAAATGAGTATCAAAACAGTTTCAACTTATAATACTCATTAAATCTCTATCAAAATAGTTCGATTTTACGCCTTTTGGCTCCACGGCATTATTCCCTAAAATAAAATTTATTTTAGGGAATAATTTTTTAATCAAACTTAAATCAGTGGTTTAAATAAACCCAACCAGTAATTATATCATTATTACTGTTATTTAAAATAAGTTTGTAAAAATATGTTCCTACTGGTGCTTTTTCATTAGAGGGTATTGTAGTTCCATACCATTTGTTTAAGTTATCACCTTCAAAAATTAAAACTCCATATCGATTGTATATCTTTAATTTATGATTGACAAAGACGTCATAAAGGTTTTGAATATTAAAATAGTCATTAAAACCATCATTATTGGGCGAGAAAGCATCTGGAATGTTAGGAAAACAGCTCATAAAAACATCAAGAGGATTGATACTTTCACATCCAAACTCGTTATGTTGTGTTATGTAATAGATACCAGGCATTAGAATCGTATTTGGAGATAAACTCTGATTTAATGTAAGGGAATCATAAATATTTATATTTGGATAATCTAATAGAAGATCATCGACAAAGGTATAATCACAAATACTAATTTCAGAAACATTAAAATCAGAGGGTCTAGGGATTATTTCGATTTGCATGGAACTTGTTGATGTGCAAACTTCATTTAATAATATTTCAAGACTATATTCACCTTGATTGTTTGGAGTGACGTTTTCTATAATTGGATTTTGAATATCAGATACAAAACCATTAGGTCCATTCCATGAATAAATAGCACCTTCAATAAAAGGAGCCTGAAATTCAAGAGTACTACCTTCACACAAAGAAGTTTGAGCGGTAAAACTACTATCAAACTCTCCAAAATCACTAAAATATCCATAACGACAGCCAGAACTAGAACCACCATGAATTAGTCCCATATGAAAGCGATAATTAGAATTTAAAACTCGAATTGCAGCATTTGAACTGATTAAATTAGTGAAATCTAATTGAGCATATAACCAATTTTGATTTGATCCAGGAACATAATTAAAATCATTTTGATTAATCGTTAAATCACTACCTTCGATGTAAAAATGATTTTCGGAGCCAGCTGGTGCGAGGATATTTAAAGCAATAAATTCTGATGTTGATCGAACAATCGAAACATCATAAGAACCTGTACAATCTAAAGGAGGTAATATTGCTTGTCCAACTTCGCAACCGAAACCACTCATATGTAAGACATATGAGGGTTCCGAAGTGTATATATAAGCTGATGAATTAGCAAGAGTAATTTCAACAGTTTCCAACGCATCAATTGTGGCAAATTGATTACCATCTATTTGAACAGTGGTGTTGTTATATTGGGCGGTAACATAAACCTTGTCAGGGCCATACAAATATCCCTTTACTGCGATGTATTCTTGTCCTAATAATTCCGTTGGTATTAGTTGATCACCTACCAAGTCTGCACACCCACCGTATGGCCCAGAAAGAGAATCTTCATGAACTGTTACTGCAATATTTTTATTTGAAGTTATTGTTGTTCCGGATAAACTTTCATTACCAATATTATTTGAAACCTTTACAAAATAAGTCTGTCCTTTATTTAAATTAACGGAAAACTCCTCTCCTGCCATGAAACCTTCTGAATCTTGAGTCAAAACAATATTAACCTCAGTATCATCTTCAGTTGCAACAATATTAAAACCAGCAAAATAACCCGACCAGGAATTATTAAAAGATTGGTATGGCGTAATAAAAAAATTACCAAGTGCATTCTTGCCTTTCAAAGCAAAAATATCAGGATTACAATTACAACCTGGGCTTACCTCATAATAAACCATAATTTCTGATGATGAGACAATTTTTATTCCATAATCTAAAACTGTATTTGATGGTTTATTTTCAATATTATCAATAAAAGCAGTAACATCTAAAACATATGAATCATTAGCATCCATTTGAAATTCAATGGGTTGAAAATTGTCATTTGCTGGTTGTGATACAACAATTGTAGACGAATTACTGTAAGTAGCAAATTTTAAATAAATTGGACGATCTCCATGATTTTGGTTAACTTCGGGTGCAACAAACCAGAACTCTGTATCAATTTGGGAATTACAATTATAAGTTAAAAACAAGAAAAATAAAAAATATAAAAGTCTCATAAGTTTGTTTGTTGTAAAAAAATGCGAGGAAATTATTAAATCGAATAAAAATATTTTTGTTTTATATTCAATTTACTAAACTGATCTTTTTTATCAATTCATCCAAAGTTTCCTTAGATATAACATTTTATTATTGATTAAATTTTCTAAATCCCTAACAAAATAGTTCGACTTAACTCCCTTTGGCTCCACGGCATTATTCCCTAAAATTAAATTTTATTTTAGGGCATATTTTTATTTAATTAAGTGTTAATATTAAAAAGACCTTACAGCCCTAACCTTGATAGCTTCAGCTGTGTCTTTTGGTTTATATTGATTGTAGTTGTTAGCATAATTGCCTAAAACCTCTGCATACGCATTATTTGCATCATATTCTGTGGAAGACCAATAGTTATAAGAATATAAATTTGGTGCTCCTACTCCAGATGTTTTGATCAAATGCAATTCGTCTTTAGACGGCAGGTACCAATCAGCATATTCAACTCCATTTTGAGTATATGTATATTCATTACATGCTCTAGCAGCAAAATTATTTCCGTTATTTGCAGCGGCCGCATGGACTGCTATTATTATAGCTGTATTCATTCTACCAGCATATATTCCACTACTTTGAGCGAGTGTTTCTAAATTTAGTCCACTTGATGCAGTGCCAGCATTCCAATCCATTGCTAATGAACCGCCAGCATCTTCAAGAGCAACAACCAAACCATGTTGCCCAGATGAGTCTACCCAAAATACTTTTCCGCCTTGTGCCATATCCCCAACATTGTAAGTTGTTACACCTCCAGAGTTTAAAGCATCTATTTGAGTTTGTATATTAGAAGTTACACCATCCAAATAATTCATCTCTGTTGCTGTTGCTGTTACTGCTGTTCCACCAAGATTTAAATCTGCTGCATGTATTGTAGCTCCAGAATCTTGAGCCATATAAACATCAGTTACGTTTATATTTCCTAATGTAATTGTATTATCACCTGCGCCTGTAGTATTCTGGCCAATAACAATTTCATTATTTGCACTGCCCGAACTAACGTTTGCATTAAATCCTAAAAGCGTATTGTTTGAACCAGTAGTAATAGACTGCCCTGCTCTCTGACCCAAACCAGTATTTTGGTTACCTGTAGTTACATTCAACATTGTTTGATTTCCAACGCCAGTATTAGAGCTTCCTGTAGTAAGAGAAAACATATTTTCCGCTCCTAAGCCTGTATTACCATACCCAGTTGTTAATGCTCTTAAGTTGTAGTAACCAACAGCTGTGTTATTATCAAAACTTGTACCGGAATAAGAATCTAAAGCCTGTTTTCCTAATGCAGTATTGCGATGACCGGTACCAGAGCCCATTTGAGATCCTATGGCTAGGTTATCATTTCCTCCTCCACTAGAATTTCCAAAATACAATCCATTTACTGTTAAACTTGTAGAAATTATAGTGTTGTCCGGTAATCCAATAGTAGTAGTTGTATTTGATGTTGAAACTTCAATTTCATTCGCTGTTCCATTTACAGAATCTAAACCAGTAGATGGTGTTGTCCACGATAGTGTTCCCGAACCATCTGTTGCCAAAACCTGTCCACTTGTACCATCTGTACTTGGAATCGTTATCGCTCCAGCGGTAATGGTTCCAGTAAAGGTTGGTGAATCAAGAGGTGCTTTTAAATCTAAAGCAGTTTGCATAGCTGTAGAAACTGGTTTATTTGCATCAGTTGTATTATCAACATTAGCAAGACCAACCATAGATTTGGTTATACCACTAACAGTTCCAGTAAATGCTGGTGAA
>Ga0181562_10003978_pt1 | contig 10731 bp, 8 predicted proteins | sample 011ome_26_FD_139344 | JGI IMG/M metagenome (GOLD analysis project Ga0181562, IMG submission 139344) | Coastal salt marsh microbial communities from the Groves Creek Marsh, Skidaway Island, Georgia - 011511BT metaG (megahit assembly) | ecosystem: Environmental > Aquatic > Marine > Intertidal zone...
TGAATAAAACCGGCTATTACCAGGTCTTTACTCCAGCAGGAGAAGTGCTGGTCGCAGTCAACCCGGATCGAAGAGAATCAGATCTCACAGTAATGGATGCCCAGGTAATTCAAAACTGGCAGAATGTAGTAGCCGGAACGGCCAGTGCAGGGGAGCAGAACCTGAACCCGGATTTTGGCACAGCTAACGCAGGCGAGGAGCGCGAGGAAAATGAGATCTGGCGTATCTTCCTGATTTTGCTAGCTATTATTGTTCTGGCAGAGTCCATTCTGGGTAATCAGTATTTACGCGTAAGAACGGGAACCCTTTAAATTTCAGGTAATAGATTATAGTAGGCTAAACAAAGGCTATTAGCAGATGAATACTTCCAACCGTCTGGATCAGTATCTCGACGCTTTCAGACAGCGTCTAAGAAAACTCACTCTCCTGCAGGGCGTTGCTGCCAGTGCCGTTGTATTGCTGGTCATGTCTGTTATTGGTGCCTGGTTTTCTACAGAAAGTGGATTTGCCGGCGAAACTGTCGCCGCCTTTCGAATTCTGCTGGTGCTGGCGCTGGCTGCGGTCATCATCGTCACAATTGTTCGTCCTCTGCAGGATCTTGATGCCAACATCAGCAACAAAATTGAAGAACGTACGCCGGATTTTGGTGGGCGTGTCGAAACCTATTCCCAGATGCGCGAAAGCAACAACCCCTTCCTCGATCTGCTGGCGGAAGATGCACTTCAGGTCAGCGCGACGCATCCGGTTCATGAGGAAATAAAACAGAAGGATTTTAATATTGCCGGTGCTATCGGCGCGACGGCAATTACCGTCTTGCTGATCCTGGTGGTCGCCGGTCCCGGCATGATGAATTACAGCCTGCGAAATTTATTTGCCGGCTGGGCTGTAGATGATCTCCTGCCCCCGCAATCGATTAGCATCACTCCTGGCGATCAAAGTGTAAGACGCGGCGCCAATCTGCGGGTCATGGCTGTTATGGAAGGCTTCTCGCCGGACGAGGCGGTTATCCATGTACGTGAAACAGGTGGTGAATGGCAGGATGTCGAAATGGTAAAAAGCCCTGCCGGGTTTGAGTTCACTTTTTTCTCACTACAAAAAGACATGAATTATTTTGTCACCACCACCGGCATTCGCAGCCCGGAATTTGAAATACAGGTAGTTGAAGTGCCCGGTATAGAAAAACTGGAACTGACCTATAACTACCCGGCCTGGACCGAACGGGATCCCGAAACATTCGAACTGGGTGATATCCGAACCCTGCCCGATACCCGAATCGGACTGAAAGTAACCACTACCGCTCCACTGCCCGGCGGCGAACTGGTGCTGAATGAAAATGGTCAGCCGCTTACTGTGGATGGTGTGGAAGCCACTACAGAATTCATGGTCACTGATGAGGGCGAATACTATATTGCAGCCATTGTTGGCGGTGAGCAGGTGCGCCTGAGTGATGACTATTTCATTCGTATTGCAGACGACGGCAAGCCGGTCATTGAATTCATTCGTCCCGGTGGCGACTGGAATGCCAGTAATATAGAGGAAGTCACCGCGCGCATAGAAGCCAGTGATGACTTCAATCTGGAAGCGCTCAGCCTTAAATATTCAATCAACGGGGGGGACTGGGAAACGGTTACTCTGGCCGAAAATACCCGTGATATCACTGCTGAATATATCTTCATGCTTGAAGATATGCGGGTCCCTGAAGAGGAAGAAACGCAAACCAGTGTAGGCCAGTTTTCTATCGTTACCTCTAATGAAGAACAACAGCAGCGTATAGAAGAATCTGAAGAGGAATACGTCAATCTGATGATCGGGACTGGTGAAGATGAAGAGCTCCTGCCCGCGCCTGAAGTCCCCCTGGTGCCCGGTGACCTTATTTCCTTTTATGCAGAAGGAAATGACCGCACCCAGACGGTACGCACTGATATGTTTTTCATTCAGATTCAGTCCTATCAACGTCGTTACAGTCAGTCCCAGCTTTCCGGTGGTGGCGGTGGCGGCGGCGGTGGTGGCCCACAGGATGAAATATCCAATCGCCAACGCCAGATCATTACTTCCACCTGGAACCTGATTCGGGAGCAGGCGGAAGATTCAAATGACGGACAGATCCAGGTTAACTCATCCCTGTTATCAGAACTGCAGACTACTCTGGCCGAGCAGGCTGCGACTCTGGCCGAGCGCACCCGCGCACGCCAACTCGACAATATGGATGACCAGATCGAGCAGTTTGTGAGCAATATGGAAGAAGCTGTTCAGAGCATGTATCCGGCCTCCGAGCGCCTGGCTGCGGTTGAGCTTGATGAAGCCATTCAGCCTGCCCAGGAAGCACTCCAGCATTTACTGCGGGCCGAAGCAGTGTTTAACGAATTTCAGGTCAATAACCAGCAGCAAGGTGGTGGAGGCGGCGGCGGTGGCCGCGCTCAGCAGGACCTGGCTGAAATGTTTGAACTGGAAATGGACCTTGAGCTGAATCAGTACGAAACCGGAAGCAATGTCTCTCCCCAGGCCCAGCAGGCTGAGGAAGAAGACATAATGAACCAGCTGGATGAACTGGCTCGCCGTCAGCAGCAGCTGGCCAATAATCTGCGCAACCAGCAACAGCTGTCGGAAGCACAGCGCTACCAGCAGGAAATGTTAAGGCGCGAAGCCGAAGAATTACAGGAGCGCCTTGATGAACTGCAGCAGCAGCGTGAAAGCCTGCAGCGTGGTCAACAGGGACAACAAACGGCTCAGAATAACCAACAGGGCCAGCAACAAGGGCAGCAGGGACAGTCGGGACAGTCGGGACAGTCGGGACAGTCGGGACAAATAGGCCAGCAGGGTCAACAAGGCGGGCAACCAGGCCAACAGTCGGGACAACCCGGTCAGGAACAGCAACAAGCTGGCCAGGGCCAGCAAGAAGGACAAAGAGAACAGGGAGAGCAAATAGCCCAGAGCGAACTGCAGCGACGACTGGAAAGTGCCATTCGTGCGATGGAAGAAAGTGCTGAAGCAATGCGCGGAAATTCCAGTCCCGAAGAATTACAACGGGCGGCTGATGAAGCTGGCCGGCAACTGGAAGGCGCCCGCGAACAGATAGTCGCAGACCAGCTCGCTGATATGCAATCTTCATTCAGTAATATGGCTAGTCAGGCCGAAGACATGTTAAGAGAACAGCAGCGACAGGAACAGATACTTGAACAAGCCATGGCCAAAGCAGTGGCAGAGCGTGAATCTGGTGAAGATCCGAACAGTCGCGGCATGGAGCTCCAGGAAGAATGGGAACTGGCGCGGCAGAAAGCAGCGCTGGCTGCGGAGCTTTCCACCCTTCAGGAACAGATGCTCAGCACCATGCAACGCTTTGGTGATGATGTTCCGGAAGCATCACGCGAATTACAGCGCGCCAATCAGGATATTGTCGAGAATGAACTGGAGCAGGCGCTCACCAATGCCGGACTCTATATCGATGCCGGTTATGGACTTTATATTGCGGGTAATGAAAGTGCTGTAACAGCGGAAATGCGCAAACTTGCCGAACGCCTGGAAAATGCCCAGGAAATGGTCGCTACCCAGGGCGCACCAGGGACCTCTGATCTGGATATTGCCAGACGCCAGGCTGAAAATCTGCGTGCGCGCTTGCAGGAACAACTGGCCCAGAATGGACAGGGACAGCAACAGGGACAAGAAGGTCAGCAAGGACAGGCACAGGGGCAGGAAGGCCAGCCAGGACAACAGGGCGGTCAACAGCAGGGTCAACAACAGGGAGGCCAGCAAGGCGGAGGTGACCGCTTTGCCATGGGACCTCGCTTCGGCGCCTGGACCGGAGCTGATCCTCTGTTTAATGGTCCCATTGAGATTCCTGAACAGTTCTATGGCGATCTTGACCAGTTCACCGAAATAGCCCGCGATGCGGTGCAGGATCTCGAACTCAATGCTGAGGAACTGGCCCAGATGGTTGACTGGATACGTCAACTGGAAGCCACGCGTCTGAACCGTAATGAAGATATTCTTGCGGCAGAATATAACGATATGCTGGCACTTATTGAGCAACTGGAAGTGGGTCTGCAACTGGATAACGACGGCGATAACCCTAATAACGTGCGTACCGCGACCTCCGATATCATTCCAGACGAATACAAGGAATCGGTAGCAGAGTACTACAGGAAATTGAGCCGGGAGTAAGGCCGCTAAAAAGAATAAATGTCTCCTTTAAAACCGCCCCGCACACCGGGCGGTTTTTTTATAATATTGCTGCGACCATTGGCTGGCGGCAAACCGCCAATAAAACCATCACTGGCACTTAAAGCTACTGACCTCCTCTGATAAAAAAACAAACATGAATAAACAGCTCACTATTTTTCTTCGCAGCACGCTCATCGTACTGTTGGTTTTTACAGTCACTCTAGTTCAGGCAGCGGTCCCGCAAGGCATCATGGAAATTGCCGGTCGTTATGTAGGTATGGCCTACAATGGCGGGGATCTTGATCCTGTGGTGACAGTGCTGAGCTTCGATTCCCAGGGGCGTTTTTCCGGTTCTTATTCAGTGGAAGATGAAAACGGCATCTTTGAAGGACGCCTGTCGGGCCTGATCAAGGAAGAAGGTGAGCGTTCATTTTCTCTGGAATGGACTGATCAGGATGGTGAAGGTTTTGTCTATCTCGATTTCAGCCCGGACTATTCTTCCTTCAATGGTGTCTGGACCCGAACTGATGGTGAAGAGCAATTTCCCTGGAGTGGCCGTCGCCAGTAAAATGACCGCAAAACAGCGTTAGAAAATCCCCATTAGTGAACCAATAACTTTCAGCTAAAGAAGGAACAATCATGAGACTACTTCATCATACTTGCGTCGGTACCAACAATATGAATAAGGCTACCGAGTTTTATACCGCAGTACTGAGCCCGCTTGGCGCCAAACTGGTTGGCACCGTGGAAGGGCACTCCGCGATGTTCGGAACCGATGAGGGCCCTGAGTTTTTTCTCCTGAATCCATCCAATGGGGAACCGGCAACGGTAGCCAATGGCGGTACCTATGGCTTCAAGTCACCAACTCGAGCCGGCGTAGATGAATTTCATGCTAACGGCATGGCTCTGGGCGGTAGTGACGAAGGGGCACCCGGGCCACGTGAGTTTGCACCCAATGCCTATGCGGCTTATATGCGGGATCTGGATGGCAACAAGATTTGTGCAGTGTGTTTTGCTGAGCCAGAATAAAGCTGAAGCAGTAAAGCCGCCTGGCCTTACTGAATTTTATCCAGCACCAGAAAACTGTAAGGATGAGGATTCGGGCCAGAGGCTTCAAAATCCTCGCGGGCGACTTCCTGCCATAGACTACGGTCAAAGTCCGGGAAGGTAGTATCACCCTCTACCTCTGCATGGACTTCAGTAAGATAGAGTCGATCTGCCATGGGCAAGGCCAGCGCATAGATTTCTGCCCCGCCGATCACCATAGCCTCGTTAATACCGTCAATCTCAGCAATACTTTCGCAAAGCTGTTTTGCCTCATCCAGTGAGGTGACCGTTTTCACTCCCTCGGCAGAAAATTCAGCATTACGGCTAACCACAATATTGGTTCTGCCAGGCAGGGGTTTGCCAATGGACTCATAGGTTTTTCGTCCCATGATGACCGGCTTGCCCAAGGTAATTCGTTTGAAATATTTGAGGTCTTCCGGCAGATACCAGGGCAGGCTGTTATTGCGACCAATAACACGATTTTGGGCCATCGCCCAGACCAGAGAAATCTTCATACTGATATCGGCGCCGCTATATGAGGGTGTGACTGGTAGTCGAGAATTTCAAAGTCCTCGAAGGCATAATCATACAGTGTAGCTGGTTTACGCTTGATCTCCAGGCGCGGTAATGACATCGGTTCTCGCGTGAGCTGTTCACGTGCCTGATCCAGATGATCCAGATATAAATGCACATCACCACCGGTCCAGACAAAATCCCCTACTTCAAGATCACATTGCTGCGCCATCATATGCGTAAGCAATGCGTAGGAAGCAATATTAAAGGGAACCCCCAGGAAGGTATCGCAGGAGCGCTGATAAAGCTGACAGGAAAGTTTGCCATCTGCCACGTAAAACTGAAACAGGGAATGGCAAGGAGGCAAGGCCATTTCATCCACATAAGCCGGGTTATACGCCACCACAATGTGTCGGCGTGAATCCGGATTCTGCTTTATATTGTTCATGACGTTATCAATCTGGTCGATAGTCTGGCCATCTTTTCCAGGCCAGGAGCGCCACTGAAATCCGTAGACCGGGCCCAGCTCCCCATGTTCATCTGCCCACTCATCCCAGATTCTTACATTATTATCCTTCAGATACTTGATATTAGTATCACCATTCAAGAACCATAACAGTTCTATGACAATAGAACGGATATGAAGTTTTTTGGTGGTTAGCAAAGGAAATCCTTTGGCTAAATCGAAGCGCATTTGATGACCAAACACAGAAAGGGTTCCGGTTCCGGTACGATCCTGTTTCTTGGCACCGTTATCCAGAATATGCTGCATCATGTCGAGGTATTGTCGCATTGGGAAATCTCTTGATTTTGCTTGGTTCAGTTTCTTGTTAATTTTTCCTGTCGAATGGCGCCCCTGCAGGGCTTATCCGACCTACATATTTTTATGTGTTATCGAGCTGCCAGCGTTTTGCCAAAACTGTCCTTGCGGTATGCCATCAGTAAAATGATAACACCACCAATTATCATCGGAATCGATAATTGCTGTCCTTTTGTCATCCAGTCAAAAACCACAAAACCAATATTGGCATCGGGCTCACTAAAAAATTCTATTAAAGTTCGAAAAACACCATATCCCAGGCAGAAGGCTCCGGTAACAGCAAACGCCGGTCGCGGTCTGGCGGAGTAAAGCCAGAGGATCAAAAACAGACTTAAGCCTTCCAGTGCAAACTGATAAAGCTGGGAAGGATGACGAGCAATTTGCAGACTGTCTGCAGGAAAAACCATCGCCCAAGGCACCTCTGCTGCCCTGCCCCATAATTCGCCATTGATAAAATTGCCCAGCCGACCAAAAGCCAGCCCAAGTGGCGCAAGCGGGGCGGTAAAGTCCATTACCTGAAAAACCGATTTGCCCGTGCTGCGGGCAAATAACCACAGCGCAGCCCCTACTCCCAGTAGGCCGCCATGAAAAGACATGCCACCCTGCCAGATATAAAAAAGCGAAAAGGGGTTATCCAGTAAACTGCCGGCATTATAGAAAAGAACATAACCTATACGTCCGCCAAGAATCACGCCAATGGCAGAGTTGGTAATCAGGTCGCTTACCTGTGTGCGGGTCCAGCCAGAGTTTTTTGCATCTGCCCTTTTCATCCCAAGAAACCAGGCCGCGGCAAAACCCGCGATATAGGTCAAGGCATACCAGTGAATCTGTAACGGCCCCAGGGAAATGGCTACCGGATCAATTTGGGGAAATTGCAACATACAGTGAGGCCTGGGTTAGCGTCGTGTTCCTGAAAAAAGGCGGATGGAAATAGCGGTGAAAGTATAACTTTTTTGGCGCAGGTTTTTTACAAAAACAACGCCGATGGAACACAATACTATGTCTAGCTATTGCTTGAGGTGCGCAATAGCCTGTCAACGCCGGCATTATAGAGCTCAATATCCACCAGCGCCTTGACCGAGTCGGTATCATCCTGGGCCAGTACTTTTTCCAATAATTCTTTAGCCTGCTGGAAGGTCACGTTGCGCACCACTGATTTCACCTTTAACAGGCTGGTGGCATTCATGGAAAGTACTTCATAGCCCATCGCCATAAGGAGTACTGCGGCGCCCGGATTACCCGCCATTTCTCCACAAATACTGAGCCGCATATTTACTCTGTGAACATCGTCGGCAATCTGTTTCAGGGCGCGTAATACGGAGGGGTGCATGGTTGAATAAATTCCCGATACGCGAGGATTATTTCTGTCAATTGCCAGCAGATACTGGCTCAGATCATTACTGCCAACAGAAATAAAATCGACCCGCCTCGACAAGGCTTCAACCTGGTACATCAACGCAGGAATTTCAATCATCACCCCGATACTGGGCTTGACCACAGTCATGCCCTCTTCAACTATCTCCTGATAGGCTCGCTTGATAAGGCGAACAGAATCGTCAACCTCCTGCATATTACTAATCATCGGCAGCATGATCTGCAGGTTATCCAGTCCGGCGCTAGCCTTGATCATTGCCCGTACCTGACCAATAAATATTTCAGGATGATCCATGCTGACACGAATTCCCCGCCATCCCAGGAAAGGATTTTCTTCCTTGATAGGGAAATAAGGCAGCGGTTTATCGCCACCGATATCCAGCGTACGCATGGTTACAGTCTTGGGATGAAAGGCTTCCAGCTGCTGGCGATAAATTTCTGTTTGCTCGCGTTCAGTAGGGAATCGATCGCGCAGGAGAAACGGTACTTCTGTACGAAAAAGCCCAATCCCTTCCGCGCCTCGCTCCTTGGAACGCAATACGTCAGTCATCAAGCCGGTATTCACCCACAACGCTACCCTGTGCCCATCAAGAGTTTCGCAGGGAAGCTCCTTGATAGACTCCAGACCTTCGGAGAGTTGTTCCTCTTCACGAACAATTTCCAGAAAGCGTTCACGTAATTCATCAGAGGGATTACTGTAAACCCGGCCGTTATAACCATCGACAATAATCTCTTTACCATCCAGCTCGGAAAAAGGCAGGTCCTGAATACCCATGGCGGCCGGGATACTCATGGCGCGGGCCAGAATCGCCACATGGGAATGTCCCGAGCCTTTTGAGGATACAATGCCGACAAGATTTTCTTTTGGCACTTCCGCCAACATTGCCGCTGATAACTCCTCACTAACCAGAATACAGCGCTCAGGATATTTGCGGTTTTTTTGCTCTTTATCCTGCAGATAGAAAAGCACCCGGGAACATAAATCCTTGATGTCAGTGGCACGTTCACGCAAGTAATCATCATCCATATGCTCAAGATTACGCACATGATCACGGGCTACCTTGGCCAAAGCACCCTGTGCCCAGCTGCCCTCCTTGATGCGGGCAATGACTTCCGCTCCCAGGGCATTGTCACTGAGCATATGCAGATAGGCATCAAACAGCTCCCTCTCTTCAGGGCGCAGCTGAGACTTTATTTTCATCTTCAGCTCACTGATATCTATTCTTACCGCGTTGAGGCATTCATTGAAAAAGGCTATTTCCCTGTCGATATCCTCAATCTTGCGTTTGGGAATAACACTGAGATCTGCTGGCGGAAAAACGGTGATTGCCTCGGCAATCACAACGCCAGGCGCACCGGGTACACCTTCAAAACTGGCATCCGTTGTTTTTAAACCGGTAGGACTGAATCCGGTAACTGCGCCACGGGCTTCTTCATTGGCAATGATGCCTGCCAACTGTGCTGACAAGGTAATAAGAAAGGCTTCCTCTTCTGCATCAAATGCTCGTACTTCAGCTTGCTGAACAACAAGTACGCCCAATACCTCACGATGGTGAATAACCGGCACACCAAGAAATGATTCAAATTCTTCTTCACGGGTTTCAGGGATATAAAAGTATCGAGGATGGGATGAGGCATGTTCCAGGTTCACCGGTTCGGCGCGCTGGGCGACCAGACCCACCAGCCCTTCTTCCGGCGACAGGCTGGCCTTGCCTACCGAAGAGGCATCCAGGCCCTTACTCGCCATCAGAACATAGCGACCCAGGTTATGGTCCAGCAGGTAAACCGTGCAGACACGGGTATCCATTGCCTTTTGCACCCGGCGCACAATAATCTCCAGGGAGGCGTTGAGATCCGTTGCCTCATTCACTTCCTGAATAATGCTGCGTAAAGTTTCTAGCATAAGATGCTCAGGAACCCGTTTCCCGTTGGTTGTTGTTTCCGATATTGCTTTCCTGCAAGGCATCCTTGAAAGGCTGGATTAATTCTCCCAACGCTTTTCTGTATACCTTGCGTTTGAACGACACCACCTGATTGACCGGATACCAGTAACTTACCCAGCGCCAGTGATCAAACTCAGGTTTTTCACCCATATCAAAGCGGATTTTTTCCGTATCTGATAATAATCTCATCAGATACCATTTTTGTTTTTGTCCGATGCAGACAGGGTGAGAATTATGTCGTATTAAATGTCTGGGTAGCCGGTAACGTAGCCATTTTTCTGTGCTGGCAACTATTTCGACATCTTCCTGTGCCAGGCCAACCTCTTCGTTCAGTTCCCTGAACGCAGCCTGATCAGGCGACTCATCATGCTGGACGCCGCCCTGGGGAAATTGCCATGCATCCTGCCCAAGGCGTTTCGCCCAGAGCAACTGGCCTTTTTCATTGAAAATAATTATGCCCACATTGGGCCTGAAACCATCAGAATCTATCACGTTTATCACTACCATTTTTTGGCCAAGGCGAGGCAAACTCGCCAGGCATCAACCAAAATCAAATTAACGTTTTTTCCCAGGGACCACCCGGCAGGGGTGGCAATGCACGAATTCAGCCGAAGCTAGCTTTCGCAGCGTTCCCTGTACTCCTCGGCGCCAAGCAGCTCTTTAAGCTCCTCTTCGTTACTCATGCGGATTTTAAAAATCCAGCCATCGTCATAGGGCGAGGAATTGATGGTCTCCGGACTATCTTCAAGCAGAGAATTTACTGCCAGAATTTCACCGGAAACCGGTGCATAAATATCCGAAGCGGTTTTGACAGATTCAACGACGCTGACTTCATCATGTGCCGACACCTCACTGTTAACGTCAGGTAATTCAACA
>Ga0181562_10003986_pt1 | contig 10718 bp, 10 predicted proteins | sample 011ome_26_FD_139344 | JGI IMG/M metagenome (GOLD analysis project Ga0181562, IMG submission 139344) | Coastal salt marsh microbial communities from the Groves Creek Marsh, Skidaway Island, Georgia - 011511BT metaG (megahit assembly) | ecosystem: Environmental > Aquatic > Marine > Intertidal...
GATTCCGATACCGGTATTGCGCTCAGTGCCACTGCTCACGCTGTCTCAAACGGCCACGATCCGCGGACGTTGTGCGAAGAACTGATCCGGCATCTTCGTGATCTCTTCCTGTCGGTCATGTCGCCTGAATTGGTCTCGGTTCGCCACGATCAACTTGATCAACTCGCCAGTACTGCCCGGGATGTCGGCACCGCATCAATTGTTCGAGCAATGGAACGTCTTGGTTCCGCTCTAGTCGAAATGCGATTTGCTCCCGACCCGCGCATCATGCTTGAGATTGCGCTCGTTCAACTCACACGTGACGATGGGGCAGACGATCAGTCTGCGCTCCTTGCACGCCTGGAGCGACTGGAACGGAGCGTCGCAGAGGGTGTTGCAACACCAGTGAGGGAGACCCCCCGTAGCAGCGCAACCGGAAAAGCAATCGTCGGTGGTCGAGCCCGTCGGTCTGATGCCAGTGGATCAATACCTCGGCCAGAGTCGGCGGCAACACAACCAGCCGCAAACCCCGCTCCGGATCCTCAACCAACCGCTTCCCCGTCAGACGCAACCGAACCCGCTCCAGCACAAACGAAACCGACTGCGCAATCCTCGCAACATGATGCACACTCTGTTCAATCAGTCTGGTCAGACAGTATTCGATCATCTCTTTCAGGAATGGCGAGGGCTCTCTTCGCCCCAGCGTCAATCGGTGAGGTGGTAGCTACTGACAGTGGGCTCGCAGTGGAGATCCTGCTCCCTAGCGAAGTGCACGCGCAGAAATGCGGTGCTCATCGCGAGGCGGTGCAACAGCAACTTGCTCAGTCGCTCGGCACGGTGGTCGAACTCACATTGAGTGTTGAACGAACGACACCAACTGATGCTTCACGGGGTGCGTCAGAAATTGTCGAGGAACCAATCGACCCGAACGACATCATCGACGCTCCCGTAACCCCTCAACGCAGCCCAGAGGAGGAGATCGCAGATATCTTCCCGGGCACCCGACTGATCAAAACAAGTGACGACTGACCATGGCCGCAGTTCACACTCCACCAGTCCAAACGCTGATCGATGAACTCGGTCGGCTTCCAGGAATCGGACCAAAATCAGCACAACGCATCGCATTTCATCTGCTGAAAATTCCTGAGATTGACGCCAACCGGTTATCTGACGCTATCCGTGAGGCAAAAGCGCGGGTGCAATTCTGTGAACGCTGTTTCAACGTTGCAGAAGCTTCGCTATGCCCCATCTGTTCCGATGAACGCCGCGACAGCACAACGCTCTGCGTTGTCGAGGAATCACGCGACATCATCGCAATCGAACGAACCGGAGAATTCAGAGGCCGCTATCACGTGCTCCTCGGTGCAATGAATCCTTTGGAGGGCATCGGTCCTGACCAACTGAAAATTCGAGAATTACTTTCCCGCCTCGGCCCCGAACAGGTCACCGAAGTGGTGATCTGCACCAATCCGAATACTGAAGGTGAAGTAACGGCGATGTACCTCGCACGAATGTTGTCGCCGCTTGGCATCACCGTCTCTCGTCTTGCCAGTGGGCTCCCAGTCGGTGGCGACCTTGAATACGCCGACGAACTGACATTGGGTCGCGCCTTTGAGGGGCGCACACGGATCACCGAAGCGTCGTAATTCCTTCAACTACCCGCAACGTTGCCAAGGTGCACGTTGAACTATGAGCGCTCGTTAGTTCTGGAACGCTCGCCACTTCTGGAGAGACTCAGACCTTGATGATGAGGGCATCGCCTTGGCCGCCGCCGCCGCACAACGCAGCGGCGCCATACCCGCCGCCACGTCGGCGAAGCTCATGAGCAAGGGTAAGTGCGAGCCGGTTACCGCTCATTCCAATCGGGTGACCGACCGCAATCGCTCCACCGTTCACATTGACGATGTCATCGCTAATTCCGAGATCATGCATTGATGCAATCCCGACTGCAGCAAACGCCTCGTTCAATTCAAACAGCGAAATGTCGCTAACTAAAAGGTCAGTCTTTGCGAGGGCTGCCCGGATCGCATTTGCTGGCTGAAGGAGCAGCGAAGGGTTATCCGGGCCGGCAACCATGCCATACGAGACGTACTCTGCAAGTGGCTCAAGCCCGCGATCGGCGGCTGCGCGTTGTGACATCATCACAACAGCCGAGGCGCCGTCAGAAATCTGCGATGCGTTTCCTGCGGTAATTGTTCCTTGGCCACCGAATGCACCTCGCAGCCCGCCGAGGCTCTGCTCCGTTGTATCCGCCCTGATGCCCTCATCCTCGGTGACGGTGATTGCGTCACCCCGGCGCTGAGGAACCTCTACCGGAACAATCTCCTCTGCGAGGCGTCCGTTCTTCGTTGCATCGGCTGCACGCTCGTGCGAGGCGGCTGCGACGCGATCCTGTTCTTCCCGACTGATCGAACCATCCGCGTATTGTTCGGTCCCTGTGCCCATCAGACATGCGTCAAAGGCACACCACAAGCCGTCTTTCACAATGGCATCTTCGAGTTCTGTGTTGCCGTAACGGTATCCACCCCTCGCACCTGCCAATAGGTGAGGCGCGTTTGTCATCGACTCCATTCCGCCTGCAACGACAATGTCAGCATCACCGCTCATGATCATCTGGTGAGCGAGATAAATCGCATTCAAACCAGAAAGACACACCTTGTTGACGTTGACCGATGGAACACCCATCGGAATGCCTGCTCCTGCGGCCGCTTGGCGCGCGGGGACCTGCCCCTGACCAGCCATCAATACTTGACCCATGATCACGTGATCGACCTCAGCAGGGTCGACGCCGGCTCGCTCAAGAGCACCCTTAATCGCAATTGAGCCAAGTTGGGCCGCTGACATCGAGGTGAATGCGCCGCTCATTTTTCCGATCGGAGTACGTGCTCCAGCAATGATGTTCGAGGAAGTCATATCGGAAACCGTACCTCGCATTTCATTCGCCTTGGTCGTTGGAGTTACCGGGCGGTAGGTTTCGGTTATGTCATCCCCCAATTCTGAGACACTTGCGATCCAGCAAGCAATTATCGAGGGCGCCTCTGGTGGGGAACTTGCGGCGCTTCCTCTTCCTGAGTCGTATCGGGCAGCGTTTGTAAAACGCGATGAAACCGCAATGTTCGAAGGGGTTGAGTCCGCCGACAAAGACCCTCGCAAGTCGCTGCACATCGGTGAAGTTGCCCTGCCCGAAATCGCCCCCGATGAGGTGTACGTCGCAGTGATGGCATCTTCGATCAACTTCAACACGGTGTGGACTTCGATCTTTGAACCACTTCCAACGTTTGGATTTCTTGACCGACTAGCGCGCGAATCTGAGTGGGCAGCCCGCCATCAGCGTGACGAACACATCATTGGGTCCGACGCCGCTGGTGTCGTGCTCAGAGTGGGTTCTGCAGTGCGAAATTGGAAACCTGGCGACCGAGTCACCGTGCACTGCAACCACGTCGATGACCAGGACCCAACGGCGCACGACGACTCGATGCTTGCAACGAACCAACGAATCTGGGGCTTCGAGACCAACTTTGGCGGACTCGCCGACATCTCGGTGGTGAAAGCCAACCAACTCATGCCCAAGCCAACCCACCTCACGTGGGAAGAGTCGGCTGTAAATGCGCTGTGCAACTCAACGAGTTACAGAATGCTTGTCAGCGATAACGGAGCACGCATGAAGCAGGGCGACTCTGTGCTCATCTGGGGCGCCACCGGCGGCATCGGTGGATACGGAGTGCAATATGTTCTCAATGGCGGTGGAACCCCAATTGGCGTTGTCTCTTCTCCAGAGCGTGCCGCCTTGTTGAACGATCTCGGCTGTGAAGCGGTGATCGATCGTCGGGCAGAGGGGTATTCCTTCTGGAAGGACGAACACACCCAAGATGAATCGGAATGGCGGCGTTTTGGTGGAAAAATTCGCAGCCTCATTGGCGAAGATCCTGACATCGTGTTCGAACATCCGGGTCGTTCAACGATGGGTGCGTCAATCTTTGCCGTGCGTCGCGGTGGCACCGTCGTCACCTGCGCAGCAACATCGGGCTACATGGTGGAGTTCGATAATCGTCACTTCTGGATGAAACTCAAGCGTCTCCTCTCATCCCACTTTGCAAACTACGCCGAGTCATGGGCTGCGAACAGGCTGATCGATCAGGGGCGCATCCAACCTCTTCTCAGCAAGGTGTACACCCTTGACGAGACAGGTGAGGCGGCGAGGGCAGTTCACCGAAATGAGATTGAAGGCAAGGCTGGCGTGCTGTGCCTTTCCCCGTCGAAAGGCCTCGGTATCGACGATGCCGAGAAGCGTGACCGCATCGGCGAACACAAGATCACGACCTTCCAACGTCACGCCGGCTGAGTTCTCAGGCAGAATATTCACATGTTGCTTACCGAAATTGACCACGTTGCGATTGCCGTTCGAGATCTTGAGGCTGCGATCGACTACTACAAACGAGCATTTGGCGCGACGGTTGACCACCGCGAGGTCGTTGAATCTGACGGTGTCGAAGAAGCATTGCTGAAGGTTGCAGAGAGTTACGTGCAACTCTTGACTCCAACGCGAGATGATTCCCCCGTTGCAAAGGCGATTGAAAAGCGAGGCGAAGGCCTCCACCACATTGGCTACCGGGTCACCGACTGTGCTGCTGCGCTAGAAGCGATGGTCGCTGCAGGGGCCACGCCAATCGATGCCGCACCCCGGCCGGGTAGCCGCGGAACAACGGTTGCGTTCATGCACCCAAAGGGAAGTTTCGGCACCCTGATCGAACTCGTTCAGGAATAGCTGAGAGCAATGACGAACCCTCCCGCAGCGGTGCTGTGGGATATGGATGGAACACTCGTCGACACTGAGCCGTACTGGTTCGCCGCCGAGTACCGCTTAGTTGAGTCATTTGGGAACACGTGGTCCGATGAGCATGCCCATGCCGTCGTCGGTTTTGATCTGTTCGACACAGCCGGCTACATCATCAAACATGGTGGTGTTGATCTTGAGCCGGTCGCTGTTGTCGAGTACCTGCTTGATGCTGTCATTCATGCTTGTCAAGAGCGGCTTCCATGGCGACCCGGGGCACGCGAACTGCTTCAGGAACTTCATTCGTTAGGGGTGCCGTGTGCACTTGTCACAATGTCATGGCGGCGCTTCGCCGAAGCGGTCCTCGCTGAACTGCCGTCTAACACGTTCGCTGCCACTGTGTTTGGTGATGAGGTAACGCACGGCAAACCGCATCCTGAGCCATATCTCAAAGCTGCAGCCTTGCTAAGCGTCGACCCGCAAGAGTGCGTAGCGATTGAGGATTCACCTACCGGTGTTGCCTCGGCACATGCCGCAGGATGCCGCGTTCTTGGGGTACCCAACATGAAGCAACTCAACGCCGGTGATGGAATTCGAATCATCTCTTCACTGGCTGACGTCGACGCGAGGTCGCTATGGACGACATAGCAACGACGCGATCTGGGCGTCGATCGACAGTTCGGTCGTGGGTGCTGCTCGGGTTCTTCGGAGCATTCTGCGTGGTTGCCTTCACAGTCGCCCTTTGGCCTCGGGAGTCGCCCGTGACAAGTCCCGTCGCGACTACAACGCCAGTGCCTCCGGCACCAGCAACCATTGACGGTTGGACGCCATATTGGGTGTTAGATCGCATTTTGGAGCAACCAGATTCGAGTGCATCACGTTTGAGCAACCTGCGCGAAGTATCACCATTTTGGTTTTCGGTGACGGGTTTTGATGCAATCGAATCCGACACCTTCACTCCTGATGATCTCGCTGAGGAATACATCGCTCAACTTCGAGACGCCGGGGTGGCGATCGTGCCATCGCTTCTCGATCGAATGGATGCAGGACAGATGGCAACGATCCTGTCGGACCCAGTGGTTCGCTCTGCGCACGTAACAGCGATCCGAGAATTCGCTGAGCGACTCGATGCCGACGGTATCGATATCGACTACGAGCAATTTGCCTTCGCTGATGACCCATCAACATGGCCAACGACGCTCCCCAACTGGGTTGAGTTCATCGCAGAACTCTCAGAAGGCCTTCACGACGATGGCCGAACGTTGTCAGTAAGCATCCCGGCGGTTTACGACGAACGTGTCACTGGCGATCGTGGCTACTGGGTCTACGACCATGGAGCAATTGCTCAATACCTCGATTCACTTCGGATTATGGCGTACGACTATTCGGTCGTTGAACCAGGACCAATCGCTCCGCTCGATTGGTTTGAGCAGGTCATCAACGGCGTCCTCCTTGCGGTGCCGCAACAATTCCATGACCGAATCGTTCTTGGCATTGGTTCATATGGCTACAACTGGCCCACAACGGTCGTTGGAGAATGCCCTGAAGATGCACCGGGGCGAACCGGCGTGAATCCAGGAACTCTTGATGATCTCATCTCTCGACGCGACATAAAACCTGTTGCTGATGCGGTCACTGGCGAGTGGACGGCAACATACGAACTCGTGGTTGACAACGGTGTCACCCAATGTGTTCAAACCCGACAACTCCACTGGATCGACTCTGACGGTGTCGCACTCCGAGTGGAGCTGGCTCGGCGTGCTGGAATAGAGGGTGTGGCGTTATGGGCTTTGGGATACGAGGACGACGAGGTGTGGAATGCCCTCGTGTCGTCAGCAACTAGGGACCTGACTCCATGACCAACGACCTCAACGTTGACACTGACGAACTGCGCAAGGTTGCTCATCATGTATTTAGCGGTGAACTCATTGAGGCCACTGTTCGGGGGCAGCGATCCAATGCAACCAGCAATCTTGAACGTGTCCGCATCCGGCCAGTCACCATTTCTGACAACTCTGTGATTCAGTTCGAAGAATTTGATGGCACTCGCACGAACGTCAGCAATCTTGACGGTTCCGCAGCAGTCGAACGGTTCATTGACCTCTTTCTGGATGGCATGCGCACTGCATACATCCGGATGGTCGGGCACGATCTGCAAGTCACAATTTCTCGACGAGGCAAAGTTCAGCAGGTCCGACATGCTGCATCCCGCGAGACCGCTGATACCCAACACAATCGCCAAAAACAGCATCTCATCCCCGAGTCCGCTCCGTTCCTCGCTCAGGTAGGGATTGCTACCGAGGCGGGCGAGGTTCGTCCAACTGCTCGGGATAAGTACCGGCAGGTGCAGCAATTTGTTGAAATTCTCGACCGCCTCGTGGATGAGCACGATCGCTCGATCCCGCTACACATTGTCGACCTTGGGTGTGGATCTGGTGTGCTCACCTTGGCTGCGCACTACCACCTCTTGTCCGCAGGATTTGATGTCCATACGACAGGAGTTGATCTCAAAGGTGAACTGATGGCGCAACTCAACAGCGACGCTGCGCAGCTCGGTTGGACCACCATCACATTCGTCACTGGAGCAATTGCCGATTGGCATCCTGAACCTGATTCGCTTCCTCATTTGGTGATCGCGTTACATGCCTGCGACACCGCTACCGACGATGCGATTTCCCGAGCAGTTGAGTGGGGGAGTCATCATCTCTTGGTGGCGCCGTGTTGCCAACATGATCTGCAGCGCCAAATTGACCGTTCGCAGATTCCAACAGGTTTTGAGTCACTCGTTCGCCATGGAATTGTTCGTGAGCGACTCGGTGATCTCCTGACCGACGTCTTCAGAGCCGACGTACTGTCAGCCCTTGGCTGGCGAACTGACGTCATCGAATTCGTTGACAATCAGCACACGGCGAAGAACATCATGATCCGCGCCTCACAAACCGGTACAGCAGATGATGCAGCTCGACAGCGGGCCATTGACGTAACGACTCAATGGTCGGTACGCCCTGCGCTCACACATCTGCTGGAGGGTTGATTAGCGACGTCACTAGCTCGGCGAGAGCGAGTGCCCCAAGTTCACCGCTCCACCGACCTCGAACAAGTCCACTTTCATCGATGAGGACCATGAACGGAAAACCTGTGACGCCGAAGGCTTCAGCAGCAACGAATGTTGATCGGCTGCTGTCAAAGGCATCGGCGATGATCTCGTAGGTCCAGTCTTTCTCAATCAACCAGCGCTGTGGCGGAAAATTTGGCCGCTGAGGCGAAACCGCAGTGCTCACACCAATAACCCGAAGCCCGTCCGGCCAGACGCCGGCGTCACGAATCCGATTTATCTCGGGTATCTCGTTGTTGCAGTGCGGACACCAGTGGGCCAAAAATACGACTAGCGTTGGAACGCCGGCTCCAGGCCGTACTTCAACCGTGTTCCCCTCGAAATTTTCTCCGATGATTGCTGGGATCTGAGTTCCAACCGCTTCATCGTTGTGAGAATCGTTCAGAAACGGCAGAGCGTCTCCGATGACCGCTACTGGGCGCACTTGTCCCTCGAACTCTTCAGGAAATTCGACGGTCTCAGGGGTTGTGCCGGCAGTCATGAGTTCGTCCTCAGCAGTATCCAGTTCATCGGCTTGTGATGCTTCACCTGCTGGCGACTCATTCGATGAGGTCGTCGATGTCTCACTATTGAGGGCAGCATCCGATCGTTCAGCATCCGCCGACGCGGTTGTGGAGACGGCATTCGTTTCGAGTTTGATCACCACATCCGATGAACATGATGCTGCAAGAACACCGGCAATCAATGCCGCTGCAACAACCCTCACTCTTCAACACGCTCCGGGATTGCATTCACAACGATGAGTGTGATGAAACCGATGAGGGCCATTCCGGCAAGAGTGAGAAACCCAAATGATCGGAACCAGATATCGGTGCATGAGGGGCCAGTTGCGGCGCAAGACCCGGTGTCAAGTGCCGGCCGCCATTCAATGAGATAGTGCCACGCCGAGATACACGCTCCAATGGCTGCGATTGGCAGCACATAGAACCGTGCTGCGGTATCACGTCGAATAAATGAGACGAGTCCGATGATGGCAATCGGGTACATCGCAATTCGCTGGAACCAGCAGAATCGACAAGGGATGTAGTTCGCAACTTCCGAGAAATACAGCGAGCCGATCATTGCCCCACCTGCGACACACAACGTGATGGTTGCACGAAACTCCCGAACAACGTTCAACACACTGTCTTGACCGGTCAGCCAACCGACCACAATCACTAGCGCCGCTACGCCAACGATGACCGCAAGCGTTGCTGACAAGGTCTCCACCATGTCTGTAACTTCATACGTCGACAGTGCGATGAATGTCATACCCATAGTCTGCCGGTTTCATCAGGCACTCGCAGTACGTAACGACTAGGGTTCTTCACATGCTCGAGTTCACATCGATCAGCGTTTCCTCTTATGAGGCGTCATCTCTTCCGCAGAAACTCCAAGAATCATCAGCCGATGGTTGGTCGGTGGTCTCCATTGTGAACGCCGGCTCTGACATCGTTGCCTACCTCTCACGTCCAATTTCTGCATCTGGAAATCAGGCTGCGACGGCTGCCCCGGCACAAGAACCCGCCGATGCGGGCGATGTGGGCTGGGGAATGCAATCAGAGGCCTCAACCTCTGCTGAGAGCGCTGCTGCATCGACTTCAGCGTCGTCAACATCGTCATCTGCAGCAGCTCCTGCCGGTTGGTATGCCGATCCATCAGGACGATTTGAACTTCGTTATTGGAACGGCGAGAAGTGGACCGAACATGTGTCACGAGCCGGGCAGCAATCAACTGACCCACCTGTTGCCTGACCCGTGCGCGCAACCTCTCTTGGTCATGCCGGAATCCTCATCGAATGTGAGGCCGGATCAATTCTCTGCGACCCGTGGTTTGAACCAGCATTTTTAGGATCTTGGTTCGTCTTTCCTCGAAACGATCAACTCGATGAGGACCTTCTGCGGCGCATCGATCAGGCCGACTACCTCTACATCTCACATCTCCATGGTGATCACCATGATGCACAATGGCTGAAGCACCACCTCCGCCGAGATATTCCGATCCTGCTTCCTGACTACCCAACCTCCGAGCAGCAACGAGAACTCGAGCACCTCGGATTCACAAACTTCATTCGAACCGAAAACGGCGTGGAGCAGGTTCTCCAAAATGGCCTTTCGGTAGCAATTCACGTGGAGACCTCGATCACTGATGGCCCGGGTGGTGATTCAGCGATCGTCGTGAGCGACGGGGCACACCGGCTCGTTAACCAAAATGATTGCAGAACCCATGACCTTGCTGCACTGCGTTCACATGGGCCGGTCGATCTTCACTGGCTTCAGTACTCAGGAGCAATTTGGTACCCAATGGTCTACGAACTCGGCGCAACTGAGATGTCCGAGTTGTGCTCGTCGAAGGTGGAAAGCCAGGGTGCGAGAGCGCTGAAGTACGTCGAAGCACTCGACGCGAGGTGCGTGGTCCCGAGTGCAGGGCCACCTGCATTTCTTGACGACGGGTTATTCGAACTCAACATGATTTCGGGTGACGAGGCGAGCATCTTCCCGGATCAGCGCTGGTTTCTCGATCAGCTGTCAGCAACTGGCCACCACGGCGTTCTCGCTATTCCTGGCACGACCATTTCTGTGACGGCTGATGAAATTTCAGTTACCCACCCGCTACCACTCAGCGAGATCGACGCAATATTCGACGACAAACGCGGGTACCTGCAGCAATACCGGTCTGACTGGCAGCCCTGGCTTGATGAGTTACATGCATCTTGGCGGCGGGAACAAACCGATCTTGTTGCACGAATCGCTGCTTGGTGGGAACCACTCATGGCAAAGGCCCCAACGGTATGCGACATGATTGGTGAACCAATATTGATCCGTGCCGTCGATGACGGTGGCGCGCTGCTTGAGATTTTTGTTGATGTGC
>Ga0181562_10003987_pt1 | contig 10715 bp, 8 predicted proteins | sample 011ome_26_FD_139344 | JGI IMG/M metagenome (GOLD analysis project Ga0181562, IMG submission 139344) | Coastal salt marsh microbial communities from the Groves Creek Marsh, Skidaway Island, Georgia - 011511BT metaG (megahit assembly) | ecosystem: Environmental > Aquatic > Marine > Intertidal zone...
CAGGCGGAATACCGTTCGCGTTACCGCACGGAACACTGGACGGCTACAGGCGGCTTCTACGCCCAGGGCACGCGGAGTGTCGCCGAACTCTACGGAGCCGGGGTGAGCGATACCGTCCATGATGCCGCCAACAGAGCCGCTTATTTGCAGCTCGACGCACACCCCCAGGACCGGCTTCACCTGACCCTTGGCGGTCGATATGAGCACTTCACGCTGGACAGCGTTTCCGCTGGAAAAAGCGTCTTTCGATCCGGCCTCAACTATCGGTTTGGACAAGCCAGCTTCCTCCGTGCCAGCGTGGGGCAAGGGTTCAGGTTCCCCAGCATCGCGGAGAAGTTCATCCAAACCGCGGTAGGCGGCATCAACGTTTTCCCCTCTTTGGACATTCGACCTGAATCTTCCACCAACGTGGAAGTGGGCCTCAAACAAGGCTTCCAATTCGGCAAGGGAGGCCGATGGAAAGGCTTCCTGGATGTGGCCGTTTTCCAACAGGACTTCGATGACTTCATCGAATACACGTTTGGATGGTGGGGCACCTCCAACAACCCTCTCCAAAGTTTGGGGTTCAGAAGCATCAATACGGGAAAAGCCAGGGTAACTGGATTGGAGTGGAGCACCATGGGTGAGGGGGCCATGGGCCCTTGGAAGGTGCAATGGTTGATCGGGCAAACCTTCCTCAATCCCTACAGCCTCACACCGGACAGCGTGTATGCAGAATACTCGGATTCCAGCCCCATATCCGGCGGGGTCAGCTACAATTCCACGAGTTCCGACACCACGGATCAAGTATTGAAATACCGCATCCTCAACACCTTCCGAGCCAACCTCAGCTTGCAGCACGAAAACGGCTGGACCCTCGGGTGGAATGCAGCTCGGAATACGACCATACAGAACATCGATCAGGCCTTCATCCAAATCGAATCCGACAACATCATTCAATACGGTCTCATCGATTGGCTTGCAGCTCGCCCCGGGGCGCAGTGGCTGCACGATTTCCAGGTCGGGCGCCAATTCAACGACCAACACCACGTCGAACTCATCGTCCGCAACGCAGCCAACCTCAATTACGCGCTTCGACCCCTTGCTGCAGAGGCCAATCGCCTGTGGCTGGTACGCTACACCTTCACGCCGTGAGGATTTCTGCCATCATACCTGCGCGCATGGCGTCCACACGTCTGCCCGGTAAGCCCCTCGCCGACATTGGTGGGACGCCCATGATTGTCCACACCTGGAGGGCAGCCACCCAGCACCCCGACATCCACAAGGTCTGCGTGGCTACTGACCATCCCGACATCGCAGCTGCCGTGCGCAAGGCAGGCGGCGAGGCCGTAATGACGGGCGATCACCATATTTCCGGAACCGAACGCTGTGCAGAAGCAGCAAATGCATGGGACCACAACTCGTCCGATGCCCTGCTCAATTTGCAAGGAGACGAACCCTTTCCGGACCCCAGCCACCTTTCCGCTGTTTGTGATGCGCTTCGCACCGGCGCATGGGACATTGTAAGCGCCATGAGACCCGCCAAGGCTTCCGAAATCCCGATGAGCCAAAGGGTGAAAGTAGCAGCAGGAAAAGGAGGCCGCGCCCTGTACTTTTCCCGAAGTCCCATTCCTTTTGAAGGCCCCCATCACATTCACATCGGCATCTACGGCTTTGCGCCAGGTCAATTGGCGCGGTGCGCATCACTTGCTCCCGGCCTCCTGGAAAAACAAGAGCAACTGGAACAGTTGAGGTGGCTGGAACACGGACTTGCGTTGGGCATGGTTCCCGTTCTGGAACACCATTCACCCGGTGCTGTTGACACCCCGGAAGACCTTGAAAAGGTGCGAAAATGGTACGCCATCCACACCGCTTGATGGGTCATTTATCAATTCCCGCGACATCGGCCGGCACAAACGGTTTATTTTCGGCTTGACTCAGCAGTCATGCAGGCCCATTCCAAAAACGAATTCTTGAAGCAAGCGCTTCCATTGCTTCTGCACGATCACGATTGCCTTGTGGTCCCCGGATTGGGCGGTTTCGTAGCACACCCCATCCCCGCTCGATTCGATGCAGACAAGGGGGAATGGGTGCCCCCGGGAAGAGATGTTGCGTTCAACGCGAAACTCACCATCAGGGACGGGCTCCTCGAGCAAGAAATTCGCAGGGCAACAGGTTGCACAAATGATGCTGCTTCCGCCCTGATTGACGGGGAAGTTCAGCGCCTTCGCGAAATCATTGAGAACGGCGGGACGGAAACCATTCCCGGATTGGGAAGGATGTACCTCAACGCTTCCGGCCAAGTCGGCTTTGCCCCGGAGTCCCGACTGGGCGAACGCTATGCTCCTCCGGGTCTGTCAAGGATTCCTTGGGTAGAGTTCTCCCAAGAGAAAAAAGCGACCACAGCGCCGCCACCCGAAGCACCCACCCCTGCATCGGAAACCGTCGGACCCACCCCCATCGAAGGGCAAGAAGTTGCCGCTACATCGGTTTCGGTCACCCTGCTCCGACTCGCTGCCGTAATCGCGCTGCCCTTGCTCGTGGGTGGAACCCTGTGGTGGGGCAAATCCAACCAAGACGAGTTCCGCTTCGCCCTGCCTGGTGCTGCACTGGAGTCCCCTTATCTGCCCCGAATTGATGGTGAAGACATCCGGTTTCCCGAAACCGAGAATGTAGAAAGTCTCGCCTTCTTGGACGCTGATGCACCCGCGATCGAACCGGTTCCCACAGAGGCCGTCATGCCATTGCCATCGTCCCAGCCCATCTCCTCGGGTTGCGCCCACCACGTCATTGCCGGCACATTCAGCAACATGGCCCGTGCTGCGGGTTTGGCACGTCGCTTCGAATCTCTGGGGTACAGCACTTCCATTCTTCCCGGACCAAATGGACAGCACCGTGTATCTGCAGGTTGTTTCCACGATGCATCCCAAGCCCGCGCTTTTCGCAGAGGGCTTGATGAGCATCACGGACTGGGCCAGGCTTGGATCCTGAAACAGTAATGCCCATCACCGCCCTCTTTCCCATCGATTGGCAACAGTACGAGCACGTCGTGCTGGATTTTGGAGGGGTCCTTTACGAGATTGACCACCAATTGACAAGCCGAGCTTTCGCTAAGCTCGGGTTCCCTCAGTTTGAAAGAGAATTCCGGCACGGTGCCCAATCCCGCTTGTTCGATGCATTGGAATGCGGCGAAATAGACAATCAGGACTTCTTACTTCAGTTGTGCAACCAGTGCAACAGCGGCACGAGCATCGCACAAGTTCAAGAGGCGTGGAACGCATTGCTCCTCCAGCTCCGTCCCGAAACAACGGGGTGGATTCAATCCCTTGAAAAGCATTTTGACCTCCTGCTTCTGAGCAACACCAATGCCATACACGCCGCCCATTTCGAGCAGGACATTCTAAGGAACCGAGGACGTCAGTTCTCCAGTGCCTTCCGTCAAATCATATACAGCCACAGGTTGGGCAAACGCAAACCCCACCCTGAGACCTATGTCCATGTGGCCAAGGAATATGGCTTGACGCCCGAGCGAACCTTGCTCATAGACGACACCAAGGCGAACGTCGAAGGAGCCCTGGAGGCAGGCTGGTCAGCGGTGTATTTCGATGTGGAAGCCTATTCCTTGAAACAATTCCTCCTTGGCACAGGGTATGAAGACTTCCTGAATGGCTAGCGGAACGCCACCGTCTCAGTGCCACATTCCCTTTCCTGTGCCCAAATCGTTTTTCTTCCGCTTGGGCTTCTTCTGTCGGTAGCCGATATCAAAGGAAACGCCTGCCTGGCCTTGCCAGTGCCCAGAGTCCAAAGGCCAAATCAGACCGGGAATGTGACGGGCTGATGCGGAAAACCTGAGGGGTCCACCCCTGAGGGAAAGACCCGCACCCCACAACCAACGATCGGCATGAAATTGCCCTTGGATGTGGGTCGTCACATTTCCCCGCAGCCGATAAGTCAATCCAAAAACACCGCCCTCCTCTGTCTGACCAAACCTGAACTGGCGGTATGCGAGCACACTGATTTCCAAAGCCTTGACAGGCCTGAAACGGAACCCCAACCTCCACGTCTCACGCACCCGGGTGTCAAATGCACCCGCCACACCGGGTATTCCTTCCAGTGCAAATGTCTGGGCCAGTGAATCCTGCATTCCCTGCAACCAGTCTTCGAAGGCTTCCGGAATCGAATCTTGGGGCAGCGAATCCCTATCTCCCCATTCCTGGACCAAATCCAATCCCTGCAAGACAAACACATCCGATCCGACCTCCTTTCGCGAAAGAGATTCCAGCCAACGCATACCCCCTCTTCCCTCAACAGAAGCTTCGAGATCAAACCAAGGCAACATGCGCCACAACAAACCATAATCGAAAGCCACACCCGCCCCCAGCGTGGGAGGCAGTCCCCCCTTTCCTGGCACTTCGATTTCTCCTCCACCCAACAGGGAATCCAAATCAAGACCTGCGGCATTGAACGTAGCTCCTCCCTGCAGTTCCCAGCTGTAATCCAATGAGTCCGTCGTCCAAATCGCCTCAAAACCGTCGGTTTGGAATGCTCCGACCCCATTCAGAAGGTGGATTCCCCAACCCAACCAAAGTTTATCCTCCTTGGCCATGGCACCCACACTGACTCCGTGGTCCAGATAAGCCTGCGCATTGAATCCCATATCTGAGAGCGAAATCGGCCTACCAATGTTGTCTGGGTGACCATTTCCCCTCCAGGCGATATCGAATAGATCCCTGTCATAGTCAAACTGCTGCTCTGTCACCAGACGGCTCCGCAAGCGGAACTCAAAACGCCTTTCATCTCGGAAACCCAATGATATAAGGGGCACTTCTGCCCTGGAAGCGATGGACTCCCTTGGGTCCATGCCCTCCAGCATCAGCATGGGGTCCACCCAACCCTCTGCATCGATGAAATCAGAATAAACGGGACCCGTATGATCGAGTTCTACTTGAAAACCCGAAAGTCCGCCCAGAAGAATATGGCTCCCCGAAGGATGCAACATGGCGGGGTTCGACCATCCCGCTTGACCCCACTCAGGCACCAATTCCATGGGACCCAGCTGGGCCCGAACCGGACAGCACCAACAGACAATCCCTGCAACCCATATCCAAGCACTCCTCATCATGGCTCTATCCGGGTGAAACACTTAACGGACAATTCTAAACCGAGGCCTTGGTCCTCCGTGAGGTAAACGAATTCTGCTGCCTGAGCGCCCAGCGTGCTCGATGTCACTTTGAGGAGGGCATACTCAGCGGATTCTAACACTTGGGCCCTCTCCCAGTCAAAATGGACGTCGTGCACAAAGACACCCGGCTCCACCACAGTGCCGGCACCGTCCAAAACAGGAACGGTAAAAATCGGCAGCGGACTCACGGACAAACTATCAACCGCCACAAATTGATCGTCCAACAGCACGACTTCCAGGTTGACACCAAAAGGGAAACCATTGTGGAGGATGATCCTCAACTCAGCCGAATCCAATTCCACCACCTCCTCTCCGAGGTCCAATTCGAAGCCAACGGTATCCAAGAAATCCAACTGCTCAACCCGGAACCCAAGCGGCACCTCGGCCCTCAATTGCGCATTCACAAACCCGTCCGCATCCACAAAGTTGGGATTAGCCGGAGACACGCCGTTGGGATTCGAGCGCACCCAGGCGCTCAATTCGACCGACTCAATCTCTGAATTCATGAACGAAGCCACATTGCTGTTCTCGGAATCCAACTGCCATGTGGTCACAGAAGGTGAAGCCGAGTTCCCAGTGGCTCCCGGCACAAACAATGCAGGCGCCGTCGTTGTCAATTCATTCACCACCACACCGTCCTGAAAAGCAATCAAATCAACGGAGTCTAGGCTGGCTTCCACGCCAAAAGCATTGGTGATTTCAAGAAACAGCTTGGCCTCTGCCAATTCGGCACCGAATACGGTGAACCTGTCGTCGAGAAATGACAAACTCGTCGTTCCCTCCTCGAGGAAAATCTCGGAAGATCCAAAGTCACCCTCCACCCGATCGAACGTCAATCCTGTCATACTGAATGCCGCCGACAAGCCCTCACCCACCTGCGCCGTATGCATGGGGTCATTGATCACGAAAACATCGAAAAAAGCCCGGACCAGGTTGGTATCCTCCACATTGGGGTTCTCAGGCAAGATGCTCCAGCCCTCGAGGTCTTCCTGCACTTCAAAACTGCCTCCATCCAACATGGCATCCGTCCACGCAACGCTCCACGGCATGCCAATCGGATCCAAGAGGTTGGGAATGGTCAACTGGCCTTCCACGCCATCGCCCATTGTCGATTCCACAACAAAATTCAACTGTCCCTGGGCAAGGTTTACCAGGTCAATGAGTGCACCCGGCGGATTGTCCACCTTCATCTCGGAAACCATGGTGTCGGACAGCATGAGAACCGCTCCCGGAGGAGAAACATTGACGGCACTGGCCACCACTTCGTCCAAAAACAATTCCGCCGCTTCCTCCACATCGGGAATGGAAAGCCACTCTTCAGCCAAAGTTCCCGTAAAATCCTCCTCGTAGAGGAAAACGAGCGTTCCACCCTCTGCAGCCTCGATGGGAACGGTATCCAAATTGTCGGTCAACCCGTTCAAGATGTCCTCCAAATCAAAATAGGTGTCCACCAAAGGCACTGCCACAATGGGCGTCCAATCTGACGTAGCAAACTCCTCGGCAGGTGCCTGGCAACCTGCCAGACCTGCTACAATCAACCAAATAAAACCAAGACGCATCGCCACCCTGGACGATGATTGAAGCGACTGCATAGACCGCAATTTACGCTTGGAACAGGGCTGCAGTTACAGCAAAGCAGGTAGGAATTCGCCTGCGTTCAGGGGTTCAGCTGTCGATGCCCTCGAGGTCGAGCATGAAGGCATATTCCAAGGCCACCTCACGGTAGCGACGGAAACGGCCGGACTGACCGCCATGGCCTGCATCCATGTTGGTGTGGAACAACAGACGGTTGTCGTCGGTCTTCAGCTCGCGCAGCTTTGCCACCCATTTGGCCGGCTCCCAATACTGCACCTGGCTGTCCCAATACCCCGTGGTCACCAAGGTGTTCGGGTAGTCCTGGGCCTTCACTTGGTCATACGGGCTGTACGACTTCATGTAGTGGTAGTACTCCTCATTCTTGGGGTTGCCCCATTCGTCGAACTCGAAAGTGGTCAATGGAATGGTCTCGTCGAGCATGGTATTGATCACGTCCACAAAGGGCACCGCCGCAACGACACCATTGAAGAGATCCGGCGCCTGATTCATTACGGCACCCATCAACAGCCCCCCTGCAGAACCTCCCATCGCATACATGTGGTCAGGAGAAGTATAGCCCATCGCAACCATGGCCCGTCCCACGTCCTCGAAGTCGTTGAAGGTGTTCTGCTTCTTCAGGAGTTTGCCGTCCTCGTACCATTGCCGTCCCATTTCCTGTCCCCCGCGGATGTGGGCGATGGCGTAAACAAAGCCACGATCCAGCAGAGAAAGTCGAACGCTGGAGAAGTAGGGATCCATGCTGTTGCCATAGCTGCCGTATGCATAGAGCAAGAAGGGGTTCTCTCCATTTCGCTCGGTTCCCTTGCGGTACACCATGCTGACCGGAACCTTGACGCCGTCTCGCACCTCCACCATGAGGCGCTCGGATGTGTAGTTGTCCGGTGAGAAGTTGTCGTCGATTACTTCCTGCTGCTTGAGCATGATGCGCTCACCCGTGCGCATGTTGTGGTCATATGTCGTGCTCGGCGTCGTCATGGAGCTGTAACCGAAGCGCAGGATCTCCGTGTTGAAATCGGGGTTGGACCCTGTACCGCAGGTGTATGCGGGATCATTGAACTCGAGGTACTCATCCCGGCTGCCTTCCCAGTTCCGGATGCGGATCTGGTTCAGGCCTTCCTTCCGTTCCTCCACGACCAAGAAGTCCTTGAAAATCTCGATGCCTTCGAGCAACACGTCATCGCGGTGCGGGATGACCTCCACCCAGTTGTCCTTCGACGTGGCGTTGACCGGCGTCTTCATAAGTCGGAAGTTCTTGGCGTCGAGGTTGGTGACGATGTAGAAATGGTCGCCATAGTGGCTGATTCCATACTCGAGGTCCCGCTCGCGGGGCTGCACCACCTTCCACTCGCCCATCGGATCGTCAGCCGGAAGGACGCGGTATTCCTGAGACAAGGTTTGGGACGTGTAAATCACGAGATAGGCATCACTCTTGGTGCGGTAGACACCGCAACTGAACGTCTCATCGGTCTCCTCGTAGACCAGCACATCGTCCTCCACGGGCGTTCCGAGCACGTGCCGATAAATCTGGTAGCTGCGCAATGTCTGGGGGTCCTTGCGGGTGTAGAAGACCGTTTTGTTATCGGCCGCCCACGTGGCACCACCCGTCGTCAGTGGGATCTCATCGGCGAGCAACTCCCCCGTGGAAAGGTCCTTGAACCGCACTGTGTACTGACGGCGGCTGACCGTGTCCACTCCGAAGGCAACCAGGTTGTTGTCATCGCTGACGCGCATGCCACCCATGGAGAAATAATCGAAACCCTCCGCCATCACGTTCTGGTCCATCATGACCTCCTCGGCTCCGCTGCACTCCTCATAACGGGTCTCTTCACCTGCGGGCTTACGACAGTTGATGGCATACTCCTTTCCGTCCTCGTATCGGGTGTAATACCAATATCCACGGTCACGGACCGGCACGCTCTGGTCGTCCTTCTTGATTCGGCCCACGATCTCATCGAACAGCTTTTCCTGCAACCCTTCCGTATGGGCCAACGTGGCGTCGATGTAATCGTTCTCAGCCGCCAGGTAGTCCAGCACGTCCTGCGTCTGGGCATCGGGGGTCTCCGCCTCCTTCTGTGCATCGCTGAGGCGCATCCAGAAGTAGTTGTCAACCCGGGTATCGCCGTGGTCGGTCAATTCCAAGGGAATCTTCTTCGCTGTAGGGGCCTCTGTGGTAGCTGTATCGGACATATCGGAATCCTGTGTTGCGCAGGCGGCGAAGATAACGGCGGCGAAGAGCGCGAGTGAGAAGTTCTGCAGGGTCATGGTGTGTTGTGAATCTAACCGATGGGAAGGGCAAATTAGCCCATAAAAACCGTGACCCACCGGAAGTCCGGCGGGCCACGTAACCAAATCAGATGTCAAGCTGCCTTGCAGGCTTCACTTGCTGTCAGGAGATAAAAGTGTGGTGTGGCTTCCGGTTCAAATGAAACCCAGGTCACACAGTGCCAATGCAACCTTATACCGCAGCCTCTTCTGCCGTGAAAACACGGAATTCGAAACGCTCCATGATGGGATTGGCCAACAACTGCTCACAGGCTTTGTGGACCAACTGTTCCGCTTCCTCCCGAGAACCGGCCTCGATATCGAGGGTAATGTGCTTCCCGATGCGGACGTTGGTCAATTGCCCGAGCCCGATGTTGGGCAAGTTGTTGGTGACCGCCTTTCCCTGGGGGTCGAGCAGTGCAGGGAGAGGAAGAATGTCGATGGCCGCGTGGAATACCATGTCAGATTTCAATTGAGGGTGCCAAAGCGGTGCGAAACAGCACCGAATAACGGGTACGAAATTAAGGCAAGGACGCCTCCCAGCGGACCGGCCCAAACACAAGCCAACAAGGCCCCAAGCAGCCATATGAGCCGTTGCAAATCCCATGATTTTCGCTTCCCCCAATGCTTGAAGCCAACCTGGGGCAAAGTGGACACCATGCCCAATGGCAAGAGAAGACTGCCCACCAAGCCGAGGGTCCAAAGCGCATCACATCCCCATCCAGGGCACTGCGACCAAGTCCAAACCAAACCGCCCCAATACAAAGCAGCAAATGGCGCGGGCAACCCCTCGAAATCAAAACGATCATCCCCCTTGGCACCTTCCTCCTGCAACAAGGCACCGCGGGTGAACCGCGCGAGCCGCCATGCCGCTGCCAACATCACCAAAAGAGGAAGAATGACCGTCCAAGCCCATCCTTCAGGAAGGCCACCCATGGCGCGCCATTCCGTCATCAGCGCCATGCCTACAAATGCAGGAGCCAGTCCCGCCGAAACAAGGTCCGCCATTGAATCCAACATCACACCTTGGGGCCCCTCTGCTTTCATGGCGCGCGCCACGGCTCCGTCCAACAAGTCGCAAAACTGACCGAACATCCATACGGCCAGCAACCAAAGCATGCCTGCTATCCGACGTTCTTGGACGCCCAAAAGGTCCATCCACCCCTCCAACATGCCCAGTGATTCCAACCATTCTGAGGGTGCCCACCCGAGATCGAACTCAGACGCGGCCCACCAACAAACCAAAGCTCCTGCTCCCATGTTGGTGAGGGTCAAAGCATTGGCTGGCCATGAGCGCCAGCCGTATCCCATCGTTGCGGTTTCGGTCACGACAGGAAATGTACTTCCATTGAAACCCTCCCGCACACCTTCCGTATATTTGCATCCCCGCAACGGTGGGGAAAAGACGGTCTGGTGGCCGAGTGGCTAGGCTCAGCTCTGCAAAAGCTGCTACAGCGGTTCGAATCCGCTCCAGACCTCCAACAAAAAGCCCGGCAAATGCCGGGCTTTTTCGTGTTCCTATCTCAGGATGACATCATGGGCAAGTTTGACCAAATCCTGAAAGGACCAGGAGGACGTCGTTCACTCCGATCAAACCATCCTCGTCCACATCCGCAGGACATGCCGAGGACAAATCGAAAGCACAACTTCCGTTGTCCATTGTAGCGCCTGAAGCGTAATTCGTGGCACCCGAGTA
>Ga0181562_10003997_pt1 | contig 10706 bp, 7 predicted proteins | sample 011ome_26_FD_139344 | JGI IMG/M metagenome (GOLD analysis project Ga0181562, IMG submission 139344) | Coastal salt marsh microbial communities from the Groves Creek Marsh, Skidaway Island, Georgia - 011511BT metaG (megahit assembly) | ecosystem: Environmental > Aquatic > Marine > Intertidal zone...
CAACATTTAGCGACCCCGTCGAATACTACAATAGCTCGCCGACGTGGTTTATGGATGGGTGGACAGTATTTTACTGGGCGTGGTGGATTTCTTGGGCACCTTTCGTGGGTATGTTCGTGGCTACGATATCGCGCGGGCGCACAATTAGGGAAGTCATCATAGTTGGTTTGTTTGCGCCCATGTTTTTGTGTTTTTTCGTGCTCACCGTCTTTGGCGCGCTCGGGATTAAGATGCAGCGCGTCGCCGAGTTGGCGCTACACGTGCAACCAGATTGGTCGAAAGGTGTCGTAAATTGCGCCGAGCTCGGATACTTGGATAACGAACCCGTTGGCGTCAATGCGCTCAAGCTTAAAAGTCTAGGGTACTATGCGCTGTCGTGCCGAAAATCGACGGACCACGTGCTCGACATTCTCGAGCCGTACGGATCGCTCACGCCGCTCTTGCAAGTGCTCGTACTCATTGGAATCATCATGTTCTTCGTCACATCCGCCGATGCTGGCGCATATGTAGATGATATCATCGCCGCGAATGGTCTCGAAAATCCGCCTGTATTGCAAAAGATTTGGTGGGCAATAACCCAGGGCGCGGCGGCGCAAGCGTTATTAAGCGCATCGAGCGACGGATTGTCCACGTTACAGGCTGTGAGTATTTGCGCCGCGCTTCCGTACACGTTTGCGTTGTGCTACATGTGCATTGCATTGCTTCGCGCGTGCGATGCGGCCATTGATGACAAGACGTACCTATCCAAGCGCAAGGGCTTCAGCACTTCCATCGTAGACATTTTTGAAAACTTTTCGAGCGCCGACGAGGCGGCGACGACCAAAGTCATGCCAACGAAAGAACGATTGAAACTATTGCTACGCAACGTGTACTACCCTTACGCGTCGTTGTACATTGCGGGCCTGGAAACATACGGCCCCTCGGCGTTGGTGTACGTGTCTTACTTAGCCACGTCGTTGTACTACTTGTGGATTTTACTCCTCGCGCTCGTTCCTCTCAACAGTGGAACGCACACGCTGGCTTGGATTTCGTACTTATTTTTCACGAGCATATTAACCAGCGTGCGCTATCAAGTGCGTAAAAAGTGGAGAATAATCGGCAATCTCTTTGAAGACTTTACGACGTCGTTTCTTTTCTTCCCATTCGTATTGGTGCAGTTACAGTTGGAAATTGAATCGCACACGGGACGCGCGTAGCGTAGTCAGGGCGAGGGGAGTGGACAAAATATCTCGGGAGTATTGTATCATATATATCAGATTGTAATCTAAAAGTATAACGAATGTTTTAAGCACTGGCATCAGATTCTTTTGTACTAACGTCGCGCTCTGCTGCGACTCGGCGTGCGGCTTGGCGTCTTTTTTGGCGTTCTCGACGCCGACTTGCTCGGCGTCTTCTTCGGCGTTCGCGGTGACGCCTTTGCGCTCGGCGTCTTCTTCGCCGACGCCGCCTTACGCGGGGTGTTCGTAATCTTCCTTGTCACCACCACATTAGTTTCATCTGCGACATTCGCGTAGATGTCGTTCACTTGCTCTTGAATCATGTGAACCATGTAAAACGCGCAGTGCGCGGGAATCAAGTATGGCAGAGCGGCACGGAAGCCAGCCATCTTGTGAAATCCTAATAAACCAACCATACTGCCAATAATCATGGGATGCGGAATGGTGTTGTACGGGAAGCAGCTCACGAAATTGGGCTCAACCTTACCGAGCTCGACACCAAAATACGTTTGATCGATGCCCAACGCGTTGGCTGCCGCCGCGCTCAGACCGTAGCCTCCGACCAACATGGCTAACGAAATTGGGTCGAATTCAAAGTTCATGTAGTAGTTGTACCCTAAGTGTGACAAAGCTAACGTCTTCCAAAAGATGACGTTGCGCTTGAACACCCCAAAGTTGACGTTACCGCGACAGTGATACGTCGCGATGTACATGCTGTAGTGCGTAAACGACGTCACAGCCATGAAAAAGTACGGATGAATAAATTGACCAATCGCGTACAGGGCTGCGGCGCTCATGACGTTGTTCAAACCGGCGTATTTTTCCAGATTAAACACGGCGTTAGTGACGGTTAAAACCATCCAAGCCATGAAGCGCCAAAAGCCAGTCGGGCGAATGGTGTTCAAGAACAAGCGTCTCGCCACGGTATTGTACACCATCGCCAACGTTCCGAGAAAGCGTCCAAATGGCCCGAAGCACTTTGGATACACCACGTAATGTAACTTCATCGTAACGCGTCTGTCTTTGTTCGGCGTCGGACGATCGGCGATCACGTGGATCTCACGATGATAATCAAAGCCGACGATGTCGCCATCTGAAAGGCACCCGCCGCTACCTTCGTGGCAAAAGTTTGTCTCAACTTGCACGTTCTCATTTACCGCGAGCATGCAGCGGTAGACGAAACAGAACGGATACACACTCCAAGGTCCATCGCAGTGCTCCATGTAAAAGACCGTATCAGAATTGTTGTTGTGATGCGACGACGCGACATAAATTTCATTCATGCCATAAATCGGATCCACCGCCCACGCGTCTGGACGAAATCGATCGGCAAACATCTTCTGAATCGGTGCCGCGTGCACGATATCGGTAAATGCTTTCTTCTCTTTTCGCGGCAGCAACTCATGCCACCAATGCGCGGTGCACGTGCGATCTGGATCTTCATCGGTGACAAAGTTTTCAATCACCTTGAGCGACGCCTTCTCCTTGGCGCTCGTCAACTTGGCCCGCACGACGTAATTATGCGCAATAATCCACGATAAGAAGCTTTCTCGCATGTGCATCACCGCATCCAAACACAACGGAAGCAAGTAAAACGTGTGCTCGACGAGCAACGATGGCCAATTCGACGCATCCATGTACGACGCTTGGTACGTCTTCTCACCCGTCGCCAGGTGCGCGAGCTCCTGTCCGACGTACGCGCTCGCAAAAATCACCCCCAAGGTCTTCATGTCGAACACGGTCGCCATAATAAGCGCAATGCGTACGATTGCACACCACACCAACGTCGTGCTGAGCTTCAAACCATACCCAGGCGTCAATACAGTCACCGCGAAACCGTAAGCCCAGAAAATATTCCTCACCCAAGCATCGCCAAAACGCAACTGAATCCCGGCCACCACGCACGCCAAACACGCCGGGGTGGTCACCAAGTGCAACGCAACGTTGAACGAATTATTATGGAACGTTCTGAATTCGCGCGCGGTGTCCACAAAGGATTTCATGGCGACTGATTCGTGATTAATCCGCACACGATCGAGAGTGGTGACGTCGCCACTGTCGCCGGAGCTCACGTCGCTATCTCTCGCGTGCAGTCGTGAATCGAGCGAATGTGTGCGCAAACGTCTCGTGCGTAACGCGTTTCGTGCGTACGTCAACGCCGTTGATGCCCACGCGTGCCGGCGAATGCGGCGCGCGCGCGAGTTTGCGAATTGTATGTGGAATAATCAAGATGGTTTCAAGGTGCGCTACAACGACTATCCACGCGGGCGTTATATATATTTTATGCTTTTTGTGACGATTACGGATTCATTTTCTTATCAGCCTTGGTGGCTTTTAAGAATTCGTCGTATGCCTTTTGTAACTCCTCGCGACCGGCGTCGGGGGACTGTGGGCCGTCACGCTCGGCGGCGCGTTCCGCGTCGCGCTCCGCTTGAGCGGCGGCTTCCGGGGAGACGGTGTCGGTGTCAATCGCGGATGCCCAACGGTCTTTTTGACGTAATTTATCAGCCTCAAGACGTGCGGCACGCTCAGCACGACGACGTGCGCGTTTCTGTCGACTCGCACGGACTCCAACGGATAAGACGGAGGCAAGGATGAGGGACGACGCAAAGCCGAGCGTAGCGTAACCGCCAGACGACAGGTTCAGGTCGGGGAGTCTCGGCGTGGACCACGACTGCGACTGAAACGCACGCTGTCTCTTCGATTGAGATTTATTCGCCACGCGTTTCGGCGCCGTTCTCGGCGCGTCATCGTACAAGAATCCACGAATGTTTGGCATATTTGTCTTGACGCTGTCCACGGCTCCCGTCGCCTTGGACTTGATTTTAGCAATAAACTCTTCACGCGCCTTGGCGCGCGCTTCAGCCGCTCGAGCACTTTCTGCCGCCTCAAGTACGCGCTCACGTTGCGCGATCTCCGCGTCTTTCGCCGCCGTTTGCTTCTGTGCCTCACGAGCTGCGTCCTCGCGTACCTTCTTTGCCGCTTCAACCAACTTTTCTTCGCGCTGCTTCATCAACAGCTCGCGCTCGTTCGCCTGTTTTTCTAAAGCTGCCTTCTCCGCCCGCGCTTGAGCATCAATACGTGCTTGCTCCGCCTTGACCTCGGCGTCTCTTGCCTTTAGCGCCGCCGCTTCCTTGGCCTCTGCAGCTTGTCTCGCCTCCTTGAGTTGTCGCTCAGCTTCCTTTTCCTGCTTCAAGCGCATCTCCAGAGCTCTACGTTCTTCCGCGAGAACCTTCGATTCCGCTTCCCTGGCTTGCTTGAGCGCCATCTCTTCCGCACGCTTCGCATCCGATGCGGCTTGAAGCTCGCGGTTTTGAGCGGCGCGAAGCTCAGCGCGAAGACTCGCTTCAGCTTCAGCGGCACGCGCTTGTTCCGCCTTCAAACGAATCTGCTGTTGGATCCGCTCGCGACGCTCCGCGCGGCGCGCAGCTGTGACTTCACGAAGCCTTTCGGCAGCCTCGTTTCGCACGGGTTTCCATCCAGTCGTCTGTGCTTGTGCTTTGGCCGCTGGCGCCGCGTTTTTCTTCACTGGCGCTGGAGCGGTCTTTTTTGTGGCCACTGCCGCGGCTTTCTTCACTGGTACAGGCACAGCCTTCTTCTCAGCCACTGGCGCAGCCTTTTTGGCGACCACTGGCGCTTCTTTTTTCGCCGCTACTGCCGTCACTTTCTTCGCCTTATCCGCCCCTTTCACGGCTTTGGCGTCGATAACCTTGTTCGCCTTGACTGGCGGTTCCTCAGATTTTTTCGCCGGCGTCGCCTCCATCTTCTTCGCCGCAACCTTTTTCACCTCCTTCTTGCCATTCGTCGACTTTTTCGACGAGCCATCATGAACCTTCGCCGAAACCGATTCTAACTGCGTCGCTCGCCACCGCTTGAACCGCTGCTTCGTCGCCACGCGAGACGCGCTCTCGCCGCTCGTCTTCGTTTTGGCTTTGACATCCTTTGCGTCCCCCGTCGCCTCCTTCACCTTTTTCGCATACACACACCACGCCAAAAACAGCGTCAACGCCACAGCATAATTCACACCCTCACGCGCCCTTTTGGATGACTTTCGTTCGCCACCGCTCGCGGCTCGAACGACAACCACCGTTCGCGGCGCGCGTCCTCGTCGATCGCGCGCGCCCGCCGCGACGCTCAACCTCGCGCGTCTCCCGCGCACATCCACCACCGCACGCGCCGCCGCGCGCGCACACCCCACCTGACCATGCGTCTGCATCATCTCCATCCGCACGCGCCCCGCTCACGCCTCTCGCGACGACACCACAGCGCGCGTCCTCGCGCGAACCGCTAATGTAACAACCCACTCGCGCGCACCTTCGTCGCGCGCCTTCGCGTCACTGACGCACCGCGCGCGCGCGAACGCGCCGCCGAGACGTCGATCGAGTTCGTCTGCACGCGCGCGCGATGTGTGCGCGAGCGATGCGCGTCGAGCGTCGGGCGCGGGACGGCAAATGAAGCGCGAATGGGTGACCAACGTCTCTCAAGTGGAGCACGACACATCGCCCCACTCGCGCGCGCGCGGCGTCGTCGCGCGCGCTCGGACATGTCTCACGCGCGCGCATCGCCCGCGAACGGTGTGCGAGAGGTTGGCGGACGCGCGCGAGGACGCGGATGGGCGTCGCGCGCGCGCGCGGCGTCGTCGCGGGCGAAAAGCGGGGCGGCTGGTGAGGCTTCGACGGCGCGTGATTTCGTGCACATTCGCAACGTGTGCTACTCGCCTGCGGGCGCTGGGCGCGATATCTTGCGTGATGTCAATCTATCGCTTCCTCGTAAGGGATTGACGCTCATCGTTGGGCGTTCGGGGTCGGGGAAATCGACACTCATGACGATCTTGGCGGGGCTTTCGGAGCCGACGTCGGGCGTCGTGGCGCTGGGCGCGGATGAAACGCGTGCTTCAACGCCGAGCGCCGAGCGCTTGGCGAAAGTAGGCATCGTGTTTCAGTTTCCAGAACGTCATTTTTTAGGCACGACAATGTTGCAAGAGCTCACGTTCGCGTGGCCGCAGACACAGAATGGGTTTACGAAGCGACGCGAGCTCGCGTATCGGATGAACGACGCGTTGCACGCCGTCGGCATGGAGCGCATTCCGCTCGATACGGACGTGCGAGCGTTGAGTGGAGGGTATAAACGACGATTAGCGCTGGCGATACAACTCGTGCGCGATCCCGCGGTGCTGTGCTTGGATGAGCCACTAGCGGGATTGGATTGGCAGACGCGCGCCGAGGTGACGGCGTTGTTGAACGACTTGAAGCGCGACCGCGCCGTCGTCGTGGTATCACACGACGTAGAGGAGATTTCGCCCATTACCGATCGGGCATATAGAATGGAAAACATGGGAGCATTGACTGATGTATCGGACGAGCTCGCGGGCGCGCGCGCGAGCGCGTTCGGGGCGGCGGCGGATTCGTTCGCGTCGTTTGACTGAACATGCAGTTTGTTACGTAGCGTCTAGCTGTAGAAGACACATAGGCATTGGATTGAATAGAATTGAGTGCATCACGTGATAATCATGATTAAAACAATGGGACTTATCGCCCCCCATGGGTGGACGTGGCGATCCATCAAGCAATACAGTCGAAAGTTGTCGCGGTTTCAAGCGTTTAGGCATTCAATACCCCATCCGGCGTCGCTAAAGCCACGAGCGTCCACTTCTCCTTACACGCCATTACCCCTCGCCACGACGATTGTTCCTCACAATTCTCATCATCAATATCACACACGTATGTCTTTTCCAACAACGCCGCCGTGGCGACTTGCAATTGCACGTCCCGTCCGCACAACTCGCTCGTCGCCTCCTCCATGCCTTTATTGTGCCCGACGCACAATATCGTCCGTATATCGTTCGCCCCGTCCCCAACCGTCGTCGCCGTCACCAACTCTCTCAAATGCGTCGCCATCTGTCCATCAAGACTCGCAAAGTGATACAAAGACCCTAAATACACCGCCGAAGAATCCTTAAACGCCGCGTTCTCTCGCGACATGAGCTCCAGCGTCTCGCGGCTCCGCGCGCTATTCGAGCACAACGTCACGTCCGGTGCGAATCGCCCGTCGCCGCGCACGACCGCAGCGAGTTTCTGCGCCATCGCGCGACCTTCTGGGGTGAGCGGCCGGTCGACATCGCGCACCGTCGCCGCGGGCGACGCACCGGGTTCCGTCGCCCAGGATGACGCCGCGTGCCGAAGCATGATGAGCCGATACGTCGTCGTCGTCGTCGTCGTCGTCGTCGGTGACGACGTCGATGCGGCGCTCGCGCGCGCGGGACACGCGCGAGAGGCGCGAACGCCACACCGCGTCGGCGTCATCGCCACCGTCGTCGTCGTCGGCGCCGCGCGAGCGGTGCGTGACCACATGGGACGAGACCACGGCACCGAGGACGTCACAGAATGGCGCATCATCGGCTGCGCCGCGCCGTCATCGACGTCACGCGCCGCACGTACGCGACGACGGCGGCGGCGGCGTACGCTCCGGTGTTCACCAACGCGCTGTTGGTGATCAAAACCACGCCCATCGCGGAGTACACGTCGCTCATTGGGTCGGGTGAGTTGTACCAATCTGACCGCTACGCGCGCGTCAAGGAGCGCCATGAGACGCACAAGTCCTCGGTGAATGCGATTAAGCGCATGTTGAGCGATCGTGGGGTGACGTATAGGTGCGTGGAGCGCGCGGCGCTCAAGGCGGAGTCGGTGGAGGGGTGCGATTTGGTCATCGCGTTGGGGGGCGACGGTACCACGCTCATCGCCGCGCACGAAGTTCGTTCGACGGATGTTCCAATTTTAGGCATTAATACCGATCCAGCGACGCCGAGTGATTTGGCGAAATTATATTTAACGAATGTGTGTCTGGATGAGCGGCGATCGACGGGGCATTTGTGTGCGGCGAATCGTTTTAACGCCGAGCAAGTGTTGGACGCGGCGTTGCGAGGGGAGACGAAACCGGCGCGATTGGCGAGGATTCGTACCACAATCAACGGTCGGGAGCTCGAGCCGGCGTTGAATGATGTACTCATTGCGCATCCATCGCCTGCGGCGGTGTCGAGGTATAGCTTGAAGCTTCCAGGGAAGGAAGATGCGTACTTTCACATTCGGAGCTCGGGCTTGCGCACGTGCACGGCGAGCGGCTCGACCGCGGCGACGTATTCCGCCGGTGGGTGCCTGATGCCGTACGACTCCACGGACATGCAATACATGGACCGTGAACCTATTTATTACGATCACGCGCCGCCGCCGAGCAGTGCGGGTCATAGATTTTACAAGCGCGGAGAAACCATGCGGTTGCGATGGAACTCTCGCGTCGGCGTCGTGTACATCGACGGCGCGCACGTCAAGCACGACATTATGTTAGGAGACGATGTAGAAATGTCGAGCGACGGTCCAGAGTTGAGTTTGTTTGTATCGCCATGGTTTAAGACGATGCGCGAATCACAAGGGCAAAAATTAGGCACCTAGAGTTGAGTTGAAATTGAGTTGTTGTTGTATTTTTAATAAAATCTCCGCGCGGCGCTACGACGTACGACGAATCGGCGTCTCGACATCCACCAACGACGGCCTTCGCGTCGTCAATAACCCATACGCCGACTCTCCACACGATTGCGCTAATTGCACCACGTCCTCACCGATACTCTCCGCCAAACCGGCTTGCGCTAACTGCGTCTCTAGCGCTCCGTACGTCGCGTCCATCGCTCGGCTCGCCGACGTCGCCCCCGCGCCTCCATCTATAACCACATTCTCCTCCTTTGGCGCACACACCGCCAACCTCACATTCACGCACTCACTCACGCGCACGTGTGCGCTCCACGTCACCAGCGTACAGTCCAAACAATCCCGCATGTCCGTCGACTCTGACGTCGGCCCAAACGCAAACGCGCACCGCTTGCAATCCAACACGATGACTTTCGACACCACGCACGGCAACACAATGAGGCAATCCTCGCATCCGGCGATCGTCACCGACGACGCATATATATCCGTCGATTCCACGATGGTTTCCCCCTTGCGACAGCGGAATCGCAGGTCACACGACACGGGTAACGGTTCGTGTGCCACCGCGCGGCGCTTCACTGGCGTGTAGCTTTTCGGTGTCGCGGGCGACGACGCGGCGGCGACGCTGACGCTCGCCGCGATGGGTTTACGCGACGACGACGCGAGAGGCGAGGCGGCGAACGCGGCGACGGCCGTGGTGAGGGGCTTGGTGAACCAGCACCCCATGGCGACGAGGGACGCGCGCGCCGAGCTATGAGGACGCGTCGGGTGGTTCCCCCGAGTCGCGTGATTACGTACGTCGTGTGATTACGTACGTGTTTCTACGAGCGAGCTATGAGTAATTACATATGAATATGTGCGGTGCGGTGTCATGCGTCAACGTCGCCGCGATTACGATCGGCGTCGCCGAGAATGGTTCGATGGCGTCGTCGTCCGTCGTCGCCGCGTCGGTCGGCTCGACCGAGCGAAGACGAGGATGCAATTTTGTCAAGTAACGCGTCGAGCGGAGACATCGTAGGCGAGAACGGCGCGTGATCGTCGTCGTCGTCATCGTCGTCATCTTCACGTTCTTCATTCCTTCGTGGCGCGCGACGCACGGGTGTGCGCGTGTCGTCGATATCCCGCGCCGGCGGCGCGGGCTCGGGTTCTAATTCTCTCGCCAACGCACGGCGTTCACCGTCATCTCGCATCCCGCTCGCACGCAAACGCTCGATTTCCATCACGAGTGACTCTACTTTGCGATCGAACGCCTCCATGACGCTCGTGTGGTACTCAAACGACACCATCGCCGGCGTTCCGTCGGCAAACGTCTCAGCCGGCGTCGCCGTCGCCGTCGCAGCGCGCGCTCGTCGTCGATCGCGCCCCGCGCCGCCCGCCCCTGCATGCAAAAGACTCTTCAACTTATGCACCTCCATCTCGAGTTTACGATTATTCACGCACGCGCGCTCTAGTTTCCGCGTCAAGTCGGCGTTTCGCCTGCGCTCGTAGTCGCGCTCGTCGCCCAGCCGCGCCGCGTCTCGTCGCGCCTCCGCCGTCGCCTTGACATCCTCCGGGCGCGACGACGCCGGCACCGACGTCGTCGTCATCGTCATCGTCATCGCCGCCGCCGACGACGACGCGACCGCGGCGGCGTGCGAACGACCGCGCGCGGCGTCCGAACTCGGCTGCGGCTGCGCCGATCGCATCTGTCGCACGAACGCCGCCGCGACCGCGCGCGCGTGCGCCTCCTCCGCGGCGACGATGTCCGCGGCACGACGACCGTCATCGTCGGCGTCGGCGTCGGCGGCGGCGCCCGCACCGCGGTCGATGCGCGCGACACCCATCGTCGACGAGCGACGAGTGACGCGCGGGCGCATTCAAACGCCGCAACAGCTGTCGCCACGAATGGGCGAATCACGCGTACACAGACGATCGAGTACACCATCAAAATGACATAAAATCATTTATGTTTTACTCGGACACTTGGCCCATACTTATCGACGACATCATCAGTATCGTCATCGCCTCGTTG
>Ga0181562_10004009_pt1 | contig 10694 bp, 8 predicted proteins | sample 011ome_26_FD_139344 | JGI IMG/M metagenome (GOLD analysis project Ga0181562, IMG submission 139344) | Coastal salt marsh microbial communities from the Groves Creek Marsh, Skidaway Island, Georgia - 011511BT metaG (megahit assembly) | ecosystem: Environmental > Aquatic > Marine > Intertidal zone...
CTTACAACTGCTGACATCGACTACGAACGGGCCAAATATTGGCCAAAAACGGAAGAATGCGCGAACGCGAACAGTATCGCCAAATCGAATTATACTAAGAATGAGGTTGTGCTAGATCGTAAGTTACTTTACGAGTGTACATATATTTACAGCTCCTATGATTATGATAACGAACAGATAGGAATGTGTACCTAGCAACTTGATTGAATATTAGCTAATGCTTCTTGGGAAGCCTGATAAGCTCGGTTAAACCGAGGCCAGAAATAAGACACATTTAGGCACATCAGTTGGTTTGCCGATACCTGACGCCCTGCGCTTCGCAGACTAAGGTATCGTTATGAAAAGAATGCTCATCAATGCAACGCACAGCGAGGAGCTGAGAGTTGCCCTCGTCGACGGCCAGAGGCTTTACGATTTAGACATCGAAAGCTTGGCAAGAGATCAAAAGAAATCAAATATTTACAAAGGAAAGATTACGCGGGTTGAGCCTAGCCTCGAAGCCGCTTTTGTCGACTTTGGTGGTAATCGACATGGCTTTCTCCCGTTAAAAGAAATATCTCGGGAATACTTTACAAAGTCCAATGGAGACCACAAAGGGCGCATTAATATCGCCGATGTAGTCAAAGAAGGACAAGAGATTATTGTTCAAGTAGACAAGGAAGAGCGTGGCACCAAAGGCGCCGCGTTAACAACCTTTTATAGCCTTGCAGGTCGCTATCTCGTGTTGATGCCGAACAATCCGAGAGCAGGCGGCATTAGTCGAAGGATTGAAGGCGACGAGCGGGACGACTTAAAAGATGCCTTGGCCACCCTAGAGATCCCAAAAGATATGGGCGCCATCGTAAGAACTGCTGGAGTAGGCAGATCTGCGGAAGAGTTACAGTGGGATCTTAAGTATCTCTTGCAACTAGCTGAAGCGATTAAGATTGCCGCTGAAAGTCGTGCGGCCCCTTTCCTCATCTATCAAGAAGGTGATGTCATCACCCGTGCTGTCAGAGATTATATGCGCGATGACATTGGTGAGATTTTAATTGATACCGATGATGCGTTCGACCAGGCAACCTCTTTTGTTTCTCAAGTTATGCCGCATCTGGCCAGTCGGGTAAAGCGTTATACCAGCGATGTGCCCTTATTTAATCGCTACCAAATTGAAGGCCAAATTGAGTCGGCCTTCCAGCGGGAGGTTCGTCTACCGTCCGGGGGCTCGGTGGTCATCGATCCGACAGAGGCACTGGTGTCTATTGATATTAACTCTGCACGTGCAACCAAGGGATCAGACATCGAAGAAACGGCCCTAAATACCAATCTTGAAGCAGCAGACGAGATCTGTCGTCAATTAAGGTTGCGCGACATCGGCGGTCTTGTCGTGATCGATTTTATTGATATGACTTCGACTAAAAACCAGCGTTTGGTTGAAAACCGCGTACGAGACGCCCTAGAAGTAGATCGTGCGAAAATTCAAGTGGGTCGAATATCGCGGTTTGGTCTCCTTGAAATGAGTCGGCAGCGTTTACGACCCTCCTTACGCGAAATCAGTCATATATTGTGCCCCCGATGCGAGGGCCTTGGAACAATCCGGGATATAGAGTCCAGTGCGCTTGCGATTCTTCGGTTGATACAAGAAGAAGCACTGAAAGACTCCAGCGCAGAAATCAGAGCTTTTCTACCGGTTCCGGTGGCAGCTTTTGTTCTCAACGAGAAGCGCCAAATGATCGCGGATATTGAGGCTCACAACAAAGTTAGGCTGTTGATTGTTCCAAGCGTTGACATGCAAACGCCACACTACCGGGTTGAGCGGCTCAGAAATAATGATGTGGTTAGTGATGAAGCCAGTTACAACATCTCTCCTGAGGTAGAAGAAGAAGTCGCAGAGACTGACATTGATTTGCGGCCAGCGGTAAGAGAGACCGCTGCTGTGTCAGTCGTCAGGGACGAGGCGCCAACAACAAACGCCGTTACTGCACCCACCCACCCCGCCGAAGCACGATCTGGAACAGGGCGTTCGAAAAAACCAGCTAATAAGAAACCTAAACCAGCGGCCAAGAAATCATCTACGCCTTCTTTGCTGAGTCGGATAATTGCTTCGATCTTTGGATCGAGTGACATCAAATCTACTAACAAGACGACTGATAAATCTAAGGTCACTAAAGCCAAACGGAAACCTGTTAGCAGCAAAAAACCAAGCAATAAAACGAGCGACGCTCAAATCTCAGACACCGCTCATTCATCGGGCGATGGCAAAAAACGCAGCCCAGCTGGCCGTCGTCGCGGTGGTCGTGGTCAGGGACAAAATACTGAGACAAACAATAAGCCGACAGATAAAGCTAGCAATGAATCTGTAGAGGCAAATACCCAAGCAGTCAGTGCTTCAAGCCCTCGAGAGGAGAATCCGCAGGATAAGCGCAACCAAGGCAATCGTGAGCGTAACCAACGACGCAGACGCAGCAAGCAGACCACTGAGGTCTCGGTCCAAGATGAACATACCGCATCAAGCACTGCAGCTGACATAACTGCAGCTGACATAGAAGCAGCACAGGCCGTTCCGCAGCCAGAAAAGACAGCCGAGCCAGCGATACTTAGCGAAACCGTACAATCGATTGAGCCCTTAGCAAGCCCTGAATCGACCATCACAAGTGTAGAGTCGGCGCAACAGGCGGAAGATCTGGCGCGTCACTCGGTTACTGAAACTCAAGAGACTGCTGGCGTCGTCGAACGCGAAGTGCTTGATACCGGTTCTACTGTAAGTGCAAGCGAATTGCAGCTATTGGCTCGACCCTGGACTTGGGGTAAAGCCGGTAACGACCCACGAGTCGCCGCTAAGCCTGCCGTGGTAGGCCCTGTGTTGGAAGATGTCATTCTGGCGCCACATGTTAATGACCTACCCTACATACCTGTAGACTACGACGACAGCCATCCAAGTCGATGGCAACGCGCTGCAAATGACCCTAGAAATTAGCCTCGACGCCTTAGCCATCGGCGATTTTCTAGCGACTCAAAGCCAAAGGCTGAAGCGTGGTCGGCTCTATTTCTAGTTCAACGCCAAACTTGGCGTTGACAGATGCTTGGATCGCTTTTGCCAAGGCGAGCACGTCTGCCAGCGTCGCTCGCCCTGCATTCTCGAGCACCAATCGATGTCGGGATGAAATGCGAGCATCCCCCACTCGATGGCGACTGTCTACGGCTAATTCGATGAGTCGTGCGGCAGACACCTTAAATCCATCTTGACTCCGGTTAAAACCGCTACTGATGCCTGACGCTTCCAGCAGGGATTTTTGGGCGGCTGAGATCATTGGATTTTTAAAAAAGCTCCCAACATTACCCAATTGTCGATAATCCGGCAGTTTTCGCTGCCTGATCGCTAGAATCTCAGCTCGAAGACTGTCAGCTGAGCCACCAATAGCTGTAGGCAATCCTGCCAGATCTGGGTAACTCAGATTCGGTCGATACTCACGGGACAGCCTGAGATTGACGGCGGTTATGATGTAAGGCGATGCTGTAAGGGTTCTAAACCGGCTAGATCGATAGCCAAAGTCGCAATCGGTTGCAGAAAGCTTGCGGAGCGTCTGGGTTGCTAAATCGAAGACCTCAACACTATCGACAAATTGGCTTAACTCAACACCGTAAGCACCAATATTCTGCACAGGTGCTGCTCCAACTGTCCCGGGAATGCCCGATAAATTCTCAAGACCATAGAGCCTTTGAGACAACATTTCGGCAACCAGATCATCCCAGATTACGCCAGCGCCAACACGCACCGTTTCATCTTCTACTACTATGGTTAAATCAGCGCTCTGCAGCACTAGGCCATCAATGTACGGCGCTAGCAATACATTGCTGCCGCCACCTAACAAGTACATATTCAAACCCTGCTCAACAGCGTGGTTCACAGCCGCCGCAAGGTCGTCGTTAGAATCAAAGCGATGGAAACTATGGCAAGTGGCGCTGAGCCGAAAGGTATTTAGATCCGATAGATCGAAAGTATTTTGGATCTCGATAGTCATTTGAGGCTTAGCTGTCTCCCGATCGAATTAGGTTCAGTGTATACTCGATAAGGACAATCATAGGGGAATCAAATGCAATTAAAAGACAAAGTTGCCTTCATAACTGGCGGCGCTTCAGGACTAGGTCGTGCGACAGCAGAAAACTTCATCAATGCTGGTGCCAAGGTTATTTTATTCGATCTCAACGAGGAAAATGCAGAAAAAACTGCACAAGAACTGGGCGAGCACGCAACTTACGCTGCAGGCGACGTTGCTGATGAGACGGCAGTATCGGCCGCTATCGAAAAAGGATTGAGCGCGTTCGGCGCGATCCATGTCAACATCAATAGTGCTGGCATAGGCGCTGCTGCTCGCACCCTTGGTAAAGATGGGCCGATGCCGCTCAAAACCTTTGAATTTATTGTCCGAGTCAATCTGGTTGGTACTTTTAACTGTCTGCGCCTCTGTGCAGACGCAATGACAAAGAACGAGGCGCTGACCGAAGATGGGGAGCGAGGCGTGATTGTTAATGTCGCCTCTGTTGCCGCGTTCGATGGTCAGATTGGTCAAGCCGCTTACAGCGCAAGCAAGGGCGGCGTCGCGGGCATGACGTTGCCAATTGCTAGAGATCTTGCGCGATCAGGCGTTCGGATTGCGACGATAGCACCTGGTATCTTTGAAACGCCAATGATGAAGTTTGCTCCTCCCCAGGTGCGCGAGCCCCTAATCGAGATGACTCAGTTTCCAAAACGATTAGGTCAACCCGAAGAATTCGCGCAGACAGCTGCCTACATCGTAGAGTGTGGCTACATCAATGGTGAAGTGATTCGTTTAGATAGCGGTATTCGAATGGCGCCGAAATAGATAAAAACCTTTCCCGCCCTAGTTTATCGATGCTAGCGGCGGGACCATTTTTCCACTCAAAAACAGGGCTATCCGCCAATATTGGGCATTTTTGCAGCTCAAATAGTATTGGCCGCATCTAGTCGTGTGACAAATTCAATCAAGTCTTTTTGGTTAAAAGGCTTGCTTAGAATATTGTCCGGCGGCAATGCCGTAAACTGTGAGCGAGCCAACTCAGTGGCGATGCCGGTAAGAATACCAATTTTTAAATGTGGGTGCTGGGTTTGGCAAAATTCAATCAGCCCCATACCATCTTCTGTTTTGGGCAGGGCCAAGTCCGTTAGCAATATCGACAGCTGCGTACCACGAGCGGAGAGCTCGAGGAGAGCCGCACTTAGGCTGTCTGCAGCCAATACCCTGTAGCCAACCGATTCCAAAAAGGATTGACTGATAAATCTGAGATCGGCATGGGTCTCAACAAGCAAGATCTGCTTTAATTGAGCAGGGTTTTTCAGGTGAGTTGCCGTTTGCATGCCCCCTTTTCTTTGGGAAGCAGCTACCTTCGAGGCAACGCCCGCAATGGTGGCATCTGATTCAGGCTCCGTGATGCTCGAGGACGTCGAGCGAGTCTCACCTCGAGGAAGTATTTCTTCCTTTTGAGGAGTTTCCGCACTTGAAAGCGGGAGGTATATATAGAAGGTCGATCCCTGGCCAGGCGTGCTCTCTACCCGAATAAAGCCGTCACTCTGGGCCACAAAACCAAAAACAGAAGCCAGCCCCATGCCTGTGCCCGCTCCATCGGATTTAGTCGTATAAAAAGGCTCGAAAACTCGATTCATGACATCTGGTGTCATACCCATGCCATTGTCCGCAACGGATAAACAGATTAATGACTGCCCTCTTAAATTAGGTGGCAAATACGCATTGCGCTCTTCAGAGGTTGGTGGCCGGATAACGAGCTTCAATTCACCTCCGTCAGGCATTGCGTGATTGGCATTCACCACCAAATTTAGTAGGGCATTTACCAACGCCCCGTTGTCCAGCATCACTCGATCAATTTCCTCGGAGGCTTCAAAAATGAGTCGTACCTTTCGACCTGCTGCCTGCCTCAATAGCTCGAGGTTATTTTCAATGATTTCGCTTACTGAGATCACTTCAGGATCTAATACTTGTTTCCGAGAAAAAGATAGCAGCTGACCCACCAGCCTACCGCCCTCATCGGTTGCTTTTTTCGCTACGCCTAAGCTCTTTTTGACGACCGTGTTCGCATCTTGGTAATCGGCTTCTATAACATCTAGCGCGCCTTGAATGAGCTGTAAGAGATTATTGAAATCATGTGAAACGCCGCTAGTAAGCTCACCCAGGGATGTCAATTTTTGAGCGTGAGCCAGATTATATTCCAACTGTTTTCGTGCCCGCATATCCCGAACAAACGACAGGATAACCGGACGGTCTTCTACCTCAATCATAGAGGATGTGCTTTCAACAGGTATCTCATTGCCATCGGCGGCCCGAATTACTGATTCTCTTCGATGCGCCTCTAACGAATGAATAAAACGGACTCGACTCATCCATTCCTGCTCATTTAAGCTTGAGGTAATGTCTAGTACTGAAAGGCGCAACAGCGCTTCTAGCCCGTAGCCAGTGAGTTCACAAGCCGTTTGATTTGCATACACAATGTCACCGGTTGCTTGATCGAAAAGAAAGCATGCATCGCCCGCACCATCTAGAATCGACTTAAAGCGTTGCTCATTGGCGGCTATTTGTCGTAATTGTTGCCTTTGTAGCTCAAAATTACGATTCACCTTTGCAACCAGCGCTCCGAGCTCATCTTTTTCGTGCCCTGATGGGATTGCGAGGTCGGACCCTGATTCAGACGATGCCTCAAGACCTGCCAGCAAGCGCTGAACAGGCGTAATAATTTGCAACCGAATGAGTAGGAGTAAAACCAATAACACCATCCCGATTCTGGCTGAGGCTAAACCGAGAAAGAACAGATTACGTTCAGCAAAATCAACCAACCCTCGGTCGACATTGAACCAAATCGTTAATTTGCCGGCTTGCTCAGCGCTTGTATCCTGGTGCAATGTAATGAATTCTGGCGTCCTTTGTTCTACCAAAAAATGAACCAAAGGCATTTCTGGTATTGGATCCGTTCTGGTAATTTTGGCCAAGCTATTACCTGATGCGCCTAATATTTCAGCTGCATCAATGATTTCTGACGTGAGCAGAATTTGAAGGGTCCGCTCGGCGAGCGCCTCATTCTCAGTTTGGGAGGCTTGATGCATAAGAGGCAAAAGCTCATTCAAATGCTCTTGATAAGCTTTTTGATCTTTTCCAACCTCGCGCTCGAACTCTACGTAGACTTGTGTGACACTGAAGCCGACACTTACGAGTAAAACAGTTATCACAGCGTAGGCTGCGATTCGGACCGCTAGCGAATTAAAACGGCTTACTGTTTCCACTGCTTTACACGACTCGTCAATGGATTCTCCTGTCGCATCGATTATCTTAATCTGGGCGAGACGGGCTTATGAATCTAGTCCGTTTGCTCGACCAAAGCGTTTAAAACATCAGGAAAAGCCGACTCCGCGATAATCCTCATCTCGTCATCCGTTCTATCCTGAATGGGATGTTCAACAAACAACCGATATGGATGAAACCCAAGCGACTCGCCCTGGGCCGCTGCTGCTTGTTCAAACTCTACGGTGGCTATGAATGCCCCCGGAATACCGCGTCGATCAAGGTCTAAAATGTCATGCAAACTGCACGACGTACATGACCCTCAGTCTGCGAGCGCTTCTAGCACGGCATCGCAGTCACCAGCAATTTCTTGCCTCAGTGTATCTGGCGCTACCCGGGTAAAGGTTGGCTTTTTATAGCGCCGCGTTTCAGCCCCATGCTGCTTTAGCAGATCTTCAATACGGTCCAAAAAAACATTGCCTCGAGGTTTGGAAATATCCAGCAACGCAACCCGCTTACCTTTCAAGTCGGTTAGCCTTGCTAATGGTTGGCGGCCCTCTGGGGTCAACTCGGACGTTGGGTCTAACATTTCCATACAATTTTCCTTTATGTATAAATTTCTTTGGTAACTGGGACGCTGCCAATGGCACCGCTGGCACCCCAGCCTGCTATGATCGCCGAAAACAAACCCGCTCTACCACCGGCCCGCACTATCCTCAGACCACCGTCTCTGAATTTGCAAATCGTTCGATCTTTAAGTGTCTCAGGTATTCCTTCAGCGATGCCTTGCGCGCCTTGTACAAGTTCAGCGCCGGGTATCATCAACAGCTCTATAAGCTCATCAATCAACCGATTTTTTTGCCAGTTAGCGTCTCGGAAAACGCGCTCGTGTTCGGGCGAGATAACCAAAAACGCATCGGATCCCTGTACCATTTTAGGATGTCCAATAGCGCGCAACCCTGCAGCAAAAGAACGAGCCAAAGACTCGGGCGTTCTTGATTTTTGATCCACGATTCCCTGCATCCCGTCGGCAGCAAATACCGTCACAGTCGATTGCTGAGGAGCGAAGCCTGAATCTTCTGCCAAAGATGGCCAACAGGAATTCAGTTCGTCTTCGGCAAAACAAAAGGTATATTTACCAGGATTTCCTAGGGCAGCCCGATCGACACCACCGGGCTTGCCGCCACCCACATTTCGTATAACCAGTTGAAGCGCTCGCCCAATCGTTGCGTTCGCACGATTGCCTTGGCCCAAGGCGTTGCCACCACTATTCATCCCGATCGACCTCGATATCGGCCCGTTGACTACTATCATAGGTCCAGAAAAATAAGTCGTCGCCAATAAACCATGCATGCAAAACTGGTCTTCCAGCACGGCCTCTACTGCGGTTATAACAACCGGTAAATATTCTGGTAGGCAGCCTGCCATAACGGCGTTGATCGCAATTTTCTCAACAGTACATGGTGCATAGTCCGGCGGGACAGACCCTATCAACTCCTGAGGAGACCGGGTTGTACCAGCCAGCATTCGAAAAACTCGTTCAGCTGTCGGAGGTATTACTGGCAGGCCATCAGACCAACCTTGGTCGAAGCCAACTTCAAACGGGTCAACGTCTTCGAAGGCAAGACGTCTTGATACCAGTTTATCTTGATCAAATCGTGCGGCGAGGCGCTCTTGCATCCCTGGGTCGTGAGTTTTAGAGCCACAACCAGGTCGAAAGGCTGGAATATCTGAAGTTAAGGTTAAACCGAGTATCGACTGCCATTGGTCGCGATCCCAACCGTGGGTCCGAGCAACTTCCTGTCCATCTTCATCAACAATTAACGTTGGTACAACTTCAATACCCAATTTGTGTGAAATTTCTAAGGTCTCATCATAATTGACGGCAATGTCTGCGGCGAAATCCAGCGTATCCTGGGAAATAATTTTGGTCGTTGGAAGTTCTGCGAGTAACCTAATGACAGGTTCAATAAGCAGGCAGGTTTCGCAGCTTTTCTTTACTACCAAAGTTAAGTTAGGCATCAGCAGCTTACTCCGGCAAAATGGCGACAAACACGGTCAAGATCTTCTTGGGTGTCTACTCCTGGCAGAATGGTCTCATTAGCAGGATCAACGTGTATATGAGCATCGTGGTCTAGGGCTCTTAGCTGCTCCAACTGCTCTAAGGCTTCGATTCTAGCCACCGGCCATCCTACGAAACGCTTTATAAAACCTGCGCGGTAAGCATAAAGCCCAATGTGACGCATGACATCAAGCGGCGCCCCAGGCAGGCTATCCCTATTGAAAGGAATCATGGACCGGCTGAAATATAAGGCTCGGCCCGAGCTAGAAAAGACCACTTTGACACTATCAGGCGCCTCTGGGTTCTCAGTGGGAGAGAAAGAACAAGCTAGCGTTGCCATATCCGCACCCGATGACACGAGATTATTGGCGACTTGATCTAAACAGGCTGGCGGCATTAAGGGCTCATCGCCTTGCAAATTTACCACAACGGTCTCGTCTTCAAGCTTCAGCGCTGAAACAGCTTCCGCAACTCGATCGGTGCCTGAAGTGGCCTCTGCGTGAGTCATGATGACCTCCACTTTACCTTCAAGCACTTTAGCAATCTCTGGGTGGTCCGTTGCAACAACGACCTGAGTAGCGCTGCTCTGAAGCCCCTGGGTTACCACCCTTTCTATCATGGTAAGACCCGCAATATCGCGCAGTGGTTTGCCGGGCAAGCGAGTGCTCGCATAACGCGCCGGTATGACAATCACATACTCAACGCTCACTTAGCAATGTTATCCAACTGATCAGGATTTTCACTAGAGAGCGGTAGAGCCTCACTAGGCAGCATGACCGGGATATCATCTTTAATAGGGTAAGCCAACCGGTCTAGAGTGCAAATCAACACCTGTTTTGCCGAATCATGGATTAATCCGCCCTTACAAATGGGGCAGACTAAAATCTCTAGTAATCGTGGACTGACCGTCATTTATCAAACCCCTATAACAGCTAATAATAATCAGATTAAATCACACAAACCCAAGGATTTCCTTAGACCGCCCATCATCCTATTCGGCACTGTCAAAACCTCTACTAGCGAGTCTCGCTATTAGGGAAGTTTCGAGATTTTTGGGCAATGTAACTTCAATGCACAAAACCAAAATATCAACTGAGATACTCTGCAAATCCAGCGACCTGCAGCGAAAATAATCTTTTTCCGTCATGACAACCGGTTCCCCACCAGGAAACTGCAAATCAGCTTCCGTTAGCACTGCGTGATCAGGCCAAGGGTGCTCGATTACAACACTACCCAGATCCCGAAGCGTGTTGAAAAACCGTTGGGGATGCCCTATTCCTGCAACCGCATGGAGCCTCAAATTGCTCAGTTTGCTGATCGGTATCGTCAATCCTGTTTTTGCGTCA
>Ga0181562_10004011_pt1 | contig 10690 bp, 10 predicted proteins | sample 011ome_26_FD_139344 | JGI IMG/M metagenome (GOLD analysis project Ga0181562, IMG submission 139344) | Coastal salt marsh microbial communities from the Groves Creek Marsh, Skidaway Island, Georgia - 011511BT metaG (megahit assembly) | ecosystem: Environmental > Aquatic > Marine > Intertidal...
AAAATGAAATAGAGAGAATCGGATTACCTGATCATTATATAGTTGGCAAGCAAAGACACGACAAAGACAATCCAGCACCAGCTTTAGATTTACTTACTGCAAGCGCAGGTTTAGTGCGAGACACTGAGAAAATGGTATATTCCATATTGATCTCTCCAATAACGTTTAGGCATCCAAGTGTTCTTGTAAAGATGGCATCAACGATTAATGACATGGCTCCAAATAGATTTAGATTAGGTGTTGGTACGGGTTGGTTAGAGATTGAACATGAGCTTTTTGGTATCCCGTTTCCAGATTTAAAAACAAGATTTGAGATGTTAGAAGAGTCTTTGATTTACATCAGAGAAGCTCTGTCGGGAGATAATCAAGGGTTTAAAGGGGAGTATTATCAATTAGAAAAGTTTCCTGTTGAACCATCAACGTTATCGGAGATACCAATAATTATTGGTGGTGGTGGAAAAGTTAAAACACCTACTCTTGCTGGAAAATACTCTGAGGAATTTAATATTTATGCAGGACCTAAAGAAACACTTCAAAACAGTATCAATTTATTTAAAACTGTTGCAACTGAAAATGGTAGAGACGAACAAGCATTAGAAATAACTACTGCTTGTCCACCGGTTGTAGGACTTACTAAAGAAAGTGTAGATAATTCTCTTATAACTGCAGCTAAAGCTTTAATTCAACCCGAAGATGAAATTGCAAAGAACTGGCAAGAGAGAAGTTATTTGTACGGTACCCCAGAAGATGTTGTGAAAACATTATCCATGTGGCAGGAAGTTGGTATTGAAGCAGTCTATCTTCAGTTACTTGATCTAGAACAATCTAAGCGAGAAGAAACAATAGAAGTAATACGCAAAGCAATAAATTTAATTTAAATCAAATATTATATCGCAGAATCTGTATAGTTATTAATGTCTTTTACAAGACATGACGAAATTAAGGAGAAATATGCCGAAAGGCAAAGTGAAATGGTTTAACTCCACTAAAGGATACGGATTTATTGAAGCCGATGAAGGCGGAGATGACGTATTTGTTCATATCACAGCTGTAAGAAGCGCGGGTATGCAAAATCTTGATGAAGGTCAAGAAGTAGAGTATGACTTAGTAGAAAACAACGGAAAAACATCAGCTGAAAATCTAAAATAGAGGACAGTTAAACTTTTCAGAACCGGTAGTTATCTACCGGTTTTTTTTTATCCAAATAAAATCCGAGCTGATAACAAAAGCGAGACAATAACAAGTACTGGCCTTACTACTTTCTCTCCATTTTTTATAGCAAACTTTGATCCTGTATACGCACCTGCTACCTGGGCTACTGCCATTACTAATCCAAGTATCCAAATCACATATCCTTGATAAGCAAATATTAAGAAAGCAGCAAAATTTGATGAAAAATTTAAAAGTTTTGTAACAGCAGTTGCTTCCATTATATTTACACCTTTAATAATTATGAAAGAAAGAACAAAGAAAGAACCTGTTCCTGGACCAAAAAAACCATCATAAAATCCAATAGCAAAAACTAGCAGATTAAAAATTACTAGTAGTTTGTTGTTTTGTTTTACACCTGATGGTCCTTTGTTTGTTATAAAAAATATTGCTGCACCTATCAGAAGTAATGGTATTACAGATTCTAAAGTTTCATTTGATATCCTACTTACAAGTAAGGTTCCTACACTTGAACCTACGAAAGAGAGTACAAAATATAAAACCCTTTTCTTTTCAGTTAACAAACCATTTCTGTAGTAATTAAACGTTGAAGTAAAGGTACCAAAACAAGATTGAAACTTATTTGTTGCAAGAACATTCAATGGTGGGATACCAAGTAATAACATCGACGGTGTAGTTAACAATCCGCCACCACCAGCGATTGAGTCAATTAATGAGGCAAAAAACGCAACAAAAAATAAAATTATAAATACTGTATTTTCACTATATAAATAATCAATCAAAGTGTTACTATTTTATTCAACTTATTCGATAATAATGTATCAGATAAAATTTTATACAATTAGCACTTACACATAGATAAATTTTTAGAATATAGATTATGAAATATTTTGGAGCTATTGATCAGGGAACTACCAGTTCTAGATTTATTGTTTTTGACGATAAAGGAAAAATAATTATTCAAAAACAACAAGAGTTTACACAAATATTACCTAATGAAGTTTCTGTTGAGCATGATCCTAATGAAATTTGGGAAACTGTTGTTAACTGCTTATCTCTTGTTGACAATGAATTTGATTTATCTCAATTAGACTCTATAGGCATAACAAATCAAAGAGAAACTACACTCGCCTGGAGAAAATCTACCGGAGAACCTCTTCATAACGCATTAGTTTGGCAAGACACTAGAACACAAGATATATGTGATGAACTTAGCCAAATGGAGGAAATAAAAGAAGAATTTACTAAAACAGGACTACCTGTAGCAACTTACTTTTCACTATCAAAAATATTATGGTTGTTAAGAAACGTAAATGAAGTTCAAGAAGCTAAAAATGATAACGATCTATGTTTTGGGACTATTGATTCATGGCTTCTGTATAAATTAACAGACCAACATGTTACAGATGTAACAAACGCGAGTAGAACATTGTTAATGGATTTAACTACTTTAACTTGGATAGACAACCTATTGGAAACATTAGATATATCTAAAGAATCACTTCCAATCATTAAACCTTCGTTAACTAATTATGGAACAAATGAAAAAATTTTAAAGAATGTACCTATAACTGCTGTTTTAGGAGATCAGCAAGCATCTTTATTTGGACAAAACTGTGTAAATTCTGGAGATGTAAAAAACACATACGGTACTGGTTGTTTTGCATTAACCAATACAGGTGCAGAAATTGTTTATTCTAACAATGGCTTGCTTAGTACAGTGGCATATCAAAAAGAAGGGGAGGAACCGCAATACGCACTTGAGGGATCTGTTTCAATTGCGGGTGCTGCAGTCCAGTGGTTAAGGGACAACTTAAATATTATTAATGAAAGCAAGGAAGTTGAATCATTAGCAATGAGTGTAAAAGATAATGGAGATGTTTACTTCGTACCTGCTTTTTCTGGATTATTTTCTCCTCATTGGGATGAAACTGCAAGAGGTGTCTTAGTTGGATTATCAAGATTTTCAAACAAATCACATATAGCACGAGCAGTTTTAGAGTCAGTAGCTTATCAATCTTACGAATTACTAGATTCTATGGAGAAAGATACAGGAATAAAATTCGAGTCAGTAAGTGTAGATGGAGGCATGGTTGAGAATAATTTATTGATGCAATTCCAAGCTGATATCTTTAATAAGAAAGTTAATTCTCAACAAATTAATGAAATAACAGCATTAGGAGTAGGTGCTGCTAGCTATATATATTTCAGCAATCTTCCATTAGATACAATGGGAGAGTTTATTACTAATTCTCAAACTTGGAATCCAAATATGGATTCTAAACAAAGAGATCACTATCTATCAAAATGGGATAAAGCAATTAGCAAAGCAAAACAGTGGACATAACTAAATTACTTATTTATGTTTACGTAGTATTTTTTATCTCTGCTGGTCTTAATCATTTTTTAAATCCACAATTTTATGATGGATTAGTTCCTGATTTTATCCCTTTTCCTAGACTTGTTCATCAAATTACAGGAGTGATTGAAATAATTCTTCCATTATTTCTGTTAACTAGATTTAGAAAAGAAGCAGCATTGCTAATGATGATATTTTTAGTGTTACTTTATGGAGCTAATTTATATGTTTGGATTAATGATCTTCCTTACGGCCGAACATATTTTACTAACCAACAACATTTTTTTAGATTTCTGTTGCAAGTACTTTATATTTATATAACTTATGTAATTTATAAATATGACAAATAAACAATTTCCTGAAAAATTTATATTTGGTACAGCATTAGCTTCTTACCAGGTGGAAGGTGGAATCTATAACAATGACTGGACGCATTGGGAGAACAAAAAAGATTCTGTATGTGCTGAACCCTGTAATGATGCTTGTAAACATTATGAATATTACAAAGAAGATATTGAATTACTTGTAAGTCTTGGAATTAGAGCTTTTAGATTTTCTATTGAGTGGAGCAGAGTAGAGCCTGAAGAGGGTAAATATAATCAAGATGAGATTGACCACTATGTTGATAAAGCCAAACTGTTACTAGAAAACAATATAATTCCTATAATTACTTTTCATCACTTTACAACACCTGAGTGGTTAATGAGTGATGGTCTTTGGGCTTCAGATAAAATAGTGTCTACATTTGTCAATTATGTAAATGAAATGATGAAGAACCTACCAAAAGAAATAACTCTTTTCAATACAATAAACGAACCAGGTATATTTTCTATGTTTGGTTATTTATCAAAAAAGAAATTTCCTCCAGGTGTTCAGAATGAAAAAATATTTATTAAAGCTTCTGAGAACATAATCACTGCACATAAACAGTCTATGAAGAAAATTAAAGAACATAATTCGAATGCAAAAGTAGGCATGACCCATGCTTTACATGAATGGGATGATAATGATTCAAGTCTTCAAAAAGAATATATCAAGTATCATTTGGAAGATAAATTTCTTTATGCATCCGATGAAGATGATTTCATTGCATTACAAACATATAGTATAAGAAGAACAAATCCTAATATTTTTTATAGACTTGCGTCTTGGATACAAATAAAGATTCCATTACTTAGAATATATTTATACCCTCGATTCCGTGATGTGTTTTCAGGCAGGCATGAATATGAACCTGAAGGAATTAGAACTACAAAAATGGGTTATGAATATAGACCAGAAGCTATCTTGTACAATCTTCATAGAATTCACAGTGTCTTTCCTGATAAAGAAATATTTATAACAGAAAACGGAATAGCAACTGATGATGACAATGAACGAATTGAGTTTGTAACTGATGTTCTTACAGATGTTTATGAATACTTATCTGAGCATGGAAAAGTTATGGGGTATTTATATTGGTCAATACTTGATAATTTTGAATGGGATTTGGGATATAAAATGAATTTTGGACTAGTTGAAGTTGACAAAAAAGACTACTCAAGAAAACCACATAATTCTGCATATTGGTTTGGCAATATTTCTAAAACAAATAATTTATCAAAGTAATTATTGAATCTTAAAATGACAATATGTACATAATTGCAGGATCAACAGGAACTTTAGGCTCTGCTATTGCAGCTGAATTAGCTCAAAATCATGACATATTTTTAATTGGTAGAGATGAATCTAAATTAAAAACACAAGCAGAGAAATACAATTGTCATTATGAAGTAATAGATTTAACAAATACTCCTGAACCAAGAGAGTTTTCTAAAATTATTGATCAAGAAATAGAAATAACAGGTCTAGTTAATTGTATTGGTTCGATATTGATAAAACCATTGCACGGTACTTCACTCGATGAATTCAACGATGTTATTACAACAAACTTATTCTCATCTTATTTTTTACTTGCTAGTTTTGCTAGAAGAATGAAAAATGGTTCAGCCGTTTTCTTTTCCTCAGTTGCAGGTTCCAAAGGTTTATCCAATCATGAAGCAATCTCTGCAGCTAAGTCTGGTATTGAAGGTTTTGCTAGATCAGCAGCAGCAACATACGCAAAAGACAATTTGAGGGTCAATGTTATTGCACCAAGTATTATGGATTCAAACATGTCACAGAAAATTTTATCTACTGAAACAGCAAGAGAAGTATCCAAAAACATGCATCCTATTGCGAAAATAGGTGATTCAAGTGATATAATTCCTGTTATAAAATGGTTACTTAGCCCAGAAGCAAAATGGGTTACTGGGCAGACAATTCATGTTGATGGTGGATTATCAACAGTCAAACCAAGATAGTAAGGGGGAGCTATGTCAGATACTAAATATCTTGAGACTCATGAATGGTATATAGTTAGTGAAAATACTTTTACTGTAGGAATTTCAGATTTTGCTCAAGGCGAGTTAGGGGATATTGTTTTTGTTACATTACCTGAAGTTGGACAAGAGTTTAGTAAAGGTGATGCAATTGTTGAAGTAGAAGCTACTAAAACAGTTGCAGAGGCATATGCGCCAATGGATTGTGTTATTACAGAAGTCAATTCAAATTTGGAGACAGAACCAGAATTGATTAATAATGATCCAGTAGGTGACGGTTGGATGGTAAAAGCTGAAATAAAAGAAATGGATGATTCAGGTATGTCATATCAAGAATATGAGTCATTTATTTCTTAATGTCTGACATTAAAAAAACTTCCTTACACGATTTTCATAAAAGCAAAAATGCAAAAATGATTGATTTTGCAGGATGGTCAATGCCATTTTCTTATGATGGAACATTAAAAGAACATAATTACGTGAGAGATTCCGCAGGTTATTTTGATGTATCTCACATGGGTAGACTTAGATTAAGTTACTCACAAATAGAAGAAATTAATTATTTAATATGCTCTGAGTTAAAAAACATAGAAAACACCAAAGCATTGTATTCAATCTTCACTTCTGAACAAGGAACTGCAATAGACGATGTTATATTTTGGAAATTTGAGGATGATTTAATTCTTATATGTAATGCAAGCAATACAAATAAAATTAAATCACATCTAGACATTAACTCAATTACCTATGAAGATCTTACCTCAACAACTGATTTAATAGCTATACAAGGTAAAAACGCGATAAACATTATTGATCAAATCATGACAATTCCAAATAAATTTTCTACTTTTAAAGAGAATAATTATATTTATGCAAGAACAGGATACACAGGTGAAGATGGAGTAGAAGTGATGATTGATACTAAAGATACAATGGACTTCATTAACATGCTTGAAACTAAAGGTGTTAAACCTTGTGGATTGGGATCTAGAGATACATTAAGACTTGAAGCTTCTTTACCACTTTATGGGTTTGAGTTAACTGATGACATTTCACCAGTTGAAGCTGGACTTAAATGGACAATTACAAATGAAAATGATTATTTGGGGAAACAAATTATTGATGAACAAATTTCATCAAAACAACATAAACACTTAAAAAGATTTAAATTAAATGCAAAACAAATAGCTAGAACTGGAACAATTTGTGTATCAGATGGTGTTGAAGGGGTTGTAACATCTGGTAATATTTCACCTATTTTAGGTTATCCAATTGGATACGTTTTATTCAAAAGTAATCCTGCTGACGATTTAGTAGAGTTTGATATTCGTGGTAATTTAGTAGAAGGTAATTTGATATATAAGAGGTTTTTAAATTAATGTTTGTACCACACTCAGAAATTGATTTGAAAAAAATGTTTGAAGAACTTTCAATTAGTTCTCTTGATGATTTATTTACTCATATTCCTGAAACTTTAAAATTAAATGATGGTTTAAATGTTCCTGCTACACTTTCTGAGCTTGAATCAATTGATCATTTTGAATCTGTTGAATCTAAAAATACACAAAATTTAATATGCTTCGCTGGTGGTGGACACTACGACGTGTATTTACCTCATACTGTAAAAACACTAACTATGAGACCTGAATTTATGACTTCTTATACCCCATATCAAGCTGAAATATCACAGGGAATTTTACAAATATTATTCGAGTATCAATCGTTAATTTGCGATTTAACAGATATGGAATTAGCAAATGCATCACTTTATGATGGTGCTACTTCTGTAGCTGAAGCAATTTCTGTAGCTATAAATAAAACTAAAAGAGAAGGAGTAGTTTTTTCAAATGGATTTAATCCAAATACAAAAGAAGTTGTTAATACATTAGTAGATAGAAATAAATTTAATATTAAGTATGTTGACTTAGTTGATTACCAGTTTCCAGAAGATTATATTTTCACTGAGGAGGACTCAGCATTTGTTGTATCCCTTCCTCACTATGAAGGTTCAGCACAAGATTTATCTTCAATAGTTCAGAATGCTAAAGCAGCAGGTGTTATATCTATTTGTTATGTAGATCCATCAATGTTAGGAATTTTGAAGACACCAGGCTCTATGGGATTTGATATTGTAGTTGCTGAGGGTCAATCTATGGGTTCACCACTTTCTTTTGGAGGTCCAACGGTTGGATGGTTTGCAACTAAAAAAGAATTAGCTAGATTAGTTCCTGGCCGAATTATTGGCGAATCTAGAGACTCAAATAATACAAAAACATACGTAATGACTCTTAGAGCAAGAGAACAGGACATTAGAAGAGAAAAAGCATCATCTAATATATGTACTAATCAGACATTAAATGCTGTAGGGTCAACAATACATTTATCTTGGTTAGGACCGCAAGGCTTATATGAGATTGGTTATCAAGCAATACAGAAAGCTTCTTATATGAAACAACAATTATTAGTACACAATTTTAATATATCTAATCAAAATAATTCACTTAGAGAATTTATCCTAGAAACATCCAGACCTGCCGAAGATGTAATTCTAGAAATGGGTACAAAAGGATTTTTAGCTGGAATTAAATATTCTGAAAATGAAATTCTTGTAGCAGTAACAGAAAAAAGAACTAAAAATGAGATTGATGCTTATATCTCTTCATTACAGGAGGTTGTCAATGCATAGTGGAGGTAACGCAAGTTCATTGCCGCTTGTAGGTGGTGCTCCTGAACCAACAATAAATCAATTATCAAAACCAGGAAGAAGAGCATCTCGCTTTCCAAAGTTAGATGTACCTGTGACAGAAATTAATAATCCAGCAATACGAACAGACAAACCTAGTTTGCCTGAAGTCTCCGAACATGATTTAGTTATGCATTATTCTCGTCTTGCTCATAGAAACTTTGCTGTTGATGTTGGTTTCTATCCTTTAGGTTCATGCACAATGAAATATAATCCTAGATTTGCTGACTATGTTGCAAGTTTAAATACTTTTGCTAATTCCCATCCTGCAACACCAGAGGCTTTTACCCAAGGGAACTTAGAAGTATTACATGAGCTTGAAGTTTTTCTTTTAGAAATAACTGGCATGGACAATGCTACGTTTCAGCCACCAGCTGGTGCTTCCGGCGAGTTAACGGGATTATTAATTATTAAGAAGTATTTAGAAGAAAATAATTTATCAAACAAAACTGATATTATCGTCCCAGACTCTGCTCATGGAACAAATCCAGCATCAGCAAGAATGGCAGGATTTAACGTTGTTGAAGTTTCCACTGACATTAGGGGAATGGTTAATATTGATGATCTTCGCAGCTTAGTAAATGAAAACACTGCTGGATTAATGCTTACCAATCCTAATACTGGTGGATTATTCGAAGAGAATATTATGGAAATTTCGAATATAATTCATGAGAGTGGTGGTCTAGTTTACTATGACGGAGCAAATCTAAACGCAATAGTTGGTGTCTGTAGACCAGGCGATATGGGTTTTGATATTGTTCATTCCAATTTACACAAAACCTTTGCAACTCCTCATGGAGGTGGTGGCCCAGGATCCGGTCCAGTTGCAGTTAAAAGTTTTCTAAAAGAGTATCTACCTGGACCTATAGTAGAAAAAAATGACGATCAATATACATGGTATACACCATCATCATCTATAGGTCGTATGCATGGTTATCATGGAAACTTTTTAGTTGCTCTCAGAGCGCTTGTTTATATGAAATTATTAGGAAAAGAAGGTTTGGATACTTTAGGATCTTTTGCAGTGTTGAATGCTAGATATTTAAGCTCAATAATTTCAAAGATTATTCCACTTGCTTACAATGAACCATGTATGCATGAGTTTGTAGCTACAGTCAAAGATCTAAAAAAATCACATAAAATAAAAGCTTATGATGTTGGTAAAGCGCTTTTGGATAAAGGTTTTCATTCTCCTACAATTTATTTCCCATTGATTATTGAGGAAGCTTTAATGTTTGAGCCTACTGAAACACAAACAGTAGATACTCTAGATGATTTAGCAGAAACATTAAGGATCATAATAGACGAACTTCAAGGTGATGACGTAACTCTTGAATCCTATCCAAAAAACCTACCTGTTGGCAGACCTAATGAGTTGATACCAGCAAAACATCTTACAGTTAATTGGGGAGATTTTGAACTTCTTGAAATAACTGAATAAGATACATATATGAATCCATCGCAGTTGGAATTAGATAGAAATATAACGACGTTAAGAATAAATTCATCCGAATTATCAAAAATGACTAATCAAGAATTAATTGTATTACTAAACAAGACAATTGAAAACATACAAGGAATTGCATATTATTGGGCTACTCTTTCCGCAGAAAAAAAAGGAATTCTTCAAAAACACAAAGAAGGAGAAGAATGGCTAGGTGGTCCATTTGTAAGTATTCTAACTTTACAGTATTACATAGATTATTTAGAGAAAAACGATGAACTAGATATAAATAAATTTGATGACACTAAAAATTCTTACAAGGTCTTTCCTAATAAGTTCATTGAAAAATTAACATTTCCGTTACTAAATGCAGAAATTAGATTTAGTAAATCTATGAATTTTGAACAAATAAATGAATTCCGAGGTTTCAAGCAAAGAATTGGAACCGATTCAGGTAGTGTAACTCTAGTTTTAGGTGCTGGAAATGTTTCATCAATTCCGTTCTTAGACACTATATTCCACTTGGTAGCAAATCGATCATCGATAATTCTTAAGCTGAATCCTGTAAATGATTACCTAAATCCAGTATTTCAAAAAGTTTTCCATGAATTTAT
>Ga0181562_10004018_pt1 | contig 10680 bp, 10 predicted proteins | sample 011ome_26_FD_139344 | JGI IMG/M metagenome (GOLD analysis project Ga0181562, IMG submission 139344) | Coastal salt marsh microbial communities from the Groves Creek Marsh, Skidaway Island, Georgia - 011511BT metaG (megahit assembly) | ecosystem: Environmental > Aquatic > Marine > Intertidal...
AGAAACTATATGAAGAATTAATGAGTGATGAAGAGACCAGACGTACTATTGAGCTGGATAAATTCTTTAGTGTTTTGCCAGCATTTAGAGGTATATATAGCGATATAGATTACAATTACTCTACAATAGTATCTGAGCTTGTTGAAGACCCCTATGTTTCAGAGCAGCAAACATCATTGACAGTTAAAGAAGTTAAAGATTTCTTACGTAATAATAAACTTCTATTGGATGCTAACGTCAATGAACAGAATGCTAGATACTGGCCAGGTGACAAAGAGGAGAAATCATGAGTCATGTATTAATTCTTGGTGGTGATGGATATTTAGGCTGGCCAACAGCCATGTACTTTTCAGCACGAGGTTATCAAGTTACAGTGGTTGATAATTATTTTAGACGGCATGTGTGTGATGATATTAATGTGGGCATGCTTTACCCGATACCTACATTAGTTGAGCGTGCTGAAATATGGCATGAAAAGACAGGTTATGAAATTAAAGTGATTATTGGAGATTTGTCTGATCCAGAAATAATGAGATCTTTGTTTACTGGTAAAGATTTAACTTATCAGTGGTGTATAGATAAAAAATTTACCGGAGTGCCAAAAACTGTAGTTCATTATGCAGAGCAGCCATCAGCACCTTATTCACTAATGAATTATAAGACCGCAAACTTTACATTGAGCAATAATTTACTCGTTACTAACAACCTGATGTTTGCGGTCAAGGATCTGTCAAAAGATACGCATATTATCAAGCTGGGAACAATGGGGGAGTATGGAACGCCAAACATTGATATTGAAGAAGGCTGGATAGATATAAAACATAAAGGCAGAGAGGATAGGTTTCTTTATCCAAGGCAAGCTGGGTCAATATACCACACTAGTAAGATTATGGATACAGATCTAATGTGGTTTGGTTGCAGGATGTGGGGTTTAAAGGTAACAGATTTAATGCAAGGGCCAGTTTATGGAATGGAGACAGAAGAATCCAAAATAGACGATAGACTGAAAACCATTTTTAATTATGATGAATTGTTTGGAACTATTGTAAATAGATTTATAACTCAAGCTGTTATAGACTATCCACTTACAGTCTATGGAAAAGGCGGTCAAACTAGAGGCTACCTCAATATTAAAGATACTTTGCAGTGTGTATATATGGCAGAAAAAAATCCAGCAAAATCTGGAGAATTGAATATCTTCAACCAAATTATGGAAACCTTTACTGTCAACCAACTTGCAGAACTAACACAAGAGTCAGGGCGGGAGCTAGGGTACGATGTACAGATCGAGAATATTGAAAACCCAAGGGTTGAGCTGGAAGAGCATTACTATAATCCTAGCTATCAAGGATTGATAGAGCTAGGCGTAAAACCTCATTTTTTAACAAAGGATAGAATGAAGGAGATGTTCGAAATAGTGGCTGAATACAAGACAAGCATAAGAAAAGAAGTTATATTTAGAGGGGTTCAGTGGTAAAAAAACTACTCATCACCGGCGGAGCTGGCTTCATCGGATCTGCAGTCATTCGTCATATTATTAACAACACCAATTACAGTGTTGTTAACGTTGACAAACTGACCTATGCCGGCAATCTAGAATCTCTAACTTCTGTTGAAGGTGATGCAAGATATGCACTTGAACAAGTTGATATTTGTAATGCAAATGAGATTAAGCGTGTGTTTAATGAGCATCAGCCAGATATTGTGATGCATTTGGCTGCCGAGTCACATGTGGACAGGTCAATTGATGGTCCTGGTGAATTTATCCAAACCAATATTGTTGGCACCTATGTACTACTTGAAGAAGCTAGAGACTATTGGTCCAGATTAGAGAGTGATAAAAAGGAAGGCTTTAGATTTCATCATGTATCTACTGATGAAGTCTATGGTGATCTTGAAGGTACGGATGATCTTTTTACTGAAGAGACATCGTACGCACCCAGCTCGCCATACTCAGCAGCTAAAGCAAGCTCTGATCACCTAGTACGTGCATGGCAGCGCACTTTTAAGTTCCCAACCTTGATTACAAACTGCTCGAATAATTATGGACCTTGCCAGTTCCCTGAGAAGCTTATTCCACTTATTATTCTTAATGCCTTAGAAGGTAAAGATTTACCAATATATGGAAACGGTAAACAAATTCGTGATTGGCTATATGTTGACGACCATGCGAGGGCATTGCTTCATGTAGCATTAACTGGCAAGATAAGTGAAACTTATAATATAGGTGGACATAATGAACTTCAAAACATTGAAGTTGTGAAAATTGTTTGTAGTATTTTAGATGAACTAGCACCAAGCAAGCTTGATGGTATTACAAAGTATGAGCAGTTAATCAAGTATGTAGGCGATAGAGCCGGGCATGATGTCAGATATGCCATTGATGCAACCAAGATAGCCAATGAGTTAAACTGGATGCCCGATGAAACCTTTGCAACAGGTATTCGAAAAACTGTTGAGTGGTATTTAGAAAATACTACTTGGTGTGATCGAGTTAAAGACGGGACTTATCAAGGTGAAAGGTTGGGGGTGTTTAAACCATGAAAGGAATAATCCTAGCAGGTGGCTCAGGAACGCGCCTCTATCCTCTTACTAAAGCCGTATCAAAACAATTGATGCCTATCTACGACAAGCCGATGATTTATTATCCGCTATCTGTGTTGATGCTGTCCGGTATCCAAGAAGTACTTATTATCTCCACTCCTGAAGACCTGCCAAGATTTGAGCGGCTTTTGGGTGATGGCTCTGATATTGGTATGAAGTTTGAATACATAGTGCAACCTTCTCCTGATGGCCTAGCCCAGGCATTTATCTTAGGCAAAGGTTTTATTGGTGATGACGATACTTGTTTAATCCTAGGTGACAATATTTATTATGGTCATGGCATGACCGATATGCTAGCTAATGCTGTCTCAAATGCTGAATATAAAAACATGGCAACCGTGTTTGGTTATCACGTTAATGATCCAGAGCGTTACGGCGTGGTTGATTTTGATTCTACTGGAAAAGCACTCAATATTGAAGAGAAGCCAAATAATCCTAAAAGTAATTATGCGGTAACAGGTCTTTACTTCTACCCGAATGATGTGGTTAAAAAAGCTGCAGAAGTCATACCGTCTGACAGAGGTGAGTTAGAAATCACTACCGTGAACCAAATGTATTTAAATGAAGAGCGCTTAACAGTTGAGCTTATGGGTAGAGGTTACGCTTGGCTAGATACAGGCACACATGAAAGCCTATTGGAGGCTTCAACATTCATTGAAACTATTGAGAAAAGACAAGGCTTAAAAGTAGCTTGCATTGAAGAGATTGCTTTTGAACAAGGTTATATCAATAAAGAACAACTCATAGAATTGGCACAGCCACTCGTTAAAAATCAATATGGACAGTACTTACTAAGGCGTGCAGAGGAGGTGACTTGAAGTTTACTCCTCAATCAATCCCTGATGTGGTACTTATAGAACCTACTGTACATGGCGATAATCGCGGTTACTTTGTAGAAACCTTCAGACAAGATTTGTTTGAAGAGGCTATCGGATATAAGATTAACTTCGTGCAGGACAATGAATCTAAATCTACTAAGGGCGTACTTCGAGGACTGCATTATCAGCTACCACCTTACACTCAGGCAAAACTAGTAAGAGTGATAGAGGGTAGCGTACTGGATGTGGCTGTTGATATCCGAAAGTCTAGCCCTAGTTTTGGCCAACATGTGGCTGTAGAACTCTCAGCAGAGAATAAACATCAACTATTTGTGCCTCACGGCTTTGCACATGGATTTATTGTGCTTAGTGATAGCGCTACCTTTGCTTACAAAGTAGATAACTACTACGCACCTGAACATGATCGAGGCATTGCTTTTAATGATGCTCAACTTAAAATTGATTGGCAATTATCAGCAGAAGAGTTACAACTCTCAGATAAAGATAAAACCCACCCATCTTTAGCGAATGCTAAAGCTTTGTTTGAGTAGCTGATAATGAAAATATTAGTTACAGGTAAAGATGGCCAATTAGGACAATCTTTACACAAGGTGCTTAGTGCTAGCGTCAAGATAGATAACAATGATGATTCTAATGAATTTATCTTTGTCGGTAGGAAAGAACTTGATTTGAGTAATGATAGCAATATTAATCATTACTTCAATAGCAATAGAAAATTTGACATCATTATTAATTGCGCCGCCTATACTGCTGTTGATAAGGCAGAAGAAGAGCCGGAGTTGGCAAACCAAATTAATCATTTGGCAGTTAAAAAAATTGCTAAAGTTGCCAACAAACAGGGATCTAAATTAATACACATCTCCACTGATTATGTTTTTGACGGAGAGAGTGGTAAACCCTATACAGAGACCGATAAAACTAATCCTATCAATGTTTATGGTAAGACTAAATTGACTGGAGAAAAAGCAATACAAGAAATAATGCCAACTAATGCTATTATTATTAGAACCAGCTGGGTGTACTCAGAATATGGTAATAATTTTGTAAAGACTATGCTGAGACTGGGCAAAGAGCGAGATGAGATAAATGTAGTAAACGATCAAATAGGCTCGCCTACTTATGCGACTGATTTGGCAAAAGTTATACTAGAAATTACAAATAACAAAGATTATCAAGATAAAAACCAGTCAACTCAAATTTACCACTATTCAAATGAGGGCGAGATAAGTTGGTATGGTTTTGCTAAAGAGATCTTTAAGCTAGCAAAGATAGATTGCAAGGTTAGTTCAATAACAACAGAGCAGTACCCGACGTCTGCGAGAAGGCCAATGAATACCTTGATGAATAAAGGGAAGATAAATAAGGATTATAATATGAAAATAACATCGTCAATACAAGAAAATATAGAAGCTATAGTTTCTTTTTAAAAAAATATGGAGCACGTTCTTGTTGTCTTTTTGTATATTAATATATTTTTGTTATTAATATATTTTGATATAAAAAAATATTCATTAACCTCTCCGGAAGTGTTTATGTTATTTTTTATTTTTATAGCTGTCTATCCTGTAATTAGAAATTTTGGACAAGAGTTAAATGCAATTATTACAGTACTATATTTAATATTTATATGGTCTTATATGTTAGGTTGTGGATATGCGAAGGCAATAAATAGCGCACCTGTAAATAAGCATAGGTCATGGAATATTGAAAGACTATTTAAAATTGGAATAGCTGTTTTTGCATTTTCAATGATATTATGGTATGTAGGCGTAGAACTAACCGGAGGCTTTGAAGCATTATTATCATCGAGTCGCCAAGAAAAAATGCTGTCAGGGAGAGCGTATGGATTTTTAGGAATTTATAATGACTTGCTAATTGTATCAATTGTTTTATTAGCAGTAACGTATTATAAAACAGGAAAAAAAGCAGTATTGATTATATTAAGCATTGCTGTGGGAATTAAAATTCTGATAGCATTAGTGTATACATCAAGAAATTTTATTTTAGAAGTGTTAATGCTTATTATTGTATTTCGTGAGTTTTTCCACAATAAAAGAATAAGTGTTAGATATTCAGTAGCATTACTAGTGCTAGTTATTATTTTTGGAGCAATGTTCAAAGGAGTAACTCGTAATCTTATAATCTCAGGCGAGATTGGAGAGATTTCAGTAAATATAGAGCCAGGTATGTTACAAACACAATATACAGTAATAAAAGATATTATTAAATATGATGATATTGATCTAGATCAAAAGTTTGGAATTGGTTATATAAAAGCTATCTTTCTTAGGTCAAACCCTTTTATTAATTCGCCCAGTAATAGTAGCTGGTACGCAAAGAAAATATATAGGGATAAGTATGATAGTGGAGGCGGGCAAGGATTCTCCCAAATTGCTGAAGGATTTATGGCTTTCGGCCCTATTGGTGTTGTCTTGGTGGGTTTTTTTTATGGCTATCTTCTTCGATATATTTATCAGAGAGCCATACACAAGAATTTGTTATTTATTTCAATTTATTCTATTATGATAATGTCAGTAATTCGGATATTAAGATCTGAGTTTACATCGGTATTCAATGGTTATTTTATGTATAGAGTGATTCCAATATTAATATTTTTTTGGATTGCAAGGTTATCATACAAAAAAATAACTGCCGATAGAAAATGAAAGCCTTATTATTAAAAAGCATTTCTGGAAAGCTTATTAATTCAATTATTGGGTTGATGGTTATTTCTTTATTGCCTATATTGGTTGGCAGTGAAGAATATGGTAAATATATTGTAATTTGGGGCATGGTTGTTTTGATTGGTCAGCTTTCAGCCCTTGGCCTTCCTATTATGTATGTCAGAATGGGGGTCGATTATCTAACATTAAAGTCAACCAAGATGGTTTTGCGTAGTAACTATTTTTCACTGTTAAATTTATTAATTTCATTGCCGATATTTTTTGTTGCAGTATTTTTGTTTAGCGACAACTTGAATCTGTATATGCATGATTATTTGTTAATTTTTATAAGTTCAGGGATTTTGTTTGTTTTTAGACTAGTGAATGGATATAACCGAGGCTGCGGAGAAGTGCTATATTCTCAGATAATCGATGTAGCGCTTAGGGGGTTGATTCTTATAGCTGTCTCTTTGTTTATATATTATGGCTTAATAAATGAGTTTAATGAGCGCTGGCAATCACCTTTGATTTTTATATCATTATGTTTGTCTATTTTTCTAGCAACTCTAGTTGCAAAAGAGAATGGATTTAAGTTTCTATTTGATCGTTCAAATTTTTCTAAAAATTGGAGAAGTCAATACACTAGGTCAGTAATGATCTTTAGTGGAAACGACATAAGAAAGATGGAGGAGCAGCTAATGTATGTTTTCGTGGGAGTTAATATTGGTTTTACGGAGGTCGCTATATTGGTTATTGCTGCAAGAATTAACGATATTGTATTATTTTTTGTAAGTTCAGCAAATTACGCTTTTATACCTAAAATCAGACTTTTTTATAAACAAAAAAATACTAATTTAAATAAAGCGATAGTCTTTTTCTTTTTGGTTACAGTTGGAAGTTTATTATTATTTATGCCTGTTTATTACAATTTAGATGATATTGTGCTTTGGCATTATGGCCAAGGTTATGAATCGATAGTCCTATATACTTTAATTTACTTAATTGCTATTTTTTTTAGTTCATTGATTGGTCCAGCTCAAAATATTGCCACAATAGTAGATTTAGAAAAGATCGTTTTTAAAGTCAATATAATTTTGACACCTTTAACAGTGTTAGGAATGTATTTTTCTTCTATAAATCTTGGTGTAATGTATGTTTTATTTTCTCTTTTATTAGGCAGATTTATTGGGCAATTTTGGGTTGCAATGTATTTATTCAAAAAAGAGAGGGTAAATCTTTTTCCAATTTCGAACGCCCTTTATTTGTTTAGAAGATATAAAACAAAATTATGAAAATATTAGTTTTGGGTAGTAATGAAAGATCTGTTTTGGCAACAATTAGATCACTCGGAAGAGCAGAATGTGAAATCGATGTTTTTGGATTATCAAAATATTCTGTAGTTTCACATAGCAAATATACAAATAATTATTATTACTTAGATACAGATATAGTTGATAAATTAAAAAACTATATTCTGGATTTAGTATCAACAAATGCTTATGATTTAATCCTCCCTTGTGTTGACATTTTTTGTTTGTTGATTGAGAGAGATAGAGTGGCTTATGAAAAATATGCAAAGATATCGCTACCTAAAAATGGCTCATATGAAAAAATGAGTGATAAGAAGTTACTTATTGATACTTCTAATAAATATAATATTTTAACGCCGATAACCAAATGTATTATCAAAGGAAGTCAAATAAAAGAGAGTTTGATTTCAGATGTTTCATTTCCTATTTATGCAAAGCCGCGTTATTCTGTATTGATTCATAATGGTAGATTACAGACTACACAAGTGAGAAAATTACACAATAAACATCAATTATTAAAATACCTATCAGATTACATATATAGAGTTGATGTTTTGTTGCAAGATGTGGTTCCCGGTGTTGGAAAATCGGCCTATATATTTGCAGTTGAAGGTAAAGTGATTTCAATAATGAGTCAGATCCGCTTGCATGAGCCAAAAATTGGAGGTGGGTCTAGTTATAGGTCTACATGTGAGCTTGATGACTATTTATTGGATAGCTCAAGTCGCTTAGCTCTTCACTATAAGTGGACTGGACCGATGATGATCGAATATAAGCATGATCCTGAAAGTAATAAGTATTACATTATGGAAATAAATGCAAGATTATGGGGTTCCTTGCCATTAACTATAAATTCTGGACACGATATACCTAAATATACATATGAATACTTCTCTCGTGGCGTCGTTCCGAAATCAAATAAAACCATTATTGGGTTGACGCAACGCCATCTTGTTAGAGATATTGGTTGGCTTTTTAGCAATAAAAGAAGGGTTTCAGAATATTTCTCATGGCTGGTCGATTTTAAGAGGGTTTTTTACGGAAGAGAGTTTTTTGATGTTGAGAGAAAAGAAGATTTTATACCTGCAATATGGTCTTATTATTTTTTGTTAAAAAATAGATTGAGTCAGACAAGGCGAATTGTTGGCATTGTGTCAAATAGCATCAACTTTCTGAGTCTTTTTCAAATTGCAAACAAGAGGCGTTTGATTAAGGTTTTTCAGAAAAAAGAAATAAATAATATATTGTTTGTTTGTCGTGGAAATGTGGCCCGTTCAGCCTATTGTGAAAATTGGTCTAAATCTCATATCCCAGATTGTAATTTTTTATCTGCTGGTACGATAGGGGTGGAGGGTCGTTATATTCAGCCAGAAATCTTAGATATTGCAACTGATGTTGATTTACATCGCCATAGGTCTGTGTCACTTGATAGTATTGATAGAGATTGGCCAGATATAATTTTTATTATGGACGCTAGAAATTTATATGAAATTAAGGCATTTAAGTTTGATAGTCATTTAATTTTTCCATTATCATGCCTTTCCACTTTGGGCCAAATTAAAGATCCAGATAAGATGGATTCAAAGGAAGTGCCAGATATTGTTAGAATCATACGAGATAATTTAACTCAATTTAAGAGGCTTTTCAAAGAGAGCCTGTTTAAATAATGGTTAAGTATTGCTTCAGATTGGATGATATTTGCGAAACCCTTGATTGGAATAAATTTAACCGCTTAAAAGAAATTTTTAATAAATATAAGGTAAAACCTCTTTTAGGTGTTATTCCAAACAATGAAGACAATTCTTTGATTGTAAATAAGCCAAATCCTGATTATTTAAAAGAGATTGACCTTCTGGTTGGCAAAGGGTGGGAGGTGTCAATACATGGCTTTAAACATTTATATTGCAATAAAAATCCCGGCATATTGAAGTACCCTAATAAGTCTGAATTTGCAGGATTAAGTTTTGAAGAGCAAAAAGAAAAAATAAATAAAGGGATGCTTATTTTAGAAAAAAAAGGTATCAAAACAAATATATTTATGGCTCCTTCGCATTCATTTGATGCTGTAACCATTGAAGTTCTTAAATCTGAAAATATTAAATATATTACAGATGGCTTTGGTCTTTTTCCGTATAAACATCACGGAATTGTCTTTGTTCCACAGCAGGTAGCTAACGTTAGAGAGTTTTTGTTTGGCAATATTACTTTTTGCTTACATCCTAATAATTTAACTGAAAAAAATTTCCAAGATATTGAGCTTTTTCTTAAAAAGAATCATAGTAAGTGTGTAAGGTTTAACGATATTAAAAAATATAGTCTAATGAGTACTATTCTAAATTTCATCCCTTATTATGTGCACAAAAGTATGAGACTATCAAAAAACTTAAGATGAATAACGGTATTTCACTAGTAAGTGTAATAATTCCCTGTTATAACGAGGAAGATTACATATTAGGATCTATAAATAGTATATTGTCTCAGGACTATAAAAACATTGAGATTATTGTTATTGATGACAATTCAACAGACGCCACTATTGAGAGGATAAATAGCCTTAATAATAATCAAATTAACCTCATAAAGAAAACGCATAACAAGGGAGTGGTTGACTCACTTAACCTTGGGATTAATCAAGCTAAAGGGGAGTATATTGCTCGAATGGATGCTGACGATATATCATTGCCATCCAGAATTTCCAAGCAGGTTAAACTAATGGAATTAAACAAACAAATAGTAGCGTGTGGAACTGGCCACTATTTTATGAACTATAGGGATAATGATTATAGAGAGGTTATTCCTTTGGCTAATGATAGTGATATCAAGAAGCAAATGTCAATGTATAGCCCTATTAATGCAGGTACTGCAATGTATAGAGCAGAAGTAATAAGAAGTGTTGGGTGTTTTTCAATAGAAGATACAAAGGCAGAGGGCTTTTCCATGCTAACTAAGTTGAAAAATACCGGCGTGTTTGGAAATGTTTGCGAGCCACTATATGTTTATTACCTTAGGGGGGGTGAAAATAATAGAAGCGCATCTGACGGGTTTGTCGGAAGAAACAAAGCCATGGTTGATATGGTGTCTAGATCATCAGACAAATATAAATTAAAAAGTTGGCTGTTTGCACATGTTTGGAGTGTCTATCGATATGTGCCTAAACCGATAATTTCATTTATCCGACCATTTGTTTCTAAGAAAAAGCATAGAAAATTGTCAAAACAAGAAATACAAACTTTAAGCAAATTTTTTGATTAGTAATAGGAGGTA
>Ga0181562_10004028_pt1 | contig 10673 bp, 4 predicted proteins | sample 011ome_26_FD_139344 | JGI IMG/M metagenome (GOLD analysis project Ga0181562, IMG submission 139344) | Coastal salt marsh microbial communities from the Groves Creek Marsh, Skidaway Island, Georgia - 011511BT metaG (megahit assembly) | ecosystem: Environmental > Aquatic > Marine > Intertidal zone...
AGAGAGAGAGAGAGAGATTTAAAGCGGTGGTAGTAAAACATGCTCGCGTCTTCCACTTCTTTGTCGTCTTCGTCTCTTCTTCGTCGCGGGAGAGATGAGGATTTGGGGAAACCGTCGACGTGTCACGTGGCGCCTGGCCAGCGAAACGTGCGAGGAAAAGAAGAACTTTCGAGAAGAAGAAGAAGAAGAAACGCGGGTGGTTATACCGCGGTGAAAGCTGTGTTGAAATGCCCCCGAGCGTCGAAATTGCGCGCTTTACGAAGCGAGGACAACACCGGCGGGAGAAAGATTACGCGTGGATTTGTCTCCCTTTCCTCAGCTCGAGGTGGTGGTGAGAGAGCGAACGCGAGTAAAAATGAATCACCATCATCGGACAAAGAAGAAGAGGAAGAAGAAGACCGAGCGAGTAAAGAGAACGACACGAATAAAATCCCGTCGGACGTGTTAAACTCCTTCTCGGAGGAAACCGAGGAGGAGAAGTTTGAGACCAATCGCCGAAGGAACTTTTCGCTCGTCGAGTTTACCAAAAGACGAGTGGCGTTGTTTTTAGTGGTGATGAAAACGGTGTTTACGGACGTGTTTAAAGCAGTCGGGGCGGTGTTGAAGACGAGATTGGCGAAGTTTGTGTTATCGGCGGCGTTTTTTGTCGGGAGTGGGTTGGGGATTCGGAGCGAACACGCGAAGCGGCATCCGCCGGCGCCGGCGGTGAAGAGCGTGCCGTATTCGACGTTTTTGAAGTCCGTGCAGAAAGGGGAGGTGACGAAAGTGAGGTTCGAGGAAGGGACGACGAGGTTGTTGTTTGACGTGAAGGAGACGTCCTCGTTGGTCGTTTCGAGTCCAGCGAAAGCGACGATGGAAGCGGCGAGTAAGCGACAACAACCGCCGGCGCAGAAATACATGAAACGACGGTACCAAACGAGACGATTACCGAACGATTTACAGTTGATTCCGAAACTCGAGAAAGCAAACGTGGAATTTTCAGCGGTATCTCCCGCCATCTCCACGTTTGCCTCGAAAGGCGCGTTGGCGACCGCGTTTGTGTGGCTTCCGATTATTCCGCTGCTGTTTTGGTTGCGAGGCATCGTCCGGAAACAAAACGGATTACAAGACGGTAAGAAGAAAAAAGACGCTCGAGACGACTCGAAAGGTCCTAAAACGACGTTCAAAGACGTCGCCGGCGTGGACGAAGCGAAGCAGGAACTCTACGAACTCGTTCAGATGTTGAGAAACGAGGAGAGGTACAAAGAAGTTCGTCACAGACTCCCGGCGGGATGTCTATTAGTTGGACCTCCGGGGACGGGGAAAACCTTGCTCGCTCGGGCGGTCGCCGGCGAAGCTGGCGTCGCTTTCTTTCCAGTCGCTGCCTCGGAGTTTGTGGAACTTTTTGTCGGTCGAGGCGCCGCGCGCGTTCGCGAACTCTTTGCGGAAGCGCGAAAGAAAGCCCCGTGCGTGGTGTTCATCGACGAACTCGATGCCATCGGCGCTCGACGAGGCGCAGGATTGAACGAAGAACGCGACCAGACGTTGAACCAAATGCTCGTTGAGATGGACGGGTTTAACAAAGCCGCGGGTGTGTTAGTTTTAGCCGCCACGAACAGACCAGACGCGCTCGACCCGGCGTTGACCCGCCCGGGAAGGCTCACGAGACGCGTCTTTGTCGGCCCTCCGACGACGAGCGGTCGCGCGCAAATACTCGCGGTCCATTTGCGAGGCATGCGCTTAAAAGAACCGCTCGGTCAAATCTGCGAAGCCATCGCTCGACAAACTCCAGGATTCACCGGCGCCGAACTCGCCAACGCGTGCAACGAAGCCGCCTTACTCGCCGCGCGCAACGGCAAAGACGCGTGCGGATACGAAGAACTCATGGAAGGCGTCGAACGCACCCGAAACGGTGTCGGCGCCGGCGTCTGGGGAGGCGGTAAAGTCGACCCGTCCAAAGTTTTGAGCGACTTACGCGCTCGCTTTTTAGGCGACTTTGATGACCTCGATAATACTACTACTAATACCAACGATAGCGATAGCGACGATAGCAACACTAGTAGAAGAAAACTCAAAGACGAGTACCTCGGCCAAGGCGTCAGCATCAGCCAAGGTCCTTCTTAATAATTTGCTCTCTGTATAAATATATAAAGAATTGAGAATACAAGAACACACCGCGAATGAATACTGCTCTAATAAATCATCGTCGTCCGTCGTCGTCGCGTTCGCGCTCAAGAAAGGAAGGCAAAGCGCAAAGTCTAAAACCTACACCCTAAACCATTAAAACCATCGGGATTCAAAATCAAGCGACGCCATCGTCACAATAACTCTCCGTTCTCTTCGCCGAAAGTACACTCACGCGTCGTAAAAGTCATTTCCTCCTGCATTCAATTTCTGTATCAGCAAGTATCACCATGGATTTGCCTCATCTCGCTCGAGTCCTCGACTCGACGCTTTCGAGCGATCCTCAGATTCGAGAGGAAAGTTCCCGATTTTTACTCCGAAACGTCTTGCCGAGAAGCGATGGATTGGAAAGTTTACTCTTACTTTCCTCGTCGTCCTCGTCTTTAAGGAATGGTGGTGGTAACGAAGGAGAGCAATTGGTATCGGACGGGGGTAAACTCGCCGCCGCGGTTGCGTTTAAAAACGGGATTAAGAAGCGATGGATTGTATCTGATTTGGACGAGGAGGAGGAGGAGACTTTAGAGAAGTGGAAGGAAATCGAACCGGACGCGAAGGCGAGATTGCGCGTTTTAGTCCTGGAAAAAGCGCTCGAGGACGACGAGGCATCGGTTCGTAATACTAACGTTAAAAATCAACTCGCGGAGGCTTTGCAAATTATCGCTTTGAACGATTTAACGTGCACGCGAGAGTTTCCGCAGGGGAAGTGGCCGGAACTCGTGCCGAGCTTAGTGCAGAAGATTGGTCGATCGATTCTCGTCGAAGGTGGTGATAGTCAGAGAAGGGGAGAGACGTTGATAAATAGTTTGACGGTGGCGAATGCGATTTTTAAACGGTTTCGAGGAGCGACGAAGACGGACGCGTTGTACGTGGAGTTGAAGATGGCGCTGGACGGGTTCGCGAAGCCTTTGTTGGAGGTGACGAGGGAGTGCGCGAAAAGAGTGTGCAGTAGCAGTGGTAGCAGTGGTAGTAACGAAGAGAAGGCGCAGAGGAAACAAATGGTGAAAGCGTTGAGATTGTGCTTGAGAATATTTTACTCCTTGAACTCGCAGGAGTTGCCGGAGGTGTTTGAGGATGATATCGCGCACTGGATGGAGCTGTTTCACGGCATGTTGAACGTCGGGATAGAGAGCGGTGGGAGCGGTAACGACGAATGGGGTGTTGATATGGACGCGTTGCGCGCGGCAATTTGCGACGCTTTAAATCTGTACGCGGAGAAGAACGAAGAGGAATTTAAGCCATACTTGGAAACTTTCGTCAGAGACGTGTGGACGCTGTTAGGCAATTATTCCAAGGAGAAAAGTAGCGATAATAATAGTCAATATCAAAACAACCACGAGGAAGACGAGGATGAAGTCGAGCGATACCGCGAACGCGTCGCGTCCTCGGGGATGGCATTTTTGACCGTCGTCGCTTCCGGCGTGCACCATACGCTCTTCGAAGCGCCGGAAACGTTGCAAAATATCATCGAAAATATAGCCATTCCAAATTTGCAATTTCGGACGGAGGACGAGGAAATTTTCACGGATAACTTTGCGGAGTATTTGCGAAGAGATATGGAAGGAGGCGACCAAGAGACGAGGCGGAGGGCGGCGTGCGAACTGATCAAAGCGTTAGCCGCCAAGTTTCCACAAAGCTGCACCGCCGCGGTTGGCGGATACGTGCAACAGCTCTTAGCGCAGTACGTACAAAATCCGTCCATGTTTTGGAAAGCGAAAGATTGCGCCATTTATTTGGTGTTGGCGTTGGCGGTGAAGAAGAAAACCAACGCGCGAGGCGCGACGGAGATTAACGAGTTAGTAGACGTGGCGGACTTCTTCAACGCGCACATCAGGAGCGAACTACTGTGCGAGAACGCGACGACGTCGCACCCAGTCGTGCGCGCGGACTGCTTGAAGCTCCTCACCGTTTTTAGAGGATTCGTCCCGAGAGACGCAGAATTGCAAATGTTGCCGCATTTGGCTAAGTTACTCTTGGATAGCTCTAACGTCGTTCACTCGTACGCGGCAAACTGCATAGAAAAGATGATGACCTGTCGCGATTATAGCCAGTTGCAGCAGCAACAGCAGCAACTGCAACAACAAAATAGCACCATAGCCGCTTCGGCGCCGGTCAAGTTTGCTCCGAACGACTTTGCGCCGTTCGCGAATGATATTCTGCAAAACTGTTTCAACGGATTTGAATTGCAAGATTCTAGCGAGAATGAGTTCATCGCGAAATTAATCGCGAAAACGTTGCGATATATCGGTGGAGGAGGTTCAAACGCCAGCGGCGGCGGCAAGTTACTCGCCAACGAAGTAATTTTTGCGTGTTGCGAAAAGCTTTGCAAGCGTCTCGACGAAGCCGCGAACAACCCTAGGAATCCGACGTACAATCACTTCTTGTTCGAAGCAACGACGGCGTGCGTGCAGTGCGTTGATTTCTCGCCGAATTCGCAGGAGAAACAGCGCGTGGAAAGTGCATTATTCCCGACGTTCTTGGGAATTCTCGCCAGAGACAACGCGGAATTCACGCCGTACGTCTTTCAAATCTTGGCGCTGATGTTGGAATCCGCGGCGGTACCGGCGGCGGGTACCGGCGGAGTCGCGGTTGGGATCTCCTTAACCGAACAATACTTACAACTCCTCCCAGCGTTGCTCGCGCCGCACACGTGGGACAGACAAGCCAACATCCCCGCATTAGTCCGATTGTTAGACGCATATCTCAAAGCCGCGCCGGTACAAATCGCCCAATTAGGGTACCTCACCGGCGTCTTAGGGGTGTTTCAAAAACTCATCTCGAGCAAAGCGCACGATCATCAAGGCTTTTACATTTTGAACGCCTTCGCGAAGAGTTTAGATTTATCCGTCTGGAGCGAACATTTGCCGACAATTTGGCAGGTTTTGTTCCAGCGCTTACAAAGCGGCAAGACGCCGAAATTTTGCCGAGGCTTTGTCGTATTTTTGAGCGTGTTGGTCGCCAAGCGAGGCGCCGAGGCGGCGGTATCGAGCATGGCGACCGTACAAGCCGGGATTCACGAGATGATTCTCTCGAACATTTTCGCCGTCGAAAGTCAGAAAGTTGCCGCCAAAGAGGAGAAAAAGCTCGTCGCCGTGGCTGGCGCGCGATTTTTGTGCGAAACGGAGTTGTTGAACACCAACGCCCAGTGTTGGAGAGACGTGTGCGCGGCGTCGGCGAGGTGCGTAGACGCCTACGTTTCCACGACCGACCAAGACGGGAAATCATTAGCACCGAATGGCACCACCACCTCCAACACCGAGAAACTCGCCGACGACATCGACCTCGCGGACGAACTCCTCGAAAAAATCGAGCAACAAGGCGGCTACTCCGCCTCTTACTCTCAACTCTCCGCCGCGAAAGTTAAAGGCGCGCGCGCCGACGAAGACGTTTTGCGAGACGAAGTTCCGGACATCGAAATATATTTCGGTCAATCCTTGGCGCAGTGCGCCCAAAAATGTCCAGGAGACGTCCTGAAATCCACGTTGTCGTTGCTGGATGGGGACGTGCAAAGTTGCGTCGCTCGGTGTTTCCAAAAGATTGGCTTCGCTCTCTAATATGTAGGATATGTCATTTATCCTGCTTAGTATACGAAAAGAGTCCACAGTTCACACATTTATCCAAAACCAATCCTCACTTTACAACACCACCATCATCATCTAAACGGCTTCTTTCTCTCTCTGAACTCCCCCTTCGTCCCAAAGATCGTCGTCGATACTCCTTTGTCGTCGTCGTCTTTTCTTCGTCGTCTTCTTCATGGTGACGAGCAGGCGCAGGAAAGAGTCTCTTTAGTGTAAAATGTCTCTGTTTTCTCGGGAAACGATATGGCGGCGACGCCTTCTCGCGGAAGCAGCAGCGGCGAGTTCTTCCGTCACAGACGGAGAAGGAGGAAAGCACCACGAGGGTGATGATCCAACGGCGATTTTATGGTTCATTTTTATCGCCTTAGCGATCGGGACCGCCTGTCGGAGCGCGTTCACTTTCGTCAATTCGCCGGTTCCCTATACCGTTGCCTTGCTGGTGAGTAGGAAAATTTACGCTCGTCGTAGCGACGATGCGAATCATTTCGGCTTTACGTCTAACTTTTAGGACGCTTTTCCTCACCACCAGAAATACTAACACGTTTCTCTTCTCGCTTTCTTTTTCCACCTCTTTCTTGTTTTAAAAAACAGGTCATAGGAATATGCATGGGCGTATTGAACGACCAATTCGATTTGTCCGGCGTCGGCAACTCCTTGGACGCGTTCGTGCACATAAACCCGCACCTTTTGCTGGCGGTTTTCTTACCGGCGCTGATATTCGAGTCCAGTTTTTCCATGGAGTGGCACACCTTGTCGAAAGTTTTGACGAAGATTTTGATCTTAGCAGGGCCGGGGGTGTTGATAAACATGGCCTTGACGGCGACGGTTTTGCACGCGTTTCCGTTCGATTGGGATTGGAACTTTTCGATGATGGTTGGATCGATTTTAGCGGCGACGGATCCGGTGGCGGTGGTGTCGATTTTGAAAGAGGTAGGCGCGTCGAAGATTTTAGGGCACGTGATTGAAGGCGAGTCGCTGGTGAACGATGGTACCGCTATCGTCGTGTTCACGTTGTTTTTTGAGATTAGTAAAGGCAAACACAAGACTTCGTTGGATGTGTTTTTGATGTTCTTGACGCAACCGCTTGGCGCTTTGCTCGTTGGCGTCGTCGCCGGACAGTTGGTTATTTTTTGGCTCAAGTCGATATTCAGAGACCATTTGGTACAAATTACTTTGACGCTGTTCGCGTGTTACTTGACGTTTATGGTTGCCGAGAGCGTTTTTCACGTCTCGGGCGTGTTGGCGTGCGTGAGCATGGGATTTTACATCAGCGCGAAAGGTCGCGTTTTTTTCGTCGGGAACATCGAACATACCATGCACCACTTTTGGGAAGTGTTGACGTATTGCGCAAACACGTTGGTGTTCGTTTTGACCGGGTTTATTATCGCGTCGGAGGTTATGAACGACGAGTTGGAGTTGAAATTCTCCGACGCAGGCTGGGGCGTTTTGTTGTACGTGTTTTTAAATCTCATTCGATTCGTGACTATCTCCATCTTATGGATTCCCATGAAATGGAAAACCGGGTATCAAATGAGTCGATCGGAAGGGTTCATATGCGTTTGGGGCGGTTTGAGAGGCGCGATTGGTTTAGCGCTAGGTTTGGTCGTCTTGGAAGAAGACGTCGCGTTCACCGCTCGAGATCGAGGGTTGGTTTTAATTTTAGTTTCCTCCGCGGTCGTCGGAACGTTGCTGTTGAACGCGTCGACGAGCGCGTTGATGTTGCGTTTGAGCGGGCTATTGAAAGCGGAAAAATCGCAAGCGTCTGCGTTAACTGCCGCGCGAAGAGCTATTCACGAACGCGCGATGGAACACTACGAACAAACGCTCGGTCAAACCGGCGCGCAATACGTCGGCGCGCCGGATTTCACCGCAGTCAAACAACTCATTCCCGCGTTGCGAGTCGTCGACGACCCGCAAATGGACGAAACAGAGATGGAGGCGGTGAAAATTATCGAACAAGACGCTTTTATGCGCGAACAGAATAAAAATTTGTTGGTCCAGGAAATTCGTCGTCGATTTCTCCACGGCGTCCGATCGGAAGCGTGGAAAATTTTGGAGGAAGATTTGTGCGACGCGGTCGTGTGCAGTCACATCATGGAAGCCGGTGAATTCGCGGAAGACGAACCACCTGGGACGTCTTTGACGGATTTAGACCATCTCTTGAGAATGTTGGAACCGAAAGCTTGGAGGAAAAAATTGAGCGCGATTATGGAATCTAACCAAATCGGAAAGAAAATCTTGCAAGGTTTACGCAAATTAGGCATCATCGAGGAACCGTGGATGGTCGTGAGACGACGAATGCAAGCGTTAAACGCGTTTTGCGCGGTGCACGAGAGAACGTCCGCGCGATTTGAACGGCTTTTGTTGGATTCCAAAGAGAAAGATGAGGAAGAAGAGGATGGCGGCGAAGGTACGAGGGCGCACCATAAAGACGTTAGCGGCGGAGGCGACGAACCCGATTCCGATCATTACTTGACGCAAAGCTCCATTCATTCGTTGAATCAGTTAACGTCTAACTCGCTGACCTCGCCCGCCGGCAGGCGCAAAGGCGGCGACCAAAGGAAAGTCGGCGGCGGCGCAAACAAAGCTTCCGCTACTGGAACAAATACGCACCGAGGGCCTTCGCGTCGCAGGGTGGACGCCGTCCAACAGTTGGAAGCGGAAACGACCGGATCGTCTTCCGCAGCCGTTCAAGAACACTTACGCATCGTGCTCAAAGAATCCAACGAAGAGTGTGAAAAGGCGAAGGAGTTGTTGAAGAAGATGCAACATTCGCACAATCACGTGGCGAGAGCTTTACGATCGGAAGATTTAGCCAGAGAAACGTTGGAAGTCGTCTCGCACGAGATTGCTCGATTGACTCGTACGGGTTTGTTGAAACAAGGTGAGGCGGCTATTTTGTCTAGCGAGCACGCGCAAGTGTTGCGAAAATTGCTCTCCCAACCGTTGCGACCATCGAAAACCTCTCCCGGACGCATTTTATCCGCCACACCAATTATGGACCCAACTGTTAGATCAGGCGTGACGTCTCGAACCTTGCGCACTCGCATCGCTCGAGAAGCTGACGTCATAGAATACTCCATCGGCGACGTCGTCGTCGACCCTTCGAAACCGCTGCCAGAGGAAGGTATTTTGCTCATAGGCAACGGCGTTTTAGAGATCAGGACAATCAACGACGTTCCAGGAGACGAACCGTTAGTGATTGGGTGTAAATCGCATCGAGCCGCGTGGGCGATAACCGCCTACGAGGAAATGTGTCGAGATTCGCGAACTGGGACGTTTATTCACCGCTCGGGGATTCAAGCGATTGCCAAGGCGAAAATGTTTGGCTTCATCGTCCCGAGAGCGTTGGCGGAAACCATTTTTTCGGACGAAAAAGAACGCGAGTGTTTGGATTCGTACCGAAGAGCCGCGGTAGCGTTGCTCGCGGAATCGTCGTTGAGACGCGCGGTGAGCGCGGTCGTATCGCGAACGTCCTGGATTGAAGGTGGTTTGAGAAAGTTTTCGCCGCACAGATTCGCGGCGAGAGGAAAATTTGAAAAAGTAGGCGGCTCGCAAGAGAGCGCCGCCTCGTCGACGACGACTGAATTTCGATGCGACGATCCTTCGAAAATCATTGTTTTAATCAGCGGGATGGCTCGCGTCGAAGGCGTAGGTATTGTTATCGCGCCAGCGATTCTAGATTCGAGATGCGTAGGTATTCGAGGAGGGACGTGCGGGAAATCCTCGGCGGAACAGGACTTCGGCTCTGGTACCGAAGGAGGAGGAGGAGGAGGCTCGAATTCGGAATACAGATTGGGACATTCGATGCCCGGTGTCGCTTCTTCTTCCGGCGGTATGGGTGCGAGAAAGAACTCGTTAGCGAACATATTCGGTTTAGGCTCGAAACAGCCTACGCCGTTGGAACCGACTCCAGACGCGCCGAAATCGCAGCTTTCCGGATTAACCGCCGCTTCTTCTCGATCGGCGTCCATGGAACTCACCAGAACAAACTCGATGAGTGGCGGCGGTGGCGAAGAGGGTAGCGTGAGAGATGGCGGCGGCGTGGACGAGTACGCATCTCGTCGAGAACGTATATCCGGAAGAGATGCGCCCATTAGCGGCAACGCCTTCACGGGCAAATGGACGCCTTTAGGGCAAGTGAAGCTCTTCGTCGTCAGTTGTGGAAAGTTGGTCAAGATGAACAAAAGTGGTGATGACGAAGAAACAAAAAGCTCTCCGAACAACAACGTCAACAACAAAAACAAAGCGTTTATGCACCAGAGAACGATGGAAAAACTCAAATCGGGTTCGAGCACGCTGCACGCCCTCTTTAGCGAGGTCTCTTCCTCGAAGAAACCTCCGCAACACGGTGATCAAGGTCTATCCGGCCTCGCGCATTCCGCGAGTGAAGCGTTGCAAAAGAGCGACGGAGATGGAGACGGAGACGACAGCGAACGGGAAGCGCCGCCGGCGCACATCACCATGGGTAAAGAAGAAAATACCAGCGATGATCATCCGTCCTCGTCGTTCGATAAAATGAAAGATCGAAGAAAAAGCCTCGGCGATAATCCAACTTCTCGGAAATCGCACGACGGCACCTCGAATAGTGGACCCGGAAGTATAAGCATGGTTCATTCGCGAAGCGTCGAAGGTATAGATTCTGCTGTTGGTCAAGGTGTTTCAAACTTTAGCGATGACGAAGATGATGCCGGAGAAGACCAGCATCCGCTCACGCAGCATACCACGCGCTTTTGAGTAAAATATACGATGAAACGTGCATAAAAAATAGCAAAGTACGGGTACATGCATGGTACTGTACCTGTACAGGAAAGTAATAAAGTCGTATACCAAACCTTTCGTCTTTTCGTAATACAAAACTTTTTATAAATATACGTAATAATGATACGATTTTTATCGTCGCGCGCGTACGCGTGTAAAATCGATTCTGATTAT
>Ga0181562_10004031_pt1 | contig 10670 bp, 6 predicted proteins | sample 011ome_26_FD_139344 | JGI IMG/M metagenome (GOLD analysis project Ga0181562, IMG submission 139344) | Coastal salt marsh microbial communities from the Groves Creek Marsh, Skidaway Island, Georgia - 011511BT metaG (megahit assembly) | ecosystem: Environmental > Aquatic > Marine > Intertidal zone...
GTCGCGTTCGTTTCGGTGATGTCGCGATACGTAACGATACGTATACGATACGTCGTCGCGTTCGCGTTCGAGTATCCCCCGGAACGCGTCCAGCGACGCTCTTCGCGCGTCGCGCTCGCGGTTCAAGCGCTCGCCGGCGACGACGACGCGACGCGCCAACGCCGAGGAAAGCAACTTCTCGTCCTTTTTCTCGTCTTCGAGATCCAAGCTTGAGCTCGCCAAGCGCGCCGCCGCGCTCAGCGCGGCGCCGAGCCAGTGCGCGGCGGGGCGCCCGCGCGGGGTCTCCCACCGCAGACCCGAGAGCGCGCGCCGCCACGCGGCGGCGGCGTCGTCGCTCGGGTCCCGCCCCGGTGTCGACCCTCGATAGCGGCGCGGCGTTTCCGGCGTTTCCGGCGTTTCGGCACCCGCCGAGGCACCCGCTTCGGCGGTTTCCGCGGCGAGCAGCCACCACGCGGCGAGCGCGCGACGCGCCGCGAACGCGCGCCGCGCCGCGCGCGCGGCGGCGACGCGACGCTTTTCCGACGCGACGCGAACGCGCCACGCGGAGAAACGCGAACGAAGCGGTCGCCGGACGCGGTGTTTTTCGATCGCGATCGAACGCCGGAACGATTCGTTCCGGCTCAGGTCCGACCAATATTTGAACGCGTGCGCGGCGCGCGCAGCGAAGAGCCAAGCGCGCCGCCGCGCGACGTCGAGGACACCGTCTCGAGCTGCGTCGAGTCGCGCGTCGACTCGGTTCCGAGTCATGACTCGGTTCGGGTCGGTCTTCGCGTCGCGGTTCTTATCTTTATCTTGCCGACCCTCGAGGACGCGCGACCACAATCTGTGAGCTCGTCGGTTCCTTGAGCCCGCGTAGCGCGCGCCGAACGCGCGCTCCAGGAACAGCAGCGGCCGCGTCGCCGCGAGCGCCTCCGACGCCGCCAGGCGCGCCATGCACGTCCGCGCCGACCGCGCCGCCGCCGCGCGCGCGGCGCGCTCGCGCAGGGCGGCGTGCGCCTCGGCGCGCGCGCGCCACGCGGCGAACGCGCGGCTTTTTTTCGACACCACCGAGCAGACGAGCACCGCTCGTTCTCGTCGTTCACGCGTGGACACCACGAACGCACGCCACGCCCTCATCGCGTGCTGTGTCGTGAGCGCCCGTGCGCGTTTTTGGATTGCCTCGACGCGTTCGCCATCCGCCGCCGCGCGCGCGCGCGCGGCGGCGCGCCAGAGACGCGTCGCGTTTCGGCGTCGCCTTTTCGCGCACCAGGCGGTGGCTCTCGCGAGCGCCCTGAACTCTTCGCGCGCCGCGGCTTGCCTCCGCGCCCACTGCTCGCGCTCCAGCGCCTCGCACCTCGCGACAGCCTCCGCCGAGACCCGGCGCCACTCCCGAAACGCCGCCGAACGCGCCGCGTCCGCCCGCGCGGCGCGGTACGCCTCGGCGATTTCCCGGCGCGCGGCGCGAAGCCGCTCGTCGGCGCGCGCCTCGGCGATCGCGGCGGCGCGCTTCGAGGCCCGGTTGGCCCGGCGCCACGCCCCGAACGCGAACGCGCCGGTACTGAAGAGAAAGGACAGGCGGGCGCGTACGCCCGCGAACGCGAGCGCGGCGCGAACGCGTCGCTCGGCGCGCGCGAGTCCGCGGCGCGCCGACGCGAGGGCGTCGCCGGCGGATTCCGCGTCGCCTCTCGCCCGCGCCGACGCGGACGTCGCGAAAAAGAAACGCCACGCCTCGAACGCGCGGCGACGCATCAGCCGCGAGCGCGCTCGGGACGCGCTCGCGTCGCGCATCGCCGCAACGTGCGAGTGTCGATGGAGGCACGCGTCCAGTCGCGCCCGCGTCGCGCGCGCCTCCTCCTCGGCGGCTTCCGCTCGGGTCGCCTCGCGCGCCGCGCGCGCCTCCGCCGCTTCTTGGGAAGCGCGCGCCTCGCGAACGACGCCCTCGGCGCGCGCCTCGGTGTCGCGCACCAGCTTTCTGGCGGCGTTCCTCGCGCGCGCGAGCTCATCGCGCTTCCACGCGTCCAGCGCGGCTCTGTGCCGCGCGTCCAGCGCGCGCAGACGCGTCTCGTGCGATGCGCGGACGTTCGTCAGCTTCGTCTCCGCGCGTCTCGTCTCGTCCCGCCGCGCGCGTCTCGCCTCCGCGGCCGCCTCGTCCAGGCGCGCGAGCATCCACGCCGTCGCGGCAGCGACGTCGGAGCGTGGCGCGTCCGCGTCGACGGCGGCAGCGCCCGCGCCTCCGCCGGCGCGCGAGCGCGCGAACCACGCGCGCGCCCCGCCCCGGGGAGACGACCCATCGTCCATCTCGCCGTCGTCGCCCGAACTGTCCCCTTGCGTGTCCAGCACGTCGCGCACGGCGTCCGCGAAACGAGCGCGCGGGGTGGAGCGCGCGACGTCGCGAGAAACCAGACGCAGCGCGGCTTCTTCGCGCGTCGTGTCGCTCCCGGAACGCGCGGCGTCCATCTCCGCGGGGTCCACGCCTCCCGGTCCCCACTCCTCCGCGGTCCCATTTATGGGAGGAAACGAGACTCGAGTCGTCGCGAAAAAGAAACGCTCCGACAGTCCGAGTCATGCATTGGTGTCCTTTAGAGACCATTCGCGAAGAGTCGTTCAGCCACCAAAACGACCTTTCGCGTCGCACGATCCGAGTACAGACGAAAATCCGCGAGTATAGAAATAAGTTTATTAGTCATAAAAAACTGAAAAAGGACGGAGGGTCGAGTTCAACGATTTTGTGACTCAGTGAGCTGGCAACAGTGACAGAATATAACTGTCGTCGGCACCGCGAATGGCGAGGAGATAGCGAGCTCGGTGTGGCCCGTTATTCGCGCTCTCGCGGCGACACGACGGCGGCACCGCCCTCCGAACTTCGCTGAGGACGGGGCGGGGTACGAGTGGCGAGCGTTCGCGCCGCGCACGCCTCGCGGGGAGCGTCGCGCGCGGAGCGGGAGGACGCGTTTTCGCGCGCGGCGACGCCTTTTTGCGCACGCGCGCACGCGTGGCGTGAATTTCCCGCGTCCACCATGACGCCGGCTTTGCCTCGCGCGTCGAAGGAGCAGGTGGCGACGCGGGTGCTCGAGCGGCTCAAGGACACGTGGCCCGAGCTGGAGGATGTCGCGCAGGAGACCGCGGTGAAAACGCACCTGCTGCGCCTCCCGCGGCGGTACGCGCTGGACATTCACAACCTGGAAGATCTCCGCACGCACATGACTTTGTTGCAAGCCGCGCAGAGCAGCGGTGGGTCTGTGCTTTGCGACACGCGCGGGATCCGCCTCTCCTCCACCGCGCTCGGGGACGTCTCCAACTCCTCCCTGCACGAAATGGACACGGGCCCATCCTCCCCGCACGGGAGCAAGCGCCTGCGCGCGCCCACCTTCGGCAGCAGCTTCAACCTCCAGACGATGGATGAGCACGCCAACGGGGGCGCCGGCGTCGCGAACGCGCCGGTGTACGAGATCTCGGTTTCCGGGCGCAACCGCGCGCGCATGCTGAGCCGCGTCAGCACCGCGCTCTTCGACGTGGGCCTGAACATCAGCGAGGCGCACGTGTTCTGCACGGAAGACGGGTACGCGCTGGACGTCTTCGTCGTGCAGGGCTGGACCGCTGACGACGCCGCCAACTTGAATCAGATCCTCACGGCGCGGCTGGCGCAGGTCAACTGGGACGACGCAGGCAAACCCGGGGCGGGCGGGAGCGTGGGCGGCTCGCGGGGGCCCGCGCTCCCCGCCACCTCGGACGCGTCCGAGTGGGAGATCTCCGAGGCGCAGCTCAACTTCCACGACAAAATCGCGAGCGGCGCGTTCGGCGTGCTCTACCGCGGGCACTACTGCGGGCAGGAGGTTGCCATCAAGGTTTTGAAGACGGGGGAGAAGGCGTCGCAGGAGGAGGTGCACCGGGAGTTTGCGCAGGAGCTCAGCATTTTGCGGAAAGTGCGGCACAAGAACATCGTGCAGCTCATCGGCGCGATGACGAAACCGCCGCGCCTGTGCCTCGTGACGGAGTTCATGAAGGGGGGGAGCGCGCTGCAGTTTCTGCACAAGCACGCGCCGCTGAAGCAGCCGCAGCTCCTGCGGCTGGCGCTCGGCGTCGCGCTCGGGATGGACTACCTGCACAAAGTCAACGTGGTGCACCGAGATTTAAAAACCGCGAACCTGCTGATGGACGAGAACGAGGTGGTGAAAGTGGCGGACTTCGGCGTCGCGCGCGTCAAGAGCACGGACGGGTCGCAGATGACGGCGGAGACGGGGACGTACCGCTGGATGGCGCCCGAGGTGATCGCGCACCAGCACTACTCGCACAAGTGCGACGTCTTCTCGTACGGCATCCTGCTCTGGGAGCTGGTCAGCGGGGGGGACATCCCGTACTCGGGGTACACGCCGCTGCAAGCCGCGGTGGGGGTCGTGCAGAGGGGGCTGCGGCCGACCATCCCCGCCACGTGCCACCCGGTGGTGGCGCAGGTGATGCAGTACTGCTGGCAGCCCGACCCGAACGCCCGGCCCGAGTTTGAGCAGGTGGTGGAGCTGTTACGGCACACGGAGTCCCCCGCGGACGCCGCGGAGACGAAGGGTTTCTTCTCGCGGCTGCGGAACATCAGCCGCTCGAGCTCGGCGAAGGCTGCGTAGGCAAGACGCAGCTGTGCTGCGTGTATCGTTCGTTCGTTACACAGAAAAAGGGGATGCCATTCATTCGGAAGGACAGAGTTTGACACGCGCGCGGTGGAGATGAACGAAAGCGCGCTCCCAGCGCGCGCCGGCGTTACGTAAAGAAAAGTCAGCCTTTAGAGAGGTTTAGACGACGCTTTCGGAGCGCCGAGAGACGGGGTGGGTGTTTGAGATCGGGGAGCGCGCGCGAGTGTATCAGCTCGCGCCGCGCCCCGGAGCGTAGCGTCAGGACCTCCACTGTAATACGAGGGTACCGCGTACGCGAAAGTGTATCGTCTCGCGCGTACGACGCCTTAAACCTCCCAACCCGCGCGCGCGCGGCGTGTCCTTCGTGAAATTCTGATGCGTCCGTCTTTCCGCGCGAGATTGATTATTCCTGCCGCGTCAGAGATCAGAATCTCGGTGCGTTCCGACGAGATTGCTCGGACTTGTCTCGCTGGAAGCGTGGAACGGTGGAAGGATAAAAACTGCGAGCGACGAAGACGAACGTCGTGCGAGGAACGCGACACGCCTCCGCCGCCCACTTCTCGACGCGCCGTCCCACTCGCCCCGCACGACACGCACCGCCGTTGTCGCCTCGTGTCCCCCCCTCCGCGCCGAGCTCACGACCCGAGCGCTCCCGGTCGTTCCGATGAGCGCCGCGAAGATGACGTGCCCCACGTCGACGGTGGCGCGCGCGCGCGTCCCCGCCCGCGCCGGCGCGCGTCTCGCGCAGGCCGCCGCGCGCGGTCCGCTCGCGGCCCGCCGTGTCTCCACGGTGGCGCGCGCGGACGCATCAGGCGAGACGCGCAACTCCGAGAGCGGCATCTTCATGCGTCAGATCACAGAGGCGGAGCGCGAGGATGAGGTGAAGTACCTCGCCGGGATGCTGAAGCTGTGGCTGGACGACGAGTGGTCCATCCAGGAACCACACGCCGCGCTCGGTCTGCAGGCGGCGGAGAAGTGCGTCGCCATGCGCCTGGAGGGGTGCGAGGAGATGGGCTCGCTGGTGATGGGCATTGCGCAGGACTTGCTTTCGTTCGACTTCTCGGACACGTTCGTGAACTCGTTCGAGGTTGCAAACAAGACGAGCGAGATCCTGATGATGAAGGAGGGATACGAGGTGTGCTGCCTGAGCAAGGAGGACGAGACCAGACAGGCGCGGTACGAGGAGATGGTCGCTAACGGACAGGCGCCGTGAGCGTTTCGGGAGACGGGGTTCGGGGAGATGAGAGAGAGCGGCGCGGCGCGCTGACGTAAACATCACCTGTGTCACTCATCAACCGATCGACCTCGGCGCGCCGCGCGCTAACCGCTTCGAGCGTTCAAACACGCGCTGCATTGCCTGCTAACGTTTGCGCGGAGTTTGAAACTCGCGCGCTCGCCTCACGACGAGACGCGGCACTTCGTCGCGCGCGTTCGCAGACGTCGCACCGTTCACTCCTCCCCCACGTCACGATGGCCGAGCTTGCGGGCCCGAAGATCGGCGATGCGCGCTCGTTGTGGAACTTCACCCCCTCTCCCGGATGGACCAAGGAGGAGGTGGGCGTGCTGCGCCTGTGCTTGATGAAGTTCGGCGTGGGCATGTGGGTGCAGATCGTGGACGCCGGCGTGTTGCCCGGCAAGCAGATCCAACAGCTGAACGGCCAGACCCAGCGTTTCCTCGGCAAGCAGTCTCTCGCGGAGTACACCAGGCTCAAGGTGGACGTGGACGCGATCCGCGCGGACAACCTCGCGAAGCAGGGCCCCGAGATTTACCGCAAAAACGGCCTCATCACCAACCAGGGCAGTAAGATGAAGCCCGACGCGCTGCGCGCGCTGCGCGCGGCGAATGAGGCGAAGTACGGCCTGACGGACGAGCAGGTGGAGGCGATCGTGCTCCCCGAACCGCCCAAGAAGACGCACCTCGGCGCGGACGCGTACATGGGCAAGAACCACAACAAGGGCGGCATTGCCGGGCGCCGCGCGCTCAAGCGCCGCCGCGTCGACGACGTCATGACGGCGGACATCGACGCGCTCTCGCGACCCAACAAGCTTCTGCTGCTCGCGGCGCTGCGCGCGCGTCTGGTCGTGCTCACGTCTCCGGAACGCTCGCCGTCGCCCGCGAAGAAGGTGCTCGAGGAGAAGAAGCCGGCGGGCGGAGGCGGCGAAAAGGCGGAGAAGAAGAAGCCGGCGAGCGCCAAAAAGAAGCGCCGGACCGGCGGCGAAAACGCCGCGCCGGCGTCGGCGGTGACGGACCTGGTCGGCATGGGCTTCCCCGCGAAGAAGGCGCGCGACGCCGTCGATGCCACCGGGGGAGATGTGCAGGACTGCGTCGACTGGCTCGTGGCCAACATGTGAGCGAAACGCGTTTTAATCGTGGAGCGTGTTTTGACCCGTATTCCTACGCGTTTTTCACTAAAAAAAAACAGACGCCGCGTCGCGTTTGTCGTCATAACCCGAACCTGTCCGGTTTCCGCGTGCCCTTCCCGAAGGACCCGCTCTTCGCGCCGGTGGCCATCTCCGCATTCGTGGGCTTCTCCGGCTCGATCCACGCGTTGGTCTTGCAGTCGAAGTACTTCTTGGTCTTCGCGTCGTAGTACGTCTGGCTCGCGACGTCGTAGTACAGGCCGGACGTGGCGTCGTATTGCCACCCGGTGACGGCTTTGCCGGCGGCGGCGGTGGCCATCTCTCGCGCCGCCGACGCCAGCGACGTGGACCCCGCCAGACGGTTGGAAGCCACGGCGTCGGCGGTCCGGCGCGCGCGCTCGGCTTTCTCCGCTCGGACACGCTCCGCTTCCTCCCGCGCTTCCTTCTCGGTCGCGTCGCGAGCCTCTTCTTCCTCGACCGTCAGAGACGTCGTCTTCGTCTCGTTCGCGGCGGCGGCATCGGCGCTCACCCCGCCCTCGTCTCCGCCCTCGTCCCCGCCGGCGGGCGCTTCCCGGATGCCGCCGACGTTGTGGTACGTGGTGTCCCACACCTTGACGCCGCACATCGAGCACTGGCCTTGCGCGTACGCGCACTTCTGGCAGAATATGCCCTCCTGGTGCAGGGAGAGCTTGCATATTCGGCACTTACCCCCGGCGCCTCCCGCGCCGTACGGCGTCCACTTGCCGGTCTTGCCCTTCGCCGTGAGCGCTTTGTTTTCGTTGATGCGTCGGCCTCCGCTCTCCACGGTGTTGCGCGACCCCTCCTTCCACATCTCCTGGTGGATCCCGCGCGACAGCTTCTTCTCGCATTTGGAGCACACCATCACGCGCCCTCAACGCGCACGCGACCCGCGAGACCGGCGCGGCGCGTTCTGAACATCTGAAGTTGGAGGCTCCCGAGAAACTTTTCGTGGAGAACAAGACGTAGTTGTTAACCGGATCGTTGTTATTTCGTCGCGGCCCGGGCCCGCCGTTCGCGCCCGCGCGTAGATCATGGCGCACGCGCTGAGCTCTCGAGTATTTCTCGCCGAGGGCGGCGCGGCCACACCCAGGACGAGCAAACCCCGAGGCGGGCGTCCCTCCCCCCGCCGAGCGACGGTCACGCGCGCGGCCGACGATGGTGCGTCGAACGGGCTGGGGCTGCTGACGTTTCTCGGGCCCGTGGTCCCGCAGGGCGCGCTCGTGACTCCCGTGAAGGCGGCGTGGAAGGCGGCGTGGCAGACCATGGTCACGGAGCTCGCGCCGCAGAGCCGCGACGGCGAGTACCGCCGGCCGAAGGTCGCGTTCGACGGGAAGCTGGAGGCTGACGCGAACGCCAGATTTCCCGCCGAGGGGGGGAGATACCTCGTGTACGTGGGAAACGCGTGTCCGTGGTGCCACCGCGTGACGCTCACGATCGCGCTGCTCGGGCTGCGCGACCACGTGCGGGTCGTGCAGATGACGGACGACGCCGAGCGCGCGAGCCGTGGAGGCTGGGTCTTCGAGTCCGCCGCGCCCGATCCCGTGTTCGGTGCGCGCGACCTCCGCGAGGTGTACGACGGCGTGTCGGGGGGCGCCTACGGCGGACGGTGCACGGCGCCTCTGTTGGTGGACAGAAAAAATCGACGCGCGGTGAGCAGCGAGAGCGCGGACATCGTGCGCATGCTGAACGACGTCGACGACGCGTTCATCACCTTGCCTTCTTCGGTTCCGGACGACGAACCGAACGCGAGCGTTCAGAGGAAGAGCGTCGTTGAGCTTCGCCCGGAATCGCTGGCGGCGGCGATTGACGAGACGAACGATTTCGTGTACGCCAAGTTGAACAACGGCGTGTACCGCTGCGGCTTCGCCACGACGCAGGCGGCGCACAACCGCGCGGCGTTGGACGTCATCGACGCGCTGGATGCGCTGGATGCGCGTTTGTCGAGATCGCGTTTTTTGTGCGGCGACCGCGTCACGGAGAGCGACGTGCGTCTGTTCCCGACGATAGTTCGCTTCGACGCCGCGTACGCCACGTTGTTCAAGTGCTCGTCGCGGAGGGTGGGCGACCTGCCCCACCTCGAGGCGTGGATGCGGGACTTCTACCTGCTCCCCGGCGTGCGCGAGACGGTGGACGTGGACGGGTACAGGACGAGCTACTTCGGGCAGCTGTTCCCCCTGAACCCGGGGGGGATCGTGCCGATCGGCCCGACCGCGCGGGATCTGGGACTGGGCGTCGATCCCGGGCGCGGGTCGCTCGAGTTGGACGACGTGTTCCATTTCAAACAGAGGCGATGAAATATAAAAGTACTTTCGTAGGACTGAAAGTACAATAGAGTCTACGCGCGTCGACGCGTCGCTGTCACTCTTCGGGTCTGGCGAACCTGCACACGCAGTCGTAGAGCGTTCCCCGCAGGCACTGCGCCACCTCCGGGTGCTTGACCATCCCCAGGTTGAGCGCGTCGCACGCGAAGCGCGCGAACAAGTTGGTTTCGATTCCGCGCCCCATGCCCTCCAGCACGACCAAATCCGCGCCGCGCGCGGCGTCGACGAGTTCCGCGGAGACGCGGCTCAGATCGATCACCGGCAGATCGGACCCGCTCGAGACCACAACGAGTGTGTTCGCGTCCAACGCGCGTTGAAACACACCAAGTTCAGTGAATTCGTTTTCGTTTTTAGTGAATTCGTTTTCGTTTCGTTCGACGGCTCCGAATGCGCCGGAACCGCCGGAGAAACCTACTAAGCGCTCCGCCTCGGCGACGCGCGGAAGCAGCGCGCGCAACTCGCGCGCGGTGACGTCGTTTATGCTCGGGCGCTCGTTCGCCGCCAGCACCACCTCCGCGCCGCCGCGCAGGAGCTCTCGGCACAGCGGCAGCATCCCCAGCACGACGTCCGCGCCCGCGTTATCGACGAACAGCACGCACTTCTTCCAGGGCGACGGGAACGACGTTTCTGATGAAACGTCGTCGGTTTTTTTTTTAGTGAAATCCGTCGCGGACGCGAGCCAAGCGTCTCGGAACGCGTCCAGGTGGTCGACGCACCACGGCCGTCGTTTCAAGCCGGCGCGCGTCGCTTCGAAGCCGCCGTCGCCGTCCGCGTGGCGCGCCGCGGAGGCGGCGGCGCCCAGATCGAAGACGTTCCCGGCGAAAACGCCGCGCACGAGCGCCTCGATTCGAGCGCCCGGGTCGCGAATCGCGTCGATCTCCCTCAACACCGCGGGAAGCGTCGCCAGCGCCCTCGCGTTCTCCGCCGTCTTGACGTCCAGGAAGCAATCCTCGAACCCCAAGTCTCGGAGCGCGCGGTCGCGCAGGCCGCACAGCTTCAAAACCGTGGGCGCGCCCTCGAACAGCGAGGCGTGGTCACCCGAGGCGACGCGGTCGAGGTCAGCGTCGAAGGAGGCGGCGAACCGCCTCGCGAGCGCCGCGGCGTCCGCCACGCGCGGGTCGCTCGCGGCGCGCCGCGAGAACTCCGGGATGGACGCGCGGAACACCTCGATCCACTTCTCCTTGCCCACGCGCGTGCTCGGGTCCGCGTCCGCGGGCGGGTCGTAGTCGAACGTCGTCGCGCGGTACCCCTCCACCACGAGCTGCGGCAACGCCGCGAGCGCGTCCGCCATGCTCGAGCGTCCGACCGCGCGGGCGGGACTGACGACGCCGGCGGCCTAAACGAACAAGAGACGACCGAAGAGAGA